>ERZ1034687.282-NODE-282-length-33272-cov-55.889815_pt1 | contig 33272 bp, 45 predicted proteins | sample MGYA00520704_ERZ1034687 | MGnify/ENA primary metagenome ERZ1034687 (study PRJEB33766, sample SAMN09781762) | gut metagenome | biome: gut microbiome | host: Homo sapiens | place: Madagascar | study: EMG produced TPA metagenomics assembly of the PRJNA485056 data... | reverse complement strand
TTTTTATGCTCCAACAACAGCAGGAACTTCAGGTTATTATTTAAAATCAAATGGAGCAAATCAGACACCTTCTTGGGTTCAGTTCCCTACCATCCCTGCAATTGGCACTTTAAATACTGTAAACAATACCTCATTAGTGCCTTCTTCGGCGGAATCTTTTTCTAATGTCATATCTTTACATAAAATATCTAAAACAGGGAATTATGACGACCTATCAAACAAACCATTGACAATTGACATTGGTACTCAACAAGGGCCTGTAATACTAGCTTCTTTATCAAATGGAATACACATAATAAGAGGTTATTATAAAAATAATGAAACAGAAACTTCTGTTATCACGGTGGATGGTTCTATGTTTATTAATAAATCAGATAATAATATTACTATATTGAATGGAGCAAAAAATCAGGTAAACTACAATACATTAGATGGCACATTATGGACTACTAAAATTTCAAATTTAGTACAAGCCTCTTCTTTTGATAGTATAGAAATAGTTACCGATTACCCCGATACAATGCAACCAAACGTATTATACATGAAAGCAGAGGATATTTAATATGCCTATTCGTTTTGGAAATAAATTCATTAAAGGTATGAAGAAAGAAGGAAAATTAATAACAGAAGCCATGATTAATGGACAGGTTGTTTTTTCTACACCCCAAACCACAATGTCTTTTACGTTGGATATACAAGAAACCTCTCTAAGTAGGAATTTAATAGTTCCTTTTCCAATTTATAAAGATCCATATCCAGATATAGGGAACATTACTATTGATTGGGGAGATGGTACTAGCACTACTATAGATGACAAAATCATAACAAAAGAAAAAATTACTCATGTATATCAGGAGAATGGCCAGTTTAAATTGAGAATAACTAGTGACAATGGGAATATTCCTACTTTAAGCTTTTCAAATTTTTCTAAAACGCTTGGTGGGTTTAAGTATTTTGTGTCTGTGGATACTCCATTATTAAAAATGTATGATCTTCTTAACGGAGTTACTCCAACAGAGGCTATTTTTGTTGATTTTAAAGGTTGTGAAAATTTGAAAAAGATTCCAAGTGATTTATTTAAAAATAACACTGGGTTAGAATATCTGAGGGATTGTTTCAGTGAATGCGGGGAATTAACAATTCCATCTGGTATATTTTCTTATTTAAAGAGTGTAGGGAGTTTTTCTAATTGTTTTAAAGATTCTAAAATTTCTAAAATACCCTCAAATTTATTTAGGAATAATTTATCAGTAATATATTTTGATAGTTGCTTTGAGAATTGTGTGAATTTAATTGAAATACCAGAGAATCTTTTTAAATATAATACAAATGCAACAAAGTTTTCTAAGACATTTAAAAATTGTAGTACTGCAAAATTAAATAAAAACATTTTCTGCGATGACACAATAGAAAGGGCTACAAGATTCAAGAATCAAACCGTTAACTTTCAGGAATGCTTTTATAGAGATACTGCTACTGGTTCTGAGATGGGAGAAGCACCTCATTTATGGAAATATACTTTTTCTTCGGCAACTGGAACAAATTGTTTTGGGGGAGAAGGAAATAAAACAACACTAAAAAATTATTCTATAATTCCTAAGACGTGGGGTGGCCCTTATGTTGAAAATTCTATGGTATGGACAATAAATTCAGGGACTGGTTATTTGCCTTTTTCGCCTGGAACATATCAAGATATTGGAAATTTAACAGTTGATTGGGGAGATGGTAATTCTACTACGATTAACAATAAAATTATAACTGATGATAATAGAAAACATACTTATGCAACTTCAGGAAATTATTCTATAACTTTAGTTAGCAATAATGGTTGTATCCCTCCTATAAAGGAGGGATTATGGGGAGATTTGACAACAGTAGATACCCCTTTATTAAAAATGGTGAATAATGAAAGATATGGGACACCTTCTACTTATGCAACATTCATGAACTCAACTAAGTTGGAAACTGTCTATTATGATTTATATCAAAATAATTCTCATATAACTGTTCTAGATAGCGAATTTGCAAGTTGTCAAAGTTTGAAAGAAATTCCAGAAGAGTTATTTTCTAGTTTAATAAATGTTACTACATTTGATTATACTTTTTATAATTGTAAAAATGGGGTTCAAAATATTCCAGAAAACTTGTTTAAAAGCAATACCAAAGCGACTATTTTTTCTCATGCATTTGACAAATGTTATATAGAAGAAATACCTCAAAATTTGTTTAGATATAATATTAACGCTAAATCTTTTGATTCTACTTTTTATAACTGTCCTGCATTAAAAGAAGTTCCAGAATATTTGTTTAGATACAATGTTGATGCAACTAATTTTACAAATACATTTTCTACCAATTTTTTCGTTTTAAACACTTTAACTATTAATAAAAATATTTTTTGTAATGATGATGTAGAAAAGAGTATTCGTTTTAAAGGAAAAACTATGAATTTTAATGGGTGTTTTTATCAATATAAAAAGACATTAGCAGGAACTGCCCCAGAATTATGGGATTACACTTATGATTCTGCTGATGGAAGTGACTGCTTTTATGCAGAAGATAATAAATTGTCTAACTTAGAAAATATACCTGATAGTTGGAAATAAGAAAGGAGTGATTTATATGGGTGTAATTCAAGGGCAACACACTGGAACTGGTGGGGCAGCATGGGCTCTACAAGTAATATATACTACCACTCCTGTATCAGGAAGTAGAAATTTCAATGTACATGCAGAGCTTTGGTTTAAAACAATAGGATCTGCTTACTTATATGTTGGATCTCGACAAGGTGGGGCTTATCTAGATATAGCAGGAGAAGGTCGAACTTATGATACTAGTGCATTTAGTGGTAGTGGCAGCTGGTTTATCGGTTATTATGATAAGACAGTGGTGGCAGATGAAAATGGTAATTGTTCTTTTAGTGTCTCAGCAGGTTATAACATTAGAGCAACACTTGAAGGAGTATATGTAGATTGGATTATTGCAAGAGGAATTGGTAATAACATAGATGGTGGAGGTGGGGGAGTAACACCTTCTGTTACTAGTGTAACATTAGGAGCTAAAACAGACACTACCCAAGTAATATCTTGGGGAACAAATATAAATTCAGACTATGCCAATATACAAGTAAATGGAAAAGACACTGGAAATTATAGTAATAAAGATGGCTCTATTATAAGTGGCCTTACTCCAAATACAAATAATTCTATTTACATTAGGGCCCATAATAATTATGGTTTTGGTTCTTTTAGTGGGCCTTATTACTCAAAAACTTATCCTACCCCCGTAAAAGTTTCAAGTATTTCTATTGCAGACATTACTCCTTTTGGTTGTACGATAAGTGCTTCTTCTTCAAATAGCAACCATACTAATGCTATAGAGTACACTATATACGATAGCATAGGGGAACAAGTTATTCAGGGGCCTTACTTGTTATCTCCTGCTCAATGGATTTACTATATTAGCAATTTAAGTCCAGAAACTACTTATGTAGTAAAAGTTAGAGTTAGAACGAGTGAATCAAACGTATGGTCTGATTATGTAACTAAACTTTTTACAACATTAACAGATCAAGCTTCTATATATATAAAAATAAAGGGAATTTGGATAAAAGGAAAACTTTATATTAAAGAAAAAGGTATTTGGGTGCCAGCTAAAAAAGTATATATAAAAAAAGATTATAATTGGTTAGTTGGAACAAATAATTAGAAAGGAGGAGTATTATGATACACATAGACAAACGAAATCTAACTATGTCGATAACAAGAGGAGATACGGGGCCATTTACAGTTAACGTGAAAGATAATCCATTTAAAGATGGGGATGTTATAAAATTTAGTGTTAAACCTGATTTGTCTCCTGACACTCCTTATTCTATACACAAGGAAATAACTACTTTCACAGATGACGGTAAAGCAGAAGTAATAATAGAACCAAGTGACACACAAGAACTAGAGGTAGGAAAGTATGTTTATGATATAGAATGGACACAGACTAATGGGGATATAAATACAATTACTCCATGTGGACGTGCGGATTTTTGGATTACTGCGGGAGTTACGAATGAATAATTGCTCCAATCTAGAAATTTCTACTGAAGAAGTTAAAGTGTGTCTTAAAAAAGAAAAAAAATGTAATATAGAGGCGATACTAAATGAACCAAATATAGAAGTAGATTTAAGATCTGGAGCAAGAGGCCCAAAGGGAAATAATGGTAAAGACGCTACTATAAATGGTGTGAACGCTCTAAATATCATCGAAGGAGAAAACATAATTCTTTCTCAAGAAGGAAGCAACCTAACAATTAGTGCTACAGGGGAATTGTCTCTTGATTATAATAATATAGAAAACAAACCAAGTATCAATAATGTAGTAATTCAAGGAAATAGAACAGGCAAAGATTATGGTTTAGTAGAAGATGACAATTATACCCATACAGATAACAATTTTACAAATATAGACAAGGCTAGAACAGAGGGTTATATATACGAACAAGGAGTCCCTTTAGACGTTTGGAAGATTACTCATAATCTTCAAAAATATCCTAGCTGTACTGTTGTAAATAGTGCTGGTGATGAAGTTTATGGGGATATATTATATAATGACAAAAATTCCTTGACTATAACATTTAATGGAGCCTTTTCTGGAAAGGCTTATCTTAATTAAAAGGAGGTAAAACTATGGCAAAATGGTTGACAAACGTAGACCTAAACAAAAATGAATTACAAAATGCTAGGGTTCAAAACTTACCAACTCCACCAAGTAATCCAGTTCCAGGACAAATTTATTTCAATACTGGAGATAATAAAGGTTATATGTGGAATGGTACGAACTGGATTGATATGTTGTCTACAGGGGAAGGTACAATCACTAGTGTAGGCATCAACAATGCAGCAAATGGAGGATTAACTGTCACAGGTTCCCCTATAACATCTAGTGGGGTTATTACTGTTGGGCATACAAATATTTTAACTACTGCACAAACAAAACAAGGAATATATCCTATAGCAATTGACAAAAACGGACATATTTCATCTTATGGAACAGAAGTAACCATTCCAGATGCACAAATACAAAGTGACTGGAATCAAACAGATGATAAAGAAGTAGATTTCATCAAAAATAAACCAACACTTGCAAAAGTCGCTACATCAGGTTCATATTCTGATTTAACAGGTACTCCTAAATTGGCAACAGTAGCAACAAGCGGTTCTTATAATGATTTAACTGATAAGCCTACTATACCTAGTAAAACATCAGAATTGACTAATGACTCTTTTGTCTCTTACACTACAAATACACAAGGCTTAACAGAGACACAAAAAAATAATGCTAGAACTAATATCGGAGCAATTTCTAGTGGAATTATAGGGCAGCCAAATGGACTAGCAACACTTGATAGTTCAGGGTTAGTTCCAAGTTCTCAACTTCCAAGTTATGTAGATGATGTAATAGAATTGTTAACTATTTCTGGTACTGCACCAACTGAATGCACAACAGGAGACAAGTATTATAATAGTACAAGTAAAAAGATTTTTACAGCTACAGGGACAAATACATGGGGAACAACTGGAGAAACGCCAGAAACAGGTAAAATATATGTAACAGCAGATACCAATAAATCATATAGATGGTCTGGCTCTGATTTAGTAGAAATTAGTGCTTCTTCTATCCATAAATATGTGGCAGACATAGAAGGCAATGGTTCTACTACATCATTCACTATTTCTCATGGATTAGCTACTAGAGATGTTATTGTAAATATTTATGATTCTTTAGATTATGAAAAGGTATATACGGATTGTGAAATGACTTCTACAGATTCAATAACTGTAAAATTTACACAAGCACCAGCCCCAGGAACAAACTATAGAGTTGTAATTATTGCGTAAAAAAGGAGTGAGATAATGAAGATATTATCTAATCAAAATTTTTTTCAAAATGAGTCTTCTCAATTAACTTTAGAACATTTATCACTTGCCCCACAAAATCCAAAAATGGGGCAAATGTATTACAATACAGCTTACAAAAAAGGATACATTTGTGTTAAAGAAGCAACTCTAAAAAATATTGAAGTAGGAGACAATTTAAAAAGAAAGACTATCTTCTTTAAATTTCCAAACAAGTATATCCCAACAGGAACAGATAATTTTATAACAGTTCAAAGTGGAGAAAGTTTTTCTAATGTTGGGTACGATAGTACAAAGGGTTATATTACATGGAAAGATACTTATGCGGTGTATGTAGCAGAAGATGGGAAAACCAAAGAGGCTTTTCAATCTTTATCATTAAATGTTTCGGAATATAGACCTGAAAATGGAGTTGTTTCTTCTATTGATAATACAAACGCTTCTTATTCTTATTTCTACGTAGTTGATGAAGATGCTACATGGAGAGAAATTGGTGGAAGTGGAGATACGTTGCCAATAGGTGCAATAGTTGATTATGATGGGACAACTGTTCCTAATGGGTATGAGCAAATTTCTTCTGGAAAGACGCCAGTTGAAACAGTCTTGTATAATGCAAATGGAAGCCCGACAGCAGGGAGTGTAACATTAAGTGATAGTATAAGCAAATATGATGAATTGTGTATTTCTGGCTGGTCTAATGCTAATGCTTTATTTAATGTAAATGTACCGACAAATAAGACTCAATTTAGAATAGCAGTTGTTGACAACAATTCTTCTGGAACAAATGCTTGGTTAAAACAAACCACTTATAATTTGGAGGATAAAAAAATAACTATGTTAAGTGCATTTTGGAGAGAAATAAATTCTACTCAGCAGGGAACAGATGATTCTATCCGAATTAATAAAGTTGTTGGCATTAAAAAATATTAAAAGGAGAATGAAATTATGTTAATAAGAAAAACACAACAACCTAGTGATTACCCAGAAAATCAAATACATGACACTTATAGTACAAGTACAACAGATACTTATAATTGTAATTATATTAATAGTCATAACTTAAAATCAAGCATAATCCATTTTGTAACCCCAATTAATTCTACAAATTATGACGAAGGCTGGGGCGGAACATATTTTTATAAAACAGGGAGCAGAGTATATTTACACGTTGCGATTACAATACCGCAAAAAAAACAAACAAATATAACAACACTGCCCGATGGTTATCGACCACGTACAAAGGTTATAAATACTTGTTCAGGTGGTAACTTGGGGGTCTATGGTGCAATTCAAGTCAATTCTGATGGAAATGTATATTGCTACTCAGATGGAATTAATTTCTTTGGTGATATTGTTTTTGATACATTTGAAGATTAAAAATATAAATAAAAGGAGGAATAAATAATGTTAAATTCATTTATAGGATTAGCTTCTGTAATGCTTGCAAATGTTTTGATGGGTGTTACTTTAGCAAGATTAAAGAAAAATTTTAATAAAAAGAAAATGCTAGAAGGTTTGGTTAAAATAGGAGGAGTATTAATTGCAATTGGGCTTTTATATTTAGCCTCATATTTCAATCCAGATATACTAGTGGTTAATGTAGAAGGGAAAAATATGAATTTAATAGACGCTATGAACTTATTATTTACAACTGGCATAGTTATTTATGGGGGAAAAGATATCCTTAAACTAAAAGATATTTTAAAATTAAAGACTGAAATTAATGAAATTAAAGAAGAAACTAAAGTTAGTATTCCAAAGGAAAATGTTCTTGAAAGAGGTGAGTAACTATGGAAAGAGCGATGTATCCTAGCAAAACAATTCGTATTACCCAAAGAGATCACCAAGGTACTCATGCAGGTTGTTGGGCAACAGACGAAGCTTGTAATGATGGAGGAATAAGTCCATTATTTGCTCCTTTCACAGGTGTAATCAAAAAGATATATACTCAGGATGCAAACGAAGTATGGTTAGAGAGTGCTGAACCAGTATTGTTTGCCGATGGTACAAAAGATTATATGACAATTATGTTCGTTCACTGCAACGATGTTAGCCACTTGTGGGTTGGTAAAACAATCAAACAAGGAGAAGTGTTCTATTATGAAGGAACTAAAGGAAACGCAACTGGCAATCACTGTCATTTTGAATGTGGGAAAGGAAAGTTTACTGGAACAGGGTGGCATCAAGACAGTGCTGGGTATTGGTCTATTAATAATGGTAAATTAGTAACAGCTTGCCTATTCATTGATGATAGTTATAATATAATTCAAACACTTGGGTTAAATTTCAAAAATGTTAAAGAAGCCGAGCCTAAAAAATATGGCACTCCAGTTGCAAGGAATGAATACGTTAATCAAATTAAAATAAATGCTGATAATGTTCGTGCAAGAACTAGCCCTAATGGAGATATTATAGGATATATGAATCCTGGTCTTTATAATTCAATAGAATTTACTACTACCGCTGGATATGATTGGCACAAAGTAGAAGAAGGCTTATATTTTGCTAATGGAGTATGGGCTACTTGGTTGCCTAAAAAGGAAAAACCAGTTGAAACTCCAAAACAAGAAGAAGCAACTACAAAGATTGATGAATTAAATAATACAATCAATAGTTTAAAAAAAGAATTGTCAGAAAAAGAAGAAATTATTAATAATCTTATTTCTGGAAATGCAGAGCTAACAAACACTATAATTTCCAAAGAAGAAGAAATCAAAATGCTGAAAAATGAAATTGAAAGCTTAAAAGATAATACTGATATAGTTTATAAAAAAATAATAGAAAAAACAGCGTGGTATGCTATAAAGTTAAAAAAAGGAGAAATTGTTATAGTTAGAAGAACAGAAAAATAGAAGTCTGTTCTTCTTTTTTTACGTCTTTTCTATTGACAATTAAATTGATTTAATATTATAATTGATACATAAAATAGAAAGGTGGTAAAAGAATGAAGAAGATTTATTTTGATATGGCATCAACAACTCCTATAAATAAGTATGTTTTATGGCATTTATGGACTGATATGTTTAAATATTATGGAAACCCTAGTTCTCTTCATTATGAAGGGAGAAAGGCTTTTAACGAGTTAGAAAAAGCAAGAGTTAAAATAGCTAATAAATTAGGGTGTAAACCTACTGAAATATTTTTTACTAGTGGAGCTAGTGAATCAAATTCATGGGTTGCCAAATGTAGTAGATATAGGCTGGTAGCAACTAATGATTCCCATTCCTCTTTAGACGACTTTAAATTTAATAAACAAGAGGATGTAAAAGAAAAAAGGACGCAATATGGAGAGATGATTGCCAAGAACATTTTGGTGTCTTATCCAATGATAAATAATGAAACAGGAAATTTACATTTGTTTTATAAAAATTATCCTTACTGTCACGTAGACTTAACACAAGCATTAGGGAAGATAAATATTGATTTATCTGAAAATAAATATATTAGATTTGCAAGTGCTTCTGGGCATAAAATCGGTGCATTAAAAGGTTGTGGGATATTATATATAAGAGAAGACGAACAACCTTATATGTCTGCTTTAATCTGTGGGCATCAAGAAAACAATTTAAGAGGAGGCACAGAAAATACGCTAGGAATTGTTAGTTTTGGATATGCCATAGAAAATGCTTATAAAAATATAGAAAAAAATAACAATAAAATTGCGGAATTAAAAAGTGAAATAATATATGAGCTCTCACATATTAAAACAATAAAGTGGGAAAGTCATCCGATAAGTAACATTATAAATATTACTTTTAATAAAATAGACTCTCAAACAGCAGTACAATTATTCGACCAATATGGAATTTGTATTTCCGCAGGAAGTGCCTGTAACTCGGGACTAGATAAACCAAGCGAAGTATTATTGGCTGAAGGGTATTCGGAAGAAGAAGCTCTAAGAACTATTAGGGTATCATTGAATCATAAAAATACAGTTTGGCAAACTCATAAATTTATAAAGATTCTAAAACTAATAATTGACAAATACGATTTTTGATAGTATAATTTAATTAGAGTAGGGTGGAGATAATCTACTCAAAACATTAGGAAGGAAGGGAATATATGAAATTTCAAAAAGCAAAAAAAGAACAGATTTGGCTTAAATTATTGTTAGCTGGCCCCTCAGGAAGTGGAAAAAGTTATTCGGCATTAAGATTAGCTACAGGTATAGCAAAAGCATCTAATGGGAAAATCGCAGCAATAGATACAGAAGCAGGCCGTATAAAATATTATGCTAATGAATTTGATTTTGATGTGTTACAACTAGACGAACCTTATGAACCAGAAAAGTATATTGAAGCAATTGATGAGGCAGTTAAGGAAGGTTACAATACTATAATAATAGATAGTATTACACACGAATGGAATTACTGTTTACAATTAGTAGACAAAATACCTGGAACAAATACTTATACAAAATGGGCTAAGATCACACCAAGACATGACTCTTTTAGAGAAAAAATATTACAAGCACCAGCTCATATCATTGCGACAGTAAGAGGTAAAGACGCTTATGTTTTAGAACAAGATTCTAAAGGAAAACAAGTTCCTAAAAAGGTTGGACTTGGTTATACTCAAAGAGATGGTTTAGAATTTGAGTATACTGTAACATTTAATATAGACCAAAATACTCACACTGCTGAAGTTACAAAAGATAATACACATCTTTTTGAAAACAAATATGAAAAATTAACCGAAGATGATGGTGTTTCTCTTTATGAATGGGCTAATTCTGGAGAGAAAATTGAAAATAAACCCACTAAAGTAGAAAAGAAGAATGTTATACCTACAACAGTAGAGGGTTTGCAAACTGCAATAATTGCTAAGGCCACTGAGTTAGGCGGAAGTTCAAATAAAGAAATGCTAAAGTTATTCACTGATATTATAGGAACTAAAAATCCAAATTCATGTGATGATATTAATAAACTAACAGAATTACTTAATAAGTTAAGAGAAGGGGGCAAAGTAAATGATTAGAGTTACTGCTAAATACGAAACAAATGGAAATGTTTTTGATACTTATTTTACTATATTTAGACCTGAATTTAAAGAAAAGAGCATGATTGCTAGCTTAAATACTAGCAGAAAATGTGAACCTGAATATGATCGTAATTTAATAGAAAATGGTATTGCAAAGGAATATAATGGGAACTATTATGTTAGTTCTTATTGGAATGCTGTTTTTGTAGGTAAAGCATTCAATAAAGCTAAAAAACATGAAGTAGAGGAATTAACAAAAATAACAAATGTTATTTGTGATATGACTAATGAACCTTACATTAATTCAGAAGGAGAAAAGAAATACAATAATGTAAGACTAAAGATCTATGATTTTGATTTTCCAGAATTTGATGTAAAAGGTGGTTTAGACACTCCTCCGAAAGTGGCAAACACTTCAGAAGAAGAGGATGACGAAGAACTTCCATTTTAATCGAATAATAAAGGAGTGTGGCAAGTATGTTAATACCTATTGAAAAAATAGATTTAGCAAAGCAGAAATATGACGGACAAGCCATACAAGAAATTGTAGAACATTTTGGTCTATATTATAATGAAAAAACAAAGTCGGCTTCTTGTCCTTTTCATGAGGACAAGACCCCCTCTTTTATTTGGAACGAGAAAAGTAATAGCTTCCACTGCTTCAGTTGCAATGTCAACTTTGGAATAATTGATTTATATATGGAACAAGGACTAACTTATTTAGAGGCAGTTCAAAAACTTTTTGAAAAAACGGGGATAGAATATAGCTTTGGGGAAAGAGGATTAGCATCTAAACCTTCTTATGTATATCCAAAGAAAGAAGAAGCTCATGACCTGACGAAAGTAACTGAGTACTTAAGTAAAAGGAAAATAAGTGAAAACACTATTCGATATGCAGATATACAAAGTGATATTCATGGAAACATTGTATTCAATTATTATGATGAATCGGATGTATTGGTTAATGTAAAATATAGACCTTCTCATAAAATACAAAAGGGCGAGCCAAAATGTTGGTTCCAAAAGGGCACTAGTTTTACTCCAGTTTTATTTAATATGAATAAATGTGACCCAAGCAAACCACTTTACATTCAAGAAGGGGAATTAGATTGTCTTTCTATAATAGAAGCTGGTTATACTAACGTTGTCTCCGTTCCAAATGGTTCTCAGAATATGCAATGGATAGAAGAAAATTGGGATTGGCTTGAACAGTTCCCTAAGATTATAATTTGGTCTGATAATGACGAACCAGGAATAAAAATGAGAAAAGAGGCTATTCATAGACTAGGTAGCTGGAAAACTTACTACATAGAAATTACAGATCGTGTTCCTGATGAATATGCTGAGAAACATCCTGAATTAAAGGGCAAACTTATCAAAGATGCCAATGAATTATTATTCTATTATGGGAAGGAGAAAGTTCTTTCATATCTGAATAACCCACTAGAATTGCCAATCGAACATGTAACAGATTTATCTATAGCAGAAGATTTTGATATAGAAAACACAGAGGGCTTATACACAGGAATAAGAGATTTAGATAATCAAATTTATAAACTTGTTTTTGGAACAGTTAATATTATAACAGGACTTAGTGGCAGTGGGAAAAGTGTCTTTGTTAACCAAATAGCTATATGTCAAGCATTGCAACAAGGGTATGATGTATTCGTTTTTAGTGGTGAATTGCCTACTCCTCATTTAAAAAATTGGGTAGAAACAAACTTAATTGGAAGAGAAAATATAAAGATGAAAGATAATCATGTTAGGTATTTCAACCCAACAGCGAGAGATAAAATGAGGAAATGGTATGCTGGAAGAGTTATGGTATATGATGACAGCTATGATACAACAGCAAAATCAATCTTAGTAAAAATGGAGGAAATGGCTCGCAAATTTGGGACTAAAGTATTCTTAATAGATAACCTTATGATGATAGACTTGGAATGTACAGAAGAAAGTAGATTACAAGCAGAAAAGAATTTTGTAAAGAATCTAATATTCTTCGCAAAGAAATTCAATGTTTTAGTATTTTTGGTTGCACATCCAAGAAAAATAGGAAACGGACTAAGAGTTACTAAAGAAGATATTGCTGGTAGTAGTAATATAGTTAATCTAGCACATATGGTTTTTAGTGTTCATAGATATACTGAAAGGGAAAAAGAAGGAGAAACAAAACCTAATGGAGAGTACTTGAAGGGTTGTGAACCTAAAGAATATGATACTGTGATAGAAGTATTAAAAAATAGGATTACAGGGCTATTACCAGAATGCGAAATGTATTTTGATTATAATTCTTATCGTTTTTATAGAACACCAGAAGAATTATGGATGAGATATAAATGGAATACAGATACTTCTCCATTGCCAACTACCGACCCAAATAAAAAGAATAGGGAAGGAGAAAATCCATTATGATAGATATATTTGAACAATTAACAGTATTTGATGATTATTTATTTGACGAAGAACCTCATATCTACTATTATAAAGGAGAAAAGGTTGGTGTTTCTGGAACTAAGTTATTAGAAAAATATGAAAACACATTTGATTCAGAAAAAATGGCACCATTCTCGGCCAAAAAATTGAATATGTCTGTTGATGAAGTTTTAAATATGTGGAAAACCGAGAACTTAATTTCTCAAATAAAAGGGACACATCTGCATGCTTATATGGAGAACATGACTGCAAATAAACTTTATAACTATCCAAAGGAAGAAATAAAAAATACATTTGGGCATGACACTTTACTAGAATCTTGGTTTATAATAACTTCGATGATGGATGATTTCAAGAATGATATGAGGGGAAAACTAATCCCCATAAAAAGCGAATTAATAATAGGATGCCCTGAGTTTGATATTGCTGGAGCAATAGACCAACTTTATTTCAATAAAGAAACAAATGAGTTAGAAATATGGGATTGGAAGACAAATAAAGAGATCAAGTTTGAAGGGTATAAAGGTCAAACTTTGTTAGGAAAATATAATTACTTACAAGACTGTAATTTCATTCATTATAGCATACAATTAAATATTTATAAATACATACTTCAACGTATGACAAACTTGAAAATTGGTGCTTGTAGAATTGTATGGTTTAATGAGAAAAATAAAACGTATCAAGTTATTGATTGCAAGGATTTATATAAAGAAGCAGAGGAATTGCTTTTAGAAAGAAAGGAGGAGTTGGAAAGTGGGACAATTAATGTTTAGAAAACAAAGATTAACTGAAAAGAAAAAACGTCTAGAAAAAGAACTGACAGAAACAGAAAATAAAGATAAAAAAAGACAACTAGAAAATAAAATAATAGAATTAGACAAATTAATTCAACCAAAAATATTTTGGAACAGTAAAGAGAAAAAGACATTCTTTAAAGAACAAGTTGAAATAGAAAGAGAAAGACTTGTTGCATTAGAATCTCTAACATTACAACAATTAAGAAGTCAAGCTAAAAACAAAGGGGTAAAAGGTTATTCGACAATGAATAAAGAGGAATTAATAAAAATATTGAAGGAGGATTAATTAATGAAAGAACCAAAGTATAGTGTTCCTTTAACACTTGATGAATGGAATATGATTATAGAAGGTTTGGGAGAAACAGAGAAAAAAGTTTCTCAAATTAAGACATATATAATAACAGATATAAATAACCAAGTAATTGCTATAAACAAAAGTATTGAGAATGTTCAAGAAGAAACAAATGAAAATAAGGAGGATTAATTAATGAATAAAAAAGAGTTTGAAGATAAAACATTAAAATGTAAGGATTGTGGAAACGATTTTATATGGAAAGCAGGAGAACAAAGATTCTATGCAGAGAAGGAATTACAAGCACCAATAAGATGTAAAGAATGTCGTAACAAGAGAAAACAAAAATTTGAAGAAAGAACTACAGAGGAAAAGAATAAGGAGTTTGAAAAGATTCTTGAAAGTTGGAAAAAGAACACAGTGAATTTATAAACCGTTTTAACGGTTTTTTTGTTGGAACGCTATTGATTTTTAATTTCAAACATGCTATACTAGTATCATAAATAGTATAGGGAGGGTAACTATGGAGAGATACAATAATTATCACAAACATGACATATATGGAAATGTACGTTCTATGGATGTTATTGTAAAGCCAGAAGAATATTGTAAGAGAGCAAAAGAATTGGAACATAATACCTTATTCACAACTAATCATGGTATGCAAGGCAACCTATTCGAATCTTATACTTTGGCTCAAACTTATGGTTTAAAAATGATTGTTGGTGCTGAATGCTATTATGTGCCAGATAGACATGAAAAAGACAAAAGTAATAGACATATCATATTAATTTGTATGACAAATAATGGCGTTAGAGAATTGAATAAAATCATATCTATATCTAATGATGATGGAATTTATTATAAGCCAAGGATAGATCATGAATTATTACTTTCTTTAACGCCTGAAAATTTCGTTATAACTACAGCATGTATTGCAGGGATATGGAATGATGAAGGACTAATTAAAGAATTAAAACAACATTTTGGAAATAATTTTTTCTTGGAAGTTCAAAACCATGATACAGATTTTCAAAGAGAGGTCAATAAAACAGTTATTGAATTCAGTAAAAGATATAATATTAAGTTAATACATGCTAATGATTCTCACTATATTTATCCTTCAGACTCAGGGTATAGAGACCTTTTTTTAAAAGGGAAAGGAATTTATTATGAAGGAGAGGATGATTTTATATTAGATTATCCAGATTATGATACTATAGTTGAAAGATATGAAAAACAAGGTGTTCTAAATAAAAACCAGATTAAAGAAGCACTAACTAGCACTTTATGTTTCGATAACGCAGAAGACTATAATCTAATTAACACAGACATTAAGTTACCATCTGTATCAGATAACCCTAATCAAGAATTAAAAAGCATAATTAATGAAAAATGGAAACAACTAAAAGATTCGATAGATAAAAAAGAGTGGCATACTTATTTAGAAGCCATCAGATATGAAATGGATATCATTGAAAAAACCAATATGTCAAATTATTTCTTGATAGACTATAAAATGGCTAAGATAGCAAAAGAGAAATACGGAGGGGTATTAACAAAGACAGGAAGAGGTTCGGCTCCATCATTTTTTATCACAAAATTATTAGAATTAACAGATATAAACAGATTAAAATCTCCAATAACATTATTCCCTACTAGATTTATGTCTATAGAAAGAATATTAGGAGCTCGTAGCATGCCTGATATAGACCTTAATACAGCAGATTCGGAACCGTTTATTAAAGCGACAGAAGACTTACTAGGAAAAGAAAATTGTTCTTGGATGATTTCTTGGAAGCCATTGCAAGAAGCTTCGGCTTTTAGATTATATTGCAAGGCTATAGGAAAAAATATAAATGATTATAATGATATAGCAAAAGATTTAGACAAATATAGAGATGATGAGTACTGGAAGCCTATAATAGAAGATAGCAACAAATTTGTGGGTGTAGTAGAAGGTATTTCAGAAAGCCCATGTAGTATTCTTCTATATGACAAAAATGTCAGTGAGGAAATAGGATTAATTAGAACACCAAATGGTAAGTTATGTTGTTTGTTAGATGGTTATAATTGTGATAAATACAAATATCTAAAAAATGATTATTTAACAGTAATGGTTTGGGCAATAATAAGAGATACATGTAAATTGGCAAATATTTCTATCCCTAGTATTAAAGAATTAGATAAACTATTAGATGATGAAACATTTGAAATATATGCTAAAGGGCTAACATGTTCAATAAATCAAGCAGATAGCAACTATGCAACAGGACTAGTAACTAGATATAAACCAAAGTCCTTGGCAGAAATGTCGGCTTTTGTTGCAATAATTAGACCTGGGTGTGCTAGTTTATTAAATGATTTTATAGATAGAAAAGAATACACTACTGGCATTCAGGAACTAGATAATGTCTTGGAAGATAGCGGGCACAGATTGATATACCAAGAGTCAATAATGAAATACTTAATTTGGTTAGGCATAAGTGAACCGCAATCGTACGACATTATCAAGAAGATAGCAAAAAAGAAATTTAAAGAACCAGAGCTAAAAGCATTGAAAGAACAGCTATTAGAGGGCTGGAATAAACAAGTTGGAAAACCAGAAGGATTTGAAGAAACATGGCAAGTTGTAGAAGATGCGGCTCATTATTCATTTAATGCGAGTCATAGTTTATCTTATGCTTATGACAGCTTATATGGTGCTTATTTAAAATCTCATTATCCTTTAGAATATTATACTACAGCCCTAAATTACTACCAAGGAGATATGGAAAGGACTAACAAACTGAGTGACGAACTTAAAAATTTTAAAATAACTTTAAAAAAGCCTAGATTTAGGTATTCCTTGTACAATTATTTTATGGATAAAAAAACTAACTCTATATATAAGGGAGTTGCCTCTATTAAGTATCTAAATGAAGGGTCTGCGACATATCTATATTCTCTTAAAGATGATAAATTTGAGAGTTTTGTAGACTTGTTGTTTAGGATAAGCGAAGATAGAATGGTTAATTCTAGGCAATTAAAGATATTAATTCAATTACAATTTTTTCAAGAATTTGGAAATAACAAGAAATTATTAAATATATATGAGACATTTGAAAAGTTTAATGATAGGAAAACAATACCAAAAGAGAAAGAAGAATTTAGAAATTATTACAATTTAATTAAAAAATACTCTGACAAAGAAACTGAAAAACAATATCTTCAAGTAAATACACACTCTTTATTAAATGAAATCGAGAATAATATTCCAGACGAAGAAGTTCCAATCAGAGAACAAATTGACTTTGAATACGAGTTACTAGGTTATATTAATGCAACTTCTGAAGCGGCCGATAAAAATGATTGTTATGTGTTAGAAGTCGACACGAAGTATAGTCCTAAGATAGAACTTTATTCTTTAAAAACAGGAAAAGAAATAACGGTGAAAGTTTTAAAAAACATATTTAATGAAAACAAAATAAAAAAAGGGGATATTATTCATGTAAATAAGTTTGAGAAAAAATATAAGTCTATCAAAACAGAAAATGGTTGGGAGAAGACATCTGAAGTAGAATGGTGGCTTAAAACTTATAAAAAATAGAGGAGGAAACCTTTTTATGAGAATAACAAGAGAAGAAGCAAAAACATACTTAGAGATAATAAAAAAAGTTACAGAACAATCAACTAAGTTGGATGATGTTTTAAGAGAAATGTCTCCAGACTTTGGAGGTTTTGGGAACGAATTAGCCATTGATGTGATGGTGAGTATGCTTAAAGTTTTAACAAATGACTTATATGATTGGATTGAATATTACATTTGGGAACTTGATTGGGGGAAAGAGTATAAAGAAGGATCTATTACTACTGGAAAAGGAGAAAATATTCCTTTAAAAACAATAGATGATCTTTTAGATTTATTAGAAGAAAACGAGGAGAATAAAAATGAAGCTGAAAGTCTTGGAATTAATTAATAATAATGAAAATTGGGAGAGAATATTATCTTCTCCTCCCTATAATTTGATTATAAAATGGAAAGAACCTTTTGTTTTATTAAAGTATAATCAATTAAGTAGTGACATGAATGAGGAAATATGTCAAGAGTGCAGGGGTATAATTCTGAAAAAAACTACTGACGGGTTTAAAGTGGCAAGTATGAAATTTAAAAAATTCTTCAATTATGGAGAAGATAAGGCAGCCAAGTTAGACTTTAGCAAGCCTGTAATAGTATCACAAAAAGTGGACGGATCTTTGCTTAGCATTTGGTATGATGAAGATACTGGCTGGCATGTTTCTACTAGTGGAAATATAGATTCACGAGATGCAGAGTTACAATTTAAGACAGACAAATTACATACTTATTATGACTTGTTCATGGAAGCTTTTAATAAGTATCATCTCAACTTTGATATGTTTGATAAGAATTATACTATATATTACGAATTAGTAAGTCCATATAATAGAGTAGTAGTTCCATATAGAGAAACGAAACTTTATTGGTTAGGAGCGAGAGACAACAACACTCTTGAAGAATATAGTTTTGAAGATATGCTTGGTTGCTATACTAACATTCCGAAGTGGCATAAATGTTCAAACTTAGAGGAGATAATTTCTTCAGTAAAAAATTTAACAACCGAAGATGAACATTTTGAGGGTTTTGTTGTTCAAGATTGGAAAGGGAATAGAATAAAGCTAAAATCACCGTCTTATATACACTTATTTTTTATAAAAGGAGATGGTATATTTAGTGAAAAGAAAATATTGAAGATTATTCTTGAAGAAGAAGATGATGATATATTGTCTTATTTCCCTGAGTACAAGCCTGATTTCGACAGGATTAGAAGATTATTGAGTATTTATATAACTAATGTGAAAGAGTCTCTTGAGGAGGCTAATAATAGGCTTATACTAGCAAGAAAAGAGTATTCTCGATGGGCATCTAAACAAATTAATCCATATATTTTATTTAAGTTTTATGATAATTATGATAATTTTAATTTAAGAGAGATAATAGAGAGCATACCACTAGAAAAATTGTTAGATAATATAAAAAAAGGAGAGTAATATGTCAACCAACTTAATTTTAGATGATTGTTTGAATGTATTAAAAAAAATGCCAAATGAATCTGTAGATTTAATAGTAACAGACCCCCCCTATAGAATAACCCCTCGAGGTAGTAGTGGTACGATGGGAGGCTATTGGAAAGAAAAGGAAACGAGAACAGGTAAAATATTTAAAAACAATCATATTTCTTGTAAAGAATACCTTCCTGAATTTTATAGGGTATTGAAAGATAAAACTTTCTGTTACGTTATGTGTAATAATACAAATTTAAAAGAGATGCTGAACGTTGGAACAAAGTGCGGTTTTAACTTTGTAAAGTGCCTAATATGGGAGAAAGGTAATAAGATATGTGGAAGATACTACATGGGTTGTTATGAATATATAATCTTGTTTAGAAAAGGTGGCGATCGTCCTATTAATCATTGTGGAACTCCCGATATTTTATCAATACCGATTAAAAAGTTAAAAGATTCTGATGGAAATAACTTGCATAATACAGAAAAACCTGTTAAACTAATGGTGACAATAATAGAAAATTCAACAGAGGAAAATGACCTCGTACTAGATCCCTTTATGGGAATAGGTGGCGTTGGAGTTGGTTGTGTTGAGTTGAATAGAAATTTTATAGGGATAGAAATAGATGCAAAATACTTCAACATAGCGAGAAATAGAATAGAAAAGGTAAAAAAGGAGAAGAAAAATGTTTGAAAAGTATAACAAATTGGTAATACTAGATACCGAAACAACAGGATTGAACAAAGATACAAACGAGATAATAGAATTTGCAGCACTAGTAATGACAAAAAGAAGAAATGGAAAGTTTGAAACAGCTAAGGAAATAGATTTTTTTATACAAAATGAAGAACCTATTCCAGAATTTATTACAAACTTGACACATATTACTAACGAAATGTGTAAAGAAGGCTATTCAAAAGAAAGAACAGTTCAAGAATTTAGAGATTTGTTTGACACAGATGAAAAGACACTTGTGATAATATACAATACCCCCTTTGATATGGGTTTTATAAAAAGTTTCATGAATAAATATAGCGATGGTTTTATCAATAGATTAGATACACTAGACTTATTAGAAGTCGCAAAAGCAAGAACAGGAAGAATGAAAGGAAATAAATTATGCGATATGATAGTTAGATATAGTATAGAAGATGAAGAAAATAGTCACAGAGCGATAGATGATGTAAAAGCTACTTTAGCAGTGATGAGAGCTATGTATAAAGAGAAAAAAGACATTGAAAAATACATAAGATGTAAAAACTGGTAATAAATTATGATATTACAAATAATTTGGTTTATATTAGGTTTTATTATTGGGCTTTCATTTGATGTGGAAATAGATGACGATGATAATAAATAGGATAAAAGGAGATTAATATGGGAAACAAAAAATATGAACTTCCAATTTCTTCAAATTACGTTAGTAATTGGGGAGTTAAAGAAGCTATAAGAGAAATACTACAAAATGCTATTGATGCAAATGAATGTGGATATGATAAAGGAATATCTTATGACAAAAAAACAAATATTCTAACCATAAAAAATATGGGGGCTAAATTGCCTATTTCATCATTAGTATTAGGAAATTCTAGTAAAAGTGATATGGAAAATCAAATCGGTCAGTTTGGAGAAGGTTACAAATTGGCATTAGTTGTACTTCTTAGAAAAGGATTTGGTGTTACTATTATTAATTCCGATGAATTATGGACACCTTCTTTTGAGTTTAGTGAGAGTTTTCATTCACAAATATTAACTATTTCTTCAGAAAAAATTGAAGATGAGGGGTTTGTTTCTTTTGAAATAAATGGAGTTAGTCAAGAACTATTTAACGATTTATATAAGGATTTCCCTTGCATTGATGATGATTTTGGGGAAACGGTAACTTGTGAAACAGGCTCTATATTGCTAGATGAACGTTTCAAAGGAAAAATGTTCGTTGAAGGTTTATATATACAATCCGATGACAATTTTAAATATGGTTACAACTTTAGTTCTGATGTTGTAAAGTTAGACAGAGATAGAAAAGCAATTAACTATTATGACTTAAGAGCTCTGACAGCTAAATCTTTTGCAACTGCTGAAAATTGTCATCCAAAACTATTCAAAGCAATTTCTTCTAGTGTATTAGACGTTAGAGACATAACTGACGTTATTGATGAAGCCAGTGATGAATTTCTAGAGGAATACAGAGATATGTTTTATGAAGAGAAGGGGTTAGAAGAAAATACTCTTGTTGCAACAGAATCTGTAATGAGGCAATTAGAGCAAATGGATATAGACTGTTCTGTAGTTAAAGGAACTGAAATTGAAAGTTATTTGATAGCTAAAGCTAATGATAAGATGGGGTTAATAGAAGAAGCAGAAGAAGAATTGCAAAATAAGTCGGAAAAAAGAGATTCTTTAGATACATTTAAGACTTCTAAATATAGAAAATTAATGGAAATATTTATGAAGATAAAGAAGTATCTCCCAAAAAAATGGCAAAAAGAACTTTTGGATGCAATATATTTAACAAGAGATTGGAATTTTTGGCGTATAGAAAGCATAATTCCAGATGATTTCGATTATAGTACTGATTCTTTCTATAAATTATATGATATTTTAGAAAATGAGGAGGAGGAAGAGGATGAAAAATAACAAACCTAAAATATTGGAATTTAATGTTAATTGGAATTCTATTAAGAGAGCATGTCTTAGAACAATTGGTAAAGAGGCAGGGAACAAAGAATCATCTAGTGAATGGAAAAGAAAATTATTAATATGTCAACATAGTCCAATCAGAAAAGGCGTTGTTACTTGGAGATGGGACGATATCCCATTTTTCTCAATGGGACATTTTGTTAGACACCATGTTGGATGTACTCCATACGTATCTACAAGTCGTTCGGATAGAACTGACATTCCTAGGGAGGAAAGAAAACAGACCGCTCCAGTATCAATGGAAATGGATGCAAATATTCAGTCTTTAATTGATATGGCATCTAGAAGATTGTGTTTTCAAGCAGATAAAACAACTAGAGAGTATATGGAGAACTTAGTAGAAGAGATAAATAAATATGACAAAGACATAGCGTGGGCATTGGTACCGCAATGTATTCGTTGTGGAAGTTGTGTAGAACCATTTGGAAGCTGTACTTTTTATGATAAATTTTCTAAGAATTTAACTCCAGAACAACAAACGGATATTATGAAAAGATATGATGCTTACAATGAGTATAGAAGTAAGATATTATCACTAAAAAAAGAAGATAAGTAAAAATAAGGAAATAAGGAGAAAAAATAAAAATGAATTTTGAAGTAGTAGATAAAAAAATACAAATAGATGAAAGAAGAAAAGCAACGATTAAGTTGATTAACGATCATTTTGAAAATGGAAAATACTATGGTATTCCTAAAGCACAATTGATAATAGCAGATTTGCCTTACAATATTGGGAATAATGCTTATGCGAGTAACCCTTCTTGGTATCAGGGGGGGGGCGACAATAAGAATGGAGAAAGCAATCTAGCAGGGAAAAGTTTCTTTGATACAGATGATGATTTTAAAATAAATAATTTCTTTGATTTCTGTACAAGATACTTAAGAGATGAACCAAAAGAAAAATTAACAGAGAGAGGAAAGAGTAGTGATGCTCCTGCTATGATAGTTTTCTGTTCTTTTGAACAAATTCCTATGGTTATAGAACAAGGCAAAAAGCATGGATTAAAAAATAGTTATCCGTTAATTTTTGTCAAAAATTATTCAGCTCAAGTATTAAAAGCCAATATGAAAATAGTTGGTGCTACTGAATATGCAGTTGTTTTATATAGGAATAAATTACCTAAGTTTAGAAATATAGATGAAAATGGGAAAAATCACATGATATTTAACTGGTTTGAATGGAGAAGAGACAACTCTAAAGAATATCCTAAAATACACCCAACACAAAAACCAGTAAACTTATTAAAGAAACTTATTGAAATCTTTACAGATGAAGGCGATGTCGTAATAGATCCAGTTGCTGGAAGTTCTAGTACTTTAAGAGCATGTATGGAATTAAAAAGAAGTTGTTATGGGTTTGAAATAAAAAAGGACTTTTGTAAATTAGCAAAGGAAAAGATGTTGATTGACGTAAATGAACAAACTAATTTTAATATTTAATGAGGGGCAATATTATGACTGATAAAGAAAAGAAAGAACATATAAAAAGTCGCTTAAAGGCACATTATAAGTATATTGAGTCTTTAGGTTATGAGATAGTAGGAGTGTTTTTACAAGGTAGTCAGAATTACAACTTGGACATTTATGAAAGTGATTATATGTCTGATGTAGATACTAAGTGCTTGGTAATTCCAAAGCTAGACAATCTTATAAAAGGTTCTGCTATGGTATCAACTAAATACGATTTTGAAGGAGAACAAATCGATGTAAAAGATGTAAGAGTAATGATGGGGATGTGGAAAAAACAAAACCAATCTTATATAGAAATACTATTTACTAAATATAAATTGATTAACCCTAAATACAAGTCGTATGTTAATGAGGTTATTGCTATGCGAGACGATATAACTCAAATGAACCTGCCACAATTAGCACGTTGTATCAGTGGTATGAGCAAAGAAAAGGCTTGTGCTTTAGAACACGAATATCCAGCAACAATAGAAAAAATTAAGAAATTTGGTTATGACCCTAAACAATTGGCTAGTATAATCAGATTAACACATTTGATAGAAAATCTGTTTGAGAAGGGCAAAAAGTTTGGAGATGCTATCATATATCGCAATGGTGAACTTAGAAACTATATGATAGATGTTAAAAAAGGCAAAATAGGATTAGAAGAAGATAGAAAATTGGCTGAACTATATGATACTAAAACTAATGCAATAAAAGATGATATTGTAGAACAATATGGCAAGGATAACTTTAATTCAGAAATATGTGATAAGTTAGAAACAGCTATTTATAAACTTGTTAGGTTTGGGATTGTTAGTGGTGTAATAGAGGCACGACAAAACGCTTTTAAAGGATAAGGAGGATGTGGCATGAAAAAGAAAATATTTGCAATTAGTGATATTCATAATAATTATAATGCGATGAGAGAGGGATTAGAGTCGGCTGGGTACGATGAAACTAATCCTTTTCATTTATTAGTAGTTTTAGGAGATATGTTCGACAGAAAACCAGGAGAGGCAGTTACCATATACGAATATTTAAAAAGATTGACAGATGAGGGGAAAGCAATAGTAATTAGAGGAAATCATGAAGGTATCTTTCAAAACTATCTTGATGGCACATCTATTTCTGCCTTTAATTACATTCACAATGGAACTAACGAAACATTAGCTGATTTTTGGCATCGTACAGCCCCATTTGAGAGTTGGTGTGCTTTAGAGGGTAATTGCCCTCTCACGGAAGAAACGTTTGCTGAATGGCTTAAAATAGCACGAAAAAACATAAATGAAGAATATCCTGAACTTTTACCTTGGATAAAATCTTTGCCTTACTATTATGAAACAGAAAATTATATTTTTACTCACGGTATGATAGACGGGCAATGCAATGATTGGCATCATCCTAATATATCTTGGCATGAATGTACATGGGCTAAACCAATGGATTTCAATAATTCTATAGTGAATACAGATAAAAAGGTAGTTGTAGGACATATAAATTGTGGATTACTAAGGTCTTTATATGGATATGATATAAATGATAATTCCATTTTTGAAAGACCAGATGGAAAAGTAATAGGGTTAGACACTTTAACTCCACTGACAAAAAAGGTTAATGTTTTAGTATTAGAAGATGAAATTATTTAAAAAGGGGGGGAAGACGTGAATAAAAAAGATAAAGAATGGTTGAAAAAATGTATTAAGGAACCAAAAAAATATAAAATTTTTGTGGATAATGATGAAATTTTTATAGTTAATGTAGGGGAAGAAGACATAGTTTATTACACTTTTTCAAATTATGGCTATGAGTTTATTTATTTTCTTCTTAAATATTTAAAAACAAATGTAGATTACGTTTAAAAGGAGGAAGAACATGGTTAACACTACAGACAAAGATATGTTAGAACTTGTTGAAGGAACTAATGCATATTGGAATGATGAAAATTCAAATAAAAATGCAAAAATAGTAACAGTGCAAAGAGATTATTTAGCAGGAATTGCTAGTACAGACCTAGCAAAAAGATATTTATTACCGAAGGAAGTTGTAGAAGCTCATGAAGCAGGAATTATACATCAACATGACATGGATTATATGGCTCAAAATGCTCTTTATAATTGTTGCCTATGTAATTTAGAGGATTGTTTAAAATATGGAACAGTAATAAATGGCATAAAAATAGACCCTCAAAAAAGATTATCTACTGCAACAACGGTTGCAACTCAAATTATTACAGCAGTTTCTTCTTCTCAATATGGAGGTATTACAATTACTTTAACACATTTAGCCCCATACGTAAGAATGAGTTTTGAAGAATTTTACTCAAAATATATTAATTGGGGTTTTGATGAAAGTGTCGCCAAAGAATTTGCAGAGAAAGATTTAAAAAAGGAAATAAAGGATTCAGTTCAAACTTTTAATTATCAAATTAATTCAATGAGCACAACTAATGGGCAAGCTCCATTTTTGAGTGTTCTTATGTATTTAGGAGAAACTGAAGAATATAAAAATGAATTAGCAATGCTTATAGAGGAATTTTTAAATCAGAGAATACAAGGGATGAAAAATGAGAAAGGAGTTTATGTCACTACAGCATTTCCGAAACTTCTTTATGTGTTAGAAGAAGATAATATTCATGAATATAGTAAATATTATTATTTAACAGAACTTTCAGCTAAATGCACTGCAAAAAGAATGGTTCCAGATTATATTTCTGAAAAAATAATGAAGAAAAATAAAATAAATAAATATGGGGAAGGGGATTGTTATGGCTGTATGGGATGTCGCTCTTTCTTAACTCCATGGAGAACAAATGGAAATCCATCAAGATCTTTGACTTATAAAGAGAACAAAGGCAAATATTATGGTAGATTTAATTGTGGGGTAACAACAATTTCATTGCCAGACATAGCATTTAGTTCGGGTGGAGATTATGATAAATTCTGGAAGCTATTTGATGAAAGAACTGAATTATGTCATAAAGGGTTGCAAGCGAGAATAAAGAGACTTGCAAACATAACTTCAGATGTAGCTCCTATTTTATGGCAACATGGTGCTATTGCTAGGCTAGGGAAGGGTGAAAAAATAACACCATTACTTTATGATGGATATTCGACTGCGTCTTTAGGTTATGCAGGATTATATGAATGTGTTAAGTATATGACAGGTCATTCACACACTGACAAAGGAGAAGGGGAATCATTTGGATTAAAGGTAATGAAAGCATTAAATGATAAGTGCCAAGAATGGAAAGAAAATGAGAATATTGATTATTCAGTTTATGGTACTCCTATAGAATCCACTACTTATAAGTTTGCAACAAAATTAAAAGAAAGATTTGGTAATGATATTTTTGTAAAATTAGACGGAAAAGACAGAAATTACATAACGAATAGCTACCATGTATTCGTAAACGAACAAATAAATCCTTTTGAAAAATTATCTATAGAAAGTAAATTTCAAAAACTTAGTCCAGGGGGAGCAATCAGTTATATAGAATGTGCAGACTTAACTCAAAATATAGATGTTGTGTTAGAGGTTATTAAATTTATTTATGAAAATATTATGTATGCTGAATTAAACACAAAATCAGATTATTGCCAAGTATGTGGTTATGATGGGGAAATAAAAATTATAGATGAAAATGGGAAACTTGACTGGGAATGTCCAAATTGCAAAAACAGAGATCACTCAAAAATGAATGTGTCTAGAAGAGTTTGTGGGTATATAAGTACAAATTTCTTCAATCAAGGGAGAACAGATGAAATTAGAAATAGATATGTTCATTTAGATAATAAGAGGCTAAAATAATGAGATATTCGCAAATAAGGAGTATGGACATTTCTAATGGAGAAGGGATTGGTATAGCTTTATTTACTACTGGTTGTAGATTCTATTGTAAGAATTGTTTTAATAAAGAATTATGGGATGTTAACAATGGTGAAGAATGGAACCCCGAAATCGAAGATAAATTTATAAGTCTGGCTCAGCCTGATTATATAACGAGAATATCAATATTGGGAGGAGAACCTTTTATTGATGAAAATTTAATTGACCTAAAAAAAATGATAAAAAAAATTAAAGGAATTTATCCTAATAAAAACATATGGGTATATTCTGGTTATTATTATGAAGAATTAATAGAAAGAGCGAAAGACATATTTCCTTATATTGATGTTTTAGTGGATGGGAGATACATCGATGAGTTAAAAAATCCCAAACTAAAATTTAGAGGTTCTTCTAACCAAAGAGTGATAGATGTTCAAAAGAGCCTAAAAGAAAATAAAATTATATTATGGTGTGATTAAAATGGATTTGTGGAGGTGTTATAATGAGAGAAGTAGCCAAAATAATGGTAAACGATTTTAAAATAATGAAGTTAGGCATGGATTTTATGGGTTATAAAGTTACAAGAAGAGAGCAGTTGTCCTTCCATCACTTAATTATATCTCATAAAGACTGTAAAACGTTGCACATTCCTTCAGAAGGTTATGTTTATTGGAATGGAGCAATGCTAAGACAAAATACATCACATGATTATGCTCATCTCATTCAAAAAATAGATCCCGAAATTTTCTATCTTATTACTTCTGAAATGATAGATGAAAATATCAAGGGGCGATTAGATATAGAAAACTTAAGAAAGATAAGAGATTTACTCTTATACTTTGAAAGAGAACACCGAGACGATAGAGGGGAAAAAGGAAAGTTATTGATAAAAAGGGAATACATAACAGAGAGAATCTCTCTTTAATATTTGACAATCTCCCTCCTATTATGATATAATTTAATTAGGTAAGATAGGAGGGAAATATGGAAATTAAAATTAAATACTTTACAGATATTCAACCAATTGAAAAGATCGAAAAAGGAGACTTTATCGATTTAAGATCGGCAGAAGATATTGATTTAGATGCTGGAGACTTTGCAATTATAAAACTTGGAGTGGGGATGAAACTACCAGAAGGTTATGAAGCTCATATAGTACCAAGAAGTTCAACTTACAAAAAATGGGGAATAATTCAAACTAATGGCGTAGGGATTATAGACAATTCTTACTCTGGAGATAACGACCAATGGATGATGCCAGTATTGGCAATGAGAGACACGCATATAAGTAAGAACGATCGAATTTGCCAATTTAGAATTGAAAAGAAACAGCCTGAAATAGAATTTACAATAGTAGAAAAACTAGATGATGAATCACGTCAGGGTTTTGGTAGCACTGGATCTAATTAAATAGAAGGGAGAATATTATGTTAAAGGAAAATTTAGATGTTAAAGAACTATTAGAAACCATTGAAAAAGAAATGGAACAATGGTCTAGCTATTATTTTAGCAATAATGAAATAACCAACATGCAAATAAAAAATATATTAGAAATAAAAGAGGCAATCAAGCCAGAAGAACTACAGAAACGTGCAGATAAATGCAAGGACAAAGCAAAACTTGAAGAGATAAATAAAGCAATTCAAGTTGGAAAATATGCTGGGTTTGAGGCTCAAATTGCACTAAGAACATTAACTTGGGTTAGAAATTTAATGATAGAGAACCAAAATACCAAAGAGGGCGAATAGCCCTCTTTTTTTTAGCTTTTTACATTTGACATATTGACAAAACAATGGTATACTCTAATAAATAGAGAGAGGAGAAAAAATATGGAAGAAGTTGTTAGATGTAAAAGATGCCATGAATTAACATGGAAAGATAATTTTCACACTTTCAATGAAGAAGTGTATTGCACTAATTGTTTGAAAGAAGTTTTGGCAAGTAGAATTGAAGAACAACAAGGGAAGATTAACAAAGCAATCAATATTTTAAATGAAGGAGTTTATGGTTTAATGCCTTATGAGATCTACAAGGGGGATGTAGAAGAAATAAGAGACAAAGTTATAAACATATTAAAGGAGGAAGACTAAAGATAATGGATAAAGAATTAGCATTAAGAACATTTTGTTATTTAATTGGACATTATAAAACACATGAAGAGACTATTATAAATAGTCAAGAAATAGAAGCAATAGAGTTTATATTAAAAGATAATGAGTTTTTAGAGCAACAAGCAAAAAAACAAAAAGAAGTTATTGATAATATTAAAAAATGCTTTGATAATGGGCATTTTGAAGATTATTGCGATTGCTTAATAATAGAAAAATATATAAATAATTATTTGAAAGAGGTGTCAGAATGAATAAAGAAGAATTTTTAAAAGCAATTATGGAACTTCCTAAAGTAGAAACAAATAATCCTATAAGTACCATGAATGGTATAAATGTTGATGATTTAATGATTACCGTTGACAGATTAAATAAAGTCCCTGACTACAATGATTTATTAAAAGAAAATAAACTCTTAAAAGAAAATGCAGAAAATAACGACAAAGTAGTAGACAAAGTCAATTGGGAAAATATGTTGTTGAAGAAAGAAAACAAAAAATACAAAGAAGTAATTGATAAAGCAATGAATTTGATAAAAAAATATGGAAAATATGATGGCAAAAAGTGTACTCAAGGATTTCAAATGTGGAGTGCAGATTTTAATAAAATTTTAGATATATTAAAAGAGGTGTCAGAATGAATAATGAGATTATATATAAGATTGAAAAAGAAGATTTAATTTTGGACTATTATTTTAATAACTTAAAAATAGGTTCTATTAATGGTGGGCGTGTAGAAAATATATTAAATAAATGTAAATTATATGATGAAGAATATGAAACATTGTTAAAAGAAACTGAATATATGAAACACATTGCAAAAGATTTTGAACAATTACAACAAGAAAATAAACAACTAAAAACACAAATAAATGAATATCAAAAAGCATTAGATGAAACAATGTCTGAAAAAATAGATATTGAAGATAATTGGAATAAGTTAAAAGAATATATAAAAAATGAAATACCAGAAGATGTATTTATAGACACCGAATGGTTTGTTGCGATTTTAGATAAAATGCAAGAACTAGAAAGAAGTGATAGTAATGTTAAAGATTAAAAATAAAAATAATTATGAAACAAAAGTTACTACTATAGATGGTTATTGTGGTATTGTGTATGAAAAAAATTTAAAACAATTTAGAAAAGAGTTAAAGAAAAAAGGCGGATATATAGATGGAATTGTAACAATAAGGTCGATAGTAATATATCGAGAGAAAGTAGAGAGTGATGAGTAAATGGATGATAAAGAAGTTTATATACAATATGTAGTAGCCTATAAAAAAGGTGAAAAGTGGTATAGAGATGGAGAGAGGCATCAAAATTTAAAAACTGCAAATAAAAGATTAAAACAATTAAAAATAAAATGTGAAGAATGTAAAATTGTTTATAGGAAAATATCTCCTTGGAAAGATTTAATAATGGAAGGTGATGAGTAAATGCTAACATTACCAATAAAAAAGAAATGGTTCGATATGATTAAATCAGGAGAAAAGAAAGAAGAATATAGAGAGATTAAACCTTATTATCAAGCTAGGCTAAATGAAAAGGCATATACTGGAACACATTATATTCGATTAAGAAATGGATATTCAAAGAGTAGCCCAACATTAGAATGTGATTGCCATATAGAAATAGATTATGGCAAACCAGAATGGGGTGCAGAACCTAACAAACTATATTATGTACTTAAAATATTAAGTGTGGAAGAGGTGTAAGTAAATGACTTGGGAAGAATACGCAAAGATATTACTTGGTAATAAAAAAATTGGAAAGCAGAATTTGAAGGACAAAGCAGTATTATCAATAAAGCAATGGTATATATAGATAAGGTCAAAAATAAAAGTTATAATTTTGGAGATGTATTAGAAGCAAATGAAATAGAGCATTTATTAAACATATTGGCGGAGGTGGAATAATGAAAAACCTTATAAGAAAATTATTTATTCCTAAGAATACACCATATTGTCATCATAGTTTTAAGTCACACAAAAAATATGGGATGGCTGCTAAACCTTGTAAAAATTGGTGTATGAAATATAACAAGGAATATGGTTGTGAAATGGAATATTGTAAGTATTTAAAGGACTTTTTACATATACAAGACCAAGTTAAAGACTGCGAGGTGTCTGAATGGGATGAACAAGATGTTCTAGGTGCATTTTTATTAGTTAATAATCCTATTGTATTGAGTGAAGAAGAAACAAAAGATGTTCAGAAAGCAATTAAACATTTACAACAAGAAAACAAATTGCAAAAAGAAAGAATTGAGTATCTAATGAGAAGTTGCAATAGAAAAGAAGATGTCATAATAGAAGAATATGAAGAATTAGTTGGGTTAGATTCTAGATGGAATAAGTTAAAAAAATGGTTAGATAGTGAGATTAAAAATCTAAAACATACTACACATTGGGAAGTTAAAAGAAAAATGGAGGAACTAGAACAAGAAATTGGTGAAGATGAGGGAAAGGTTGAAAATATCATGGAACAAGTTAGATTACATGATAAAGAATATGAAATATTGTTAAAAGAAAAAAAGAAACTTGATGAAATAAAAAATGCCATACAAGGAGACATAGATGGCTTTCTAACCATAAATGAGCATGGAGAGAGTGAACCAATATTAGAATTGTTAGAGATTTATAAAGATATATTAATGGGAGAAGAAAATGATAGATAAAGATTTTAATAGTAGAGAAGCATTCAATGAAGTTATTGATAATCTTGAAATTATTAATAGCCTAACAGATTATGGAAAAAAGTTAATTAAACAAGGAGTTATTGATTTACGAATCGAAAATCAAAAATACAGAGAAATAATTAATGAGGCAATTAAAAAAGTCGATGTATTGAGAAGAAAATATGCAAAAAATATAACTCCAATTCCATGTACTGAAATAGAAGATATTGACAGGATTTTAAAGGAGACGATAAAATGAATAGTTTTGAAGTAGAAAAAATAACTAAAGATGAATTATATGAAACAGATCTTGCATACAAAGTTTTAGTTGATAATTACATTCGTGCCTCTATTGAAAATAACAATCCAAAAAAGAGAAATGATGAAACATCTAAAAGACATACTGAAAGTATTAATGCTTTAGCAAAATATACTGACGCCTTAAGACATAAAGAATTATTAAAACTACTTAAAGCTGTAGCTTTTACGACAGAAGACTTGGCTGAAATGTACGAAAAAAGAATAATATCAGTAGAAATACTATCAAAGATGATTAAATTTAAAGTAGGTGATGAAGATGAATAAATTAACAAATGAAGAACAAAACAAAGAATTATTGAGATTAGTAAAGGAATATCCTACATTACCAGTAGTATTCTTTTGTGATAGTGATGATTTGTGTGATGGTTATAATTATACTTTTATGAAATTTAGGAGAGTAGAAAAGGGTATCATTTATGAAAGTGATATAAATGATGTTATATATATTGATGAAGATGATTATGTAGAGGAATTATGTGATTATTTTGCTGATGATGTCAGATATTCTAATATGACTGATGCAGAATATGAAAAAGAAATGCAAAAAGAAGCTAATAAAGCACCCCATTATGAAGCAATCATTATTTACGCTGGTGTTTAGAATAAAAAAGGTGAAGGGAAGTGAGTAAATGTACAACATTATATTTGATATAATAAAGATATTATCTGTTTTCTTAATGTTAATAATTGTACCTTCTTTATTTA
>ERZ1034687.277-NODE-277-length-34013-cov-70.976324_pt1 | contig 34013 bp, 53 predicted proteins | sample MGYA00520704_ERZ1034687 | MGnify/ENA primary metagenome ERZ1034687 (study PRJEB33766, sample SAMN09781762) | gut metagenome | biome: gut microbiome | host: Homo sapiens | place: Madagascar | study: EMG produced TPA metagenomics assembly of the PRJNA485056 data... | reverse complement strand
AAAAATAAAAATATATTTATAGGAGAACACGTAGTTTTTGTAGTTTGTAGCGGCTCAAAAGTCAAAAATTTGGCTTGGTTAAGCCAAAAACGGGTCGCTACAAACGGACTACTACATTGTAGGATGTTTCGCAGAAAGGAGCGAGATAATGGACAAGAGTTTAGAAAAGGCCGCCGCTGACGGTAAAATCTTACCAAAAGGACTGACAGCAGCGGATAGTGCCGAGTATATCGGCTTACTGGCTATATATAGGCTGTTCCGTTCTGGTCTAATGGACAAAGAAACCGCCAAACGGCAGAAAGAGGCATTGCGGTATAACTGCACACTGCTTCGGTCGCAAGCGGAGTTTTTGAGCAGAGAATCGCTGGCATTGGATGAGCGGATCACCGCCGCAACGGAAGCGTATAAAGCAGACAAGAATTTGGACACAGCAGAGGAACTATATCGCGCATTTTATCATTTGCCACCAAAGCGTTGATTTTTGGTGGCTTTTCTGCTACAATTAGATTTAGGAGGTGCATTTCTATGAAGGTTGAAATGCGAGCGCTTGACAGTATCAAGCCGTATGAGAAGAACGCGAAAAAGCACGACCAAACGCAAATTGACAATGTAGCCGAGAGCATTCGGCAGTATGGATTTGTGCAGCCGATTGTGGTTGATCGTGATGGTGTGATTGTGATCGGTCATTGCAGAGCCCTTGGAGCAAAGAAGCTGGGTCTTAAAGAAGTGCCGTGCGTTTGTGTTGATGATTTGACGGAAGAACAAGTCCGAAAATTAAGGATTGTAGACAATAAGAGCAACGAGAGCGACTGGGATTTAGAACTGCTTGCTGATGAAATTGCAGACCTCGATTTCAGCGATTTTGATTTTGGCTTTCAAATTGATGAGGAAAAAGAGCAAGAGGAGAATGAAAGCGAGAGCGCTGTCGAAGAAATACCACAAAGCAAAGTCGGAGTGTTCTCCGTGTCCGCTTTTGGGATGAATTCCGAGTGCTTTTTGCAATTGATGTTAACAGAGGAGCAAGCGGAGCAAATTGTTGCGTTTTGTACAAAAAACGGCGGTGAAGCTTTGCTTCAAACATTAAGCGGGGTAATTGACAATGCGTGATATAACCCAGCGAGTCCGTGAAGCGTGGTCGTTTTACGACAAACTTCTTGACGAAAGAATTGCGCAAATATCCGAACTATCCGGTGTCCCTGTTGAGCATTTTGTAAAAATAAATCCGGCTGAATTTATCGAAAAGAATAAGCACCAAAGTATTGTCGGATATGAGTACAAAAATATAGGAAAGTGGATTTTGCAAACAAAGGATAGCGACGATAAATTCCTTATTTCTCCGCTTGACGCCGTAAAGGAAACGGCTGCACAAGCTTCATATAAGAGCGGAACTATTATTGAGCGAAAAATTCGGGCTTCGAAGTGCGTTTGCGTTCCGGTTCCTGTCGATTTTGCGCAAGATTTCTTTATCCGAAATCACAGACAGTCGGCTCCGCTGATAAGCAGCAAGGCTATTTGTTTTGGACTTCTTTTCAACGGTGAAATTGTCGCCGTAATGCTGTATGATATTTCTGCCGGCGCAGTTCGCGGAAAAAACAAAAAGTACGAACTTGTAAGATTGTCTATATCAAAGGGAACGCAGGTGTATGGCGGTGCGAGTAAACTGCAAGCAGTTTGTGAAAACTCATTGCGTGAAATTGGGGCAAAAAAGATATATAGCTATTCAAACGCAACGATAAATTCCGGCGCCGTTTATGAAAAACTCGGATTCTCTTGCAAAAGAGCAGACGGCGGACAGCCGTTTGTTATACTAAAAAATAATAAACTCGAAAGGCTTATCAATTTATATCCAGAAAGCACAGACGAAAAACTTGCTTTTCACGGGTGGATAAAAACACATGTTGGTGGTAACAAGGTTTGGAAAAAAGACATAAGCTAACGGAGATTAGAAAGGAAGTGACCCGCCAATGCCTGGTGGTAGACCTCTAAAGCCAATAAATCAAATCGAATTTGAAAAACTCTGCGGGCTCCAATGCACGCAGGAGGAGATCTGCGGTTGGTTTGGCGTGACGGACAAAACGATAAACAGCTGGTGCAAACGGACTTACGATCAAAGTTTTTCCGAAACATTTAAAGAAAAGCGGGGCGTGGGGAAGATTTCCCTGCGCCGTGCCCAGTTTAGGCTGGCTGAAAAGAACGCAAACATGGCCATTTGGCTTGGCAAGCAATACCTTGGCCAAGGTGATCGTGGCGAGTACACCGTTGCGGTTGAACGGCAGGAAGATGACCCGTTGACCTTGGCGTTGAAGGAGACGGCAAGAGCGATAGAGCGGAGCGAGGGCGACAATGCCGGGATTGAGTGATAAGCAACTGCAAATCTTGGCGTTCCCTTACACTCATTTTGACGCATTGATAGCTGACGGCGCCATCCGCTCCGGCAAGACCGTTTGGATGATGTATGCGTTCGTTGAGGACGCTATGCGCCGATACGACCGGCAGCGGTTCGGTATTTGCGGAAAGACTGTTGATAGCGCCGTCAAAAATATAATCGTTCCGTATCTTGGAATGACCGAGCCGAGGGAACGGATGGACATACAGTGGCGGCGGAGTGACAAGCTGCTGGTGGTTCGTTGCGGTCGGGTCGAGAACTATTTTGAGATATTCGGCGGTAAGGATGAAAGCAGCTTCACGCTCATCCAAGGGCGAACGCTGGCCGGCATTCTGCTCGACGAGGTAGCGCTAATGCCCCGGTCGTTCGTAGAACAGGCGCTCTCCCGCTGCTCTGTTGATGGGTCAAAGTTTTGGTTTAACTGCAATCCGGACAGCCCGCAACATTGGTTCTATACTGAATGGGTAAGCAAGCCGGAAGCGCACAATGCCCTGCGTTTGCATTTTGAACTGCGGGACAATCCAGCGCTGACGGAGCACATTTTGCAGCGCTACGAGACAATGTACACCGGAGTGTTCTACCGGCGGTACATTCTCGGTGAATGGTGCGTCGCTGAAGGCCTGGTTTATGACTTTGGCGAGGACAATATAACCGATGATGTGCCGGCGAATGGCGAATACTACATCTCGATTGACTATGGTACGCAAAATCCATTCTCTGCTGGCCTGTGGTGCGTTTTAGGCTCAAAGGCGACAAGGGTTAAAGAATACTACTACAATGGCCGTCAAAAGGCCGTGCAGAGGACAGACGAGCAGTATTGCGACGATGTAGAGCAGCTGGCTGACGGATATAATATACGCAAAGTTGTTGTTGACCCGTCGGCGGCTTCATTTATTGCAGCACTCCGGCAGCGTGGCTTCAGTGTCGTTAAGGCGGACAATACAGTCCTCGACGGTATTCGCCGCGTGTCTGTTTATCTGCGCGCTGGCAACATCCAAATCCACCGCTCTTGCGTTGACAGCATTGCCGAGTTTGGTCTATATCGCTGGGATGACAAGGCAGGGGACGACCGAGTGGTCAAAGAGAACGACCACGCGATGGATGATATTCGCTATTTTGTAAATACGATTTTGCGTAAGAAAATCGGTAAAAAAGAAAGCCCGCTTATTTTAGGCGTGGCTAAATAAAAAACACGACGAAAGGGTGGTTACAATTTCTATTTATTTGACTTTCCAAGACCTTGAAGCGTGCGGAGCATTTGAGGGCAAACGGCAGGCGTTTGTCCTTTCCGCTATCCGCCAACACAAGGCGGGGCAGCTTTACCGGACAGCTTGTAGGGCGTGGGAGTATTATCGCGGCTTGAACCCAACAATAATGCACTATGAAAAGTTGATTTACGACTTGCGGGGTGACGCTCATGTTGATAGATGGGCGCCTAATCACAAGATCACAAGCAATTTTTTTAATTTTGCAATCACGCAGGAGAACCAGTACCTGCTCGGCAACGGCGCAATTTTTGGCGATAAAAAGACAAAGGAAAAGCTGGGCGGCGGACAGGGAGAACTGCACGGCGGGTCTTATGATTTCGATTACCAGTTACAGAAAATTGGCAAGTCCGCTTTGATTGGCGGCGTGGCTTTCGGCTTTTGGAACCTTGACCATCTTGATGTGTTTGATGTGACGGAATTTGTCCCGCTGTTCGACGAGGAAAGCGGAGCGTTGCGGGCCGGAATTCGCTTTTGGCAGCTTGCTGACGACAAGCCGCTGAGGGCAACTCTTTATGAAGTCGACGGCTACACGGAGTACCTAAGCCCGACTGGCACCAATGAAAAAATCTTGATTATTCAGCCAAAGACCGCCTACAAGATGAAGGTGCGGCACTCTATCGCTGACGGAACCGAAATTTACGACTTCGAGAATTACCCGGAATTCCCGATTATTCCGCTGTATGGCAACGACAAGAAGCAGTCGGAGTTGGTTGGTCGGCAGGGTACGCTCGACGCATTTGACCTTATCAACAGCAACCTCGTAAACAATGTTGACGAGGGCAATATAATCTACTGGGCAATCACCAACGCCGGCGGAATGGACGACGAGGACGACCAGCGTTTTTTGGAACGGCTGCGCACAATGCATGTCGCGCACATTGACGATGACGGCGCACAAGTTGAAGCCCACACGGTGGAAGCCCCGATCAGCGCGTCGGACGCTGCCATTGACACAATCAAGGCTCGGCTTTACGAGGACTTTATGTGCCTAAACGTTCTTGACCTTTCGGCAAACTCAAAAACTGCCACGGAAATCCGTGCGGCTTATCAGCCGCTTGACAGCAAGACGGATATGTTTGAATACTGCGTGACGAACTTTGTAGAAAAGATTTTGCAGCTGGCGGAAATTACCGACAATGTCAGCTTCAAACGGTCGAAGATCGTAAATCAATCCGAGGAAATGCAGATGGTTCTTTCCGCTGCCGAGTATTTGGACGACGAAACGATCACCGAGCAGGTCTGCTTCTTGCTTGGCATTGGCGACCAGGCGGATGAGATCATCAAGCGAAAGAGGGACGAAGATGGCAGCCGGGTCGAGATTGACGACGACCCCGCTTTTGGTGGAGAACCCGGACAGAATGAGCCGGAGCCTAAAGGACAAGACCAGCAGGCAAAGCCGGGCGATGACCAGCAGACAAGCGACCAGGCCGGTGGCTTGCAATCTGATGACTTGGACGGCTTGACGGATGAGGAGTTGCAGGCACTGCTTGACAAGATCACCGAGAAGATGAAAAAGAAAGGCGAAAAATAAACAGCTGTTTAGCAAGTTGATGTGAACGAGAAAATGCTAAAAGGAGGCGCCAGCGTTGGCAGATAAGGCACACAGAGAAACAGACAAGTTATTGCTTTCGCTGGAGCGCCGCATTCGGCGGATATACCGGCAGACGCAAGATGAGGTACGGCAGGCCTGGGATGATTATATGGCGAAAACCGAGCCTAAACTGGCCAGCTTGCAAGAGCAGTACGAAGCCGCCAAGGAAACCGGCGACAAGGCAGAAATCAAGCGGGCGGGTCGTGAGTTGGCATTTGCCAAGCGTGAAGCGACTGTGCAGAATGACCGGTTCAAAAGCATTGCGGAACAGACCGCCCAGAATTTGAGCCGGGTCAATGAGATTGCGCTGGAGTACACCAACGGCAGGCTGCCGGAAGTCTATGCTTTGAATTACAATGCGATAGGGAAAGCAGCCAAGCAAGAACTGCGTGGCTTTTCCTTTTCGCTGGTGGACGCTCACACTGTCGAGAATTTGATCTTGCGTGGTGACCGCTCACTGCTGCCGCCGCGGAAGCTGAACAAGGCCAAGGATGTCCGGTGGAATATGAAAAAGATAAATTCCGAGGTTCTGCAAGGAATTTTACAGGGCGAGAGCATACCGAAGATCGCAAACCGCATTGCCAGGGTGCAACAAATGAATATGCACGCTGCTGTTAGAACCGCGCGAACGGCTGTCACAGGCGCCGAAAACAAAGGGCGTATGGATATGCTCGGCGAGATGGAATCCAAGGGCGTGGTGGTCAACAAAATGTGGATTGCTGCGCACGACGCAAGGACAAGAGACTGGCACGCAGAACTTGACCGCAAGACGGTTGAAAAAGACAAGCCGTTCGTTAATTCTATCGGTTCTATAATGTATCCGGGTGACCCCGCTGCTGCTCCGGCGAACACTTATAATTGCCGCTGCACGCTCGGCTATAAAATCATCGGCTTTAAGCCACTTAGTGAGGTGAGCAAAAAATGAGTGTGAAAATCACTTCAAAGGACAACACAAAAGAATTTGAGCGAGCGCTCCGAAATGCAATCGAGCGAGGGCTGGAAGCTATCGGAATGGCCGCCGAAACTTACGCAAAAACTGATGGAGATATGCCTGTCGTGACTGGTTATGCTCGAAACAGCATTACCTATGCATTGGCAGGGCAAGAACCGGGAACAAAGGAGTACAAGGCCGATAGAAAAGGCAAATACGAAAAAGAATTGCGCACTGGTAGCTATGAGGGCACTATGGACGGCAAGAAAGGAGACCTTTTTGTCGCCATCGGTTCAAATGTTGAATACTTCCCGTCTATCGAACTTGGTGGTACAAATAGAGTTGCTCACCATGTTTTGAAGCGGGCGGCAGCCGAACACGCAGACCGTTACAAGCAGCTACTGGAGGACAGCCTGCGCAACGCTTAATCATTAACTTTTGGTATAATCATTGACAAAAAAATATGCTTGCTGTATAATTAAAGCAAGGACAAAATCTAACGGCAAAGAAAAGCCGCCGAGGAAAAGGAGACAGGTTCTATGGCATTGACAAGAAAAATGCTCAAAGCAATGGGCATTGGTGAGGAACAAATCGACCAAATCGTCGAAGCGCACGCTGACACGGTGGACGCTCTCAAAGAGGAACGGGACACCTTGAAAGGCAAGGCGCAGGAATTGGCAGGCGTTCAAAAGGAATTGAACGAGACCAAGAAGCAGCTTGAAGCAGCTGGGGACGATGATGGCTACAAAAAGCAGTACGACGAGCTGAAACAGCAGTTCGACGACTTCAAACAGGCCGCAAGCGTTAAGGAAGCACACACGGCAAAGGCGACGGCTTACCGTAAAATGTTACAGGCCGCAGGAGTTTCTGAAAAACGAATTGACAGCGTGTTGAAGGTGTCGGACATCGACAGTATCGAATTGGACGCAAAAGGCCAAATCAAGGGCGCTGATAAGCTGACAGAGTCCGTCAAAGCGGAATGGGCTGACTTCATCGTGTCCGAGGGGCAAAGAGGTGCCAACACTTCAACGCCGCCCGGGAACACGCAGAATAAGACTGTTTTTTCTGCTGATGATATGAAGAAAATGTCCGCCGCAGAGATCAATGCCAACTGGGAAAATATCAAACAGTCGTTAAAATCGACAAACTAAACTGAAAAAAGGAGCAAAAAAAGATGGCTATTTCTTCTTTTATCCCTCAAATCTGGGACGCACGGCTGCTGAACGCGCTGGACAAGGCGCATGTGTTCGCCAATGTGGTCAATCGTGACTACGAGGGTGACATCAAGCAGCATGGCGATACCGTAAAGATCAACACCATTGGCGCTGTGACCATCGGCAACTACACCAAGAATACCGACTTCACCACTGGCCCGGAAGCACTGGCCACCACCGAGCAGAGCCTTACCATCGACCAGGCAAAGTATTTCAACTTCCAGGTCGACGATGTGGACGCTGCCCAGGCTGCCGGCGATGTGATGGATAAGGCAATGCAGCGTGCAGCTTATGGCTTGAACGACGCCGCTGACGCTTACCTTGCTAAGCAGCTGGCTGATTCTATCACCGCTGGCAACGGCAACCTTGTCGCTACCGACGCTGTGGCACTGACCGCTGCAAACGTTTACGAGAACGTCGTCAAAATGAAGCTGCTGCTTGACAAGGCTAATGTGCCGACCGTAGGCCGTTGGCTGGTGGCACCTCCCGAGATGATCGCTCTCATCTTGCAGGATGACCGCTTCGTTAAGACCGGCGGGTCTATGGCCGAGGATGTGCTGCAGAACGGCGTTGTTGCTCGTGCTGCTGGATTCGACATTTACATGTCCAACAACTGCGCAAGCAAGACCGCAACCGGCACCACGACCTTTACCGTCACCGCTGGCGACGAGGGCGCTTGCACCTATGCCGAGCAGATCGTGAGCACCGAGGCTTATCGCCCCGAGAAGCGCTTCGCTGACGCTGTGAAGGGTCTGCATGTGTACGGCGCAAAGGTCGTTGACGCTAAGCGCCTGGCAGGCTTGAAGTGCACATTCTAAGCGGAACAAAACCGAATTAAGACCTAAGACAAGGAAGGCGGCGTGACTATGCTGACAGAAATTTGTGCAAAATTGCACAACTACTTCTTAGTGCCGAACGGCATTCACAAGGGGGAGTTCAAAATTGAAGGCGGCAAAATCACGCCGCTGGACTTTTTGCAGGAAGGACAATACTTCCGCATCGTGGGGAGCGTCTTTAACGATGGCGTTCATAGGTATGCAGAGGCGGACTCGGATTTGACCGATGAGGCTTTTAGCGGGGCGATATGGGCACTGGCGATACCTCCTAAACTGGTGGACTTATCAAGGGAAATCAAGGCGTTTTGCGAGAGCGAGGCGGGCAAGCCCGGCGCGTTTGTGAGCGAAAGTTTCGGCGGCTACTCTTACAGCCGAGGAACGGACACAAACGGCGCTGCGCTTGACTGGCCTACTGTCTTTCGTTCGCGCCTAAACGAATGGAGGAAACTGCAATGAGCCTTTTGGCACAAGCAATGACAGAGTGCGTCTTTGTGCGGAAAATCGATAAACCGGACGGCGAGGGCGGATATACCACCAGCTGGGTGGATGGCGCACCGTTCAAGGCAGCAATCACTTTCGATAGTTCAATGGAAGCACGAACGGCGGAAAAGGCAGGCGTTACAAGTCTGTACACCGTCACTGTTCCGATTGGCACGCGTATTGAGTATTACGATGTATTCAAACGACTGGCGGACGGTAAGGTGTTCCGTGTGACTTCCGACGGCGACGATAAGATGACGCCAAAATCTGCCAGCTTTCAGGTGTTCCAGGTGACTGCGGAGGAGTTCACGCCAAGCGTTGGCGGTTAAAATAAGCCATCAGCGGGCGAGAATGTAGCGTTGTAGACGGCGTTGTAGTGGCACTTTGTAGTTCACCAAAAATGGCGCCGTTGAGCCAAAAACAAGGTACTTTATATATACTCACTACAAACTCTACAAAGTTTTAGAGAGTAATATAATAATGGGCATATATATTGAAATATATTAAATGCAGAACCTTGTTTTTATGTAGTTTTTGTAGTTTTTGTAGTTTTGTAGTAAAGTCAAAAAGGGAGGGTAAAGCAAATGGCGCAGACAAAAGCGGCAGCGATACAAGCGTTTTTTGAGCGTTTTCTGCCTGCGTATGAGGAAACAACGGTGCCGCAGGGCGCAGCATTGCCGTATCTAACTTATTCGCTTGTGACGGACAGTTTCCACGCTGATGGAAGCGGAGACACCAGTATTTCCGTTTCACTGTGGTACAGAGGAACGATCTGGAAGCCGTGCAATGCTATGGCCGAAAAGATGAGCGAAACGCTGGGCTTTGATGGGCTGGTTATTCCCGCCGCTGATGGCTATATTTGGCTAAAGCGTGGCACGCCGTTTGCACAGAACATGTCCGACCCGGACGACGACCAAATACGGCGGAAGATAATCAATATCACCGCCGAATATCTAACGAGAAATTAAGAAAGGATTTTTGAAAATGGGCAAATTTGCAGTTATTCCAGAGAGCACTTTTGATGATTTACAGCTTGACGCTGGTGTCTTGCTGAAGAACTTCACACCGGGCACCACTACGGCACCGGCTGACGAGGACATTATTTGCGCCACCACTGGCGGTATCAACGCAACTTGCGTTCCGACTTATTCCGACTTCGGAGAGGATGTGGACAACTGCCCGAACGGAATGAAAGAGTTAAAGCACCTTGACAGTTGGGAGTGCAAGCTGGCGTTCACCGCTTTGGGCACAAGCCCGGAAGCAATCCGGCTTGCGCTTGGTTCTGCGGATGTTGACAAGGTCGACACAACGAAGATCACGCCCCGGGCGGACATCGCGCAGGCTGACTTCTCCGACCTTTGGTGGGTTGGTGACAAGGCTGATGGTGGCTTGGTTGCTATCCAGCTTAAGAACGCATTGTCAACCGGCGGCTTCTCTTTGCAGACCACCAAGAACGGTAAGGGGCAGATCTCTGTTGAGTTGACCGGCCATGTGTCTATCACCGATCAAAAGACCGTGCCGATGGTGTTCTATTCCACCAGCGCCAGCAAGGCTGCGCAGGGCAAGGCTGCTGCGGTCAGCAAATAAGGATTTTTTGTTTAGGAGGTAAAACAATATGAAAATATCCGAACTAACGACGGAGCGGGCAGCGGATGTCCTTTGCGAGGTCAGCATTTATGCGCTTAATATTTTGAGCGACAAGGAACTGATTGCCTCTCTGCGTATGCAGCTGGAGGGCACGGATGGCGACCGCACAAAAGCGGAGATGATCGCTATTGCGAGTGAGAAAGTCGCTGAACTTATCCCGCTGCTGCTGAAAAAGCACAAAGATGATGTTTTCGGTATTGTCGCAGCTGTGAACGGGCTGACGCTCGAGCAGGTGCGGAATCAGAAAATCATCAAGACAATGAACGCCATTAAAGAGATGGCGCAAGATAAGGACTTGATTGATTTTTTCAAGTCGTGCGTGTCTACGGAAAAAGCGTAACAGGCGCGTTAATCAATGCACCAAAATTAACAGTACAAGGGCTGGTTCTCGCTCTGCCGTTACTTATCGAGCGGCAGTCCGAAGAACTGGCCTTTCGTGTTTATTTGACTGACTGCGCAAAAATCTTGACCGAAAACACGGCCAAGTCGGCTGGCGGGTCTTATTTGACAAAGTCCTATTTGGACATCATCAACCCGCCGCCGCCGGAGACACGCACACCCGAACAGGTAAAACAACAAATTCTCGGCAAGTTGAAAGAAACGGCCGAAGAAAGGAATAACGACTGATGAATTTATTTGAATTGTTCGTTAAGATCGGAGTTGACGACCAAGCAAGTGACAAGGTCGGTGCTATTGGTGACAAGATCAAGAGCGGTCTTGGAAAGGCTGCAAAAACGGCAGCTGCTGCAATTGCAGCTGCAACGGCTGCTGTCGGCGTGCTTGTGAAAAAATCGACTGAAGCTTATGCAAGCTACGAGCAGCTTGTTGGTGGTGTTGACACGCTGTTCGGCACTGCGTCGCAAAAGGTGCAGGAGTATGCTGCAAATGCTTACCAAACCGCCGGGCTTTCGGCTAATAAATATATGGAAACTGTGACCGGCTTTTCTGCGTCGCTTATCAATTCAATGACGAGCAACACGCAGAAGGCCACAACCGTCAGCTATAACCAGGTATCTAAGACGCTGGACGCCCAATACGACAGAGCAAAAGAAAGCTACGATAAGCAGTACAACGCCGCCAAGTCCGCAATGGATAGGGAAATTGACGAATATCAAAAGGCGACAGAAAAGAAAATCAAACTTGTAAACCAGGAATACGAAGAGCGTTTGAAACTCATTGATGAGGAGGAGTACAAACGCACAAAGAAGCTTGATAAGCAAATTGAAGCGCTTAACAAAGAGGAAGAGGAGCAGCAGGCTGCCCGCAAAAAGCAGCAGCAGGAGGACAAAAAAGCTGATCTGCAAAGCAAAATTGATCACGCTAAGTCGTATGCTGATAAGCGGCAGGCAGAAAAGGACTACAACGACTATATCGCTGAAATCCAGGCGGACGCTCAAAGCGAATCTCGTAAAAAGCGAATTGAGGATTTGCAAAATCAAAAGCAAGAGGTCAAAGACGCTGCCGATAAAAAGAGGGAAGCGGTGCAGTCTGCACAATCTGCCGAGATCGCACAAATCAAAGAAGCGGAGCAGAAAAAGGTCGAGGAAATGCAGGCCGCCCGTGATCGTGATTTGGAAGCGTTGAAATCGTCCAACAACGCCAAGCTAAAAAGCTTAAAGGCTTATTACGACCAGCAGAAAGCAATTGCCAAACAAGCCGAGGCGGAAACGGCGTCAGCTGGTGCGGCTACCAATGAGCAGTTGGCAGCGGCGGCGGAAAAGGCTAACCTTGCCGTGACGGATATGTCGGACAACGCCAACAAAATGGGCACCGACATTACAATGATACAGAACGCGTATCAGGGTTTTGCAAAACAGAATTATACAATGCTCGACAACCTAAAGTTGGGCTACGGCGGCACCAAAGAGGAAATGGAGCGGCTGCTGGAGGACGCCAGCAAGTTGACCGGGCAAAAGTACGATATCAGCAATTTCGGCGATATCGTGGACGCAATCCACGCCATCCAAACGGAGATGGGAATCACCGGAACAACGCAGCGCGAGGCGGCCACCACTATTGAGGGCTCCGTCAATTCGGCAAAGGCTGCGTGGGAGAATCTGCTGACCGGTATGGCAGACGACCAGCAGGATTTTGGCGACCTTGTAAACAAGTTTGTGGACAGCGTTGTGACGGCTGCAAGCAATATCTTGCCGAGAGTGCAACAAGCGCTCGAGGGCGTCGGCACTTTAATCGAAAAGCTGTCGCCAATCTTGGCGGAACAACTGCCGAATATGATTGCGACAGTGCTGCCAGCGCTCGGAAATGCTGCACTTGGTATTGTCCAGGCACTGGTTGACGGTATTACGACTTCTTTGCCAACGTTGTTGCCAGCCTTGGTGGAAGTCATTACTACACTTGCAAATGGGCTAATTGAGATGGCTCCGCAAATTTTGCAAATGGGGCTTGACATTATAATTCAACTTGCTAACGGCATATCGCAAGCGCTCCCAGAGTTAATACCAACCGTTGTGTCGGTCGTATTGCAGATGGTCGAAACACTGACCAACCCGGACACGCTTAATCATCTGCTTGACGCAGCGTTGCAAATTATCATTGCGCTTGGCGTAGGCATTATAAATGCACTTCCATCACTTATAGAAGTAGCGCCAAAAATCATTTTTAATTTGGTAAATGCTTTACTTCTGCAGCTGCCAAAACTTTTGCAAATGGGCGTAAAATTGATTGTCCAGCTGACGGCTGGTATTATTCATTCAATACCAAAATTAATTGGTGCGGCTCCAGTAATGATTTCCCAATTTATCAATGCAATAATTGAAAATTTCGGAATGCTCGCACAAATTGGAATTGATATTGTCAGCGAAATCGGAAGCGGAATAATGGACGCTGTGAATGGCGCTGCTGAGTGGGGCGCTGATTTGGTGGACAATTTCGTTAGTGGCGTTGAAAATGCGTTTGGAGGTATTCGAGATACATTCACGCACATGGGGCAAGAAATCCGAGACTTGATTGGCTTCTCCGAGCCGAAAAAAGGCCCGCTGTCCCGCTTCCATACTTTCGCACCGGATATGATGGCACTATTTGCGAAAGGAATTCGGGAAAATGAGAGCCTTGTGCTCGGGCAAATCAAGAAGTCTTTTGACTTTGGCGAGCAAACAATCAGTGCTGGCTATAATATTAAAGGCTCCGGCGCTGGTGGCGTTGGTGGTGCTGGCAATGTCAATGTGACGCTTGGCATTGACCCGAACGCCAGCTTGAACGCACTTGCTCGTGCTCTGCTGCCTGTTCTTAAGATCGTAGCAAAGGAGGTTGGCTGATATGATCGCGATAAAAATAAACGGGGTCACCTACGAGAATGTGGGTACGATCAAGCCGTCGGTGGCTTACGAGTATTATTACGACGTCGTAACGATGGATGGCCGCCGCCACCGGGACATTAAGGGCAAGCGCACTAACTACGACGTGACCTTTTTCAATAACGACTTTGTGGCTTATGACGCGCTTAAAACGCTGATGATGACCGCCGACAGCGTCTTGCTTGAAGTGCCGGACAGCAACACCGGGACAAACACCGGAGAATATACTGTCACTGTGACCGGTGACGACATCAAGGGCGTCTTGTACGACGGCAGCTATTACAGCACGGCTCTGTCAGTTTCGTTTGAAAGGGTGACTTGCGATGAGTAAAAACAAATATGGTTTTTTCAAATATTTAGACTTCTCTGCAAGCGCCGCCAGCGGGGCAACATTTGATATTGCACGAATTGCTTTACAAAAGGGGTTCGACACTGCCAGCGGCAACGTTTCCAAAGTTTTCAGCGGAACAGGCAATCAAGATTTTAGGTCGTTTGAGCCGCATGGGTTCAATTTGAATGAAAAAGTAGCGCTGTTTGGTCAAGCCGGGATTGAACAAGGCGTTATAACAGCTTACAGAAGCGACAGCAATGGACTTTTCGTAGATGGTGAGTCAAACTTTCCGTTTAAGATAGAAATATCGCTCACAGGCTTTTACTCAATGTCAGGGCTGACGATAAAATCCCGCAATGTGATTAAATCGCTAAAAATAGAGGCATTCCGGGACAATGAGTCGGTGGCTTCGGGGCAGTTTATTGGCAGCAAAAAAGAAGAATTTTTCCCGCTCGTGATAGATAATGCAAACAGCATTACATTGACGGTTGAGCAGGTGGAGCCGCTGTCGTTCATCGGTATTTTGGGCATTGAGTTTGGCACTGCTCGAGAATTCGGCGACGATAGCATTATATCCGCGTCGGCGTCAAAGCTGTATTCGCTGACGGCAAAATCGCTGGAGTATGACACGCTGGATTTGACGGTGCTTGACCCACAGCGTGGTGATTATCTCGTGCAGAACAAACAGACGATTGACTTTTGCGTCGGCGAAAAAAATATTGAGCGCTTTTTTGCCAACCAGGGAGTGGAAAATGGGGACAACACCACGACGATACAGGCGTACAATGTCGTGTCCGTGTTTGAATCGCAGACACTCGGCGGATTTTTCGGAGCCGGTGCAAATCAGGTCATTAGAGCGTTGGTCAAGCCGCTGGGATACGATATAAGCATAGACGAATGGAAAGAACCGGACATTGACGGCTATATTCCTATTTGCTCCGTTAGAGAAGCACTACAATACATTGCGATAGGCTCCGGGCTGCGGTTCAGCAATCAAGATGGCTTGGACACGCTGCGGGTTGAGCCTGTTCCGACGGTGCCGGAGGAGACGGCTGTGGAGTACACGGAGGCAAACATTGTAGGAACTCCAAAATACGACAAGACGGATTTGGTCAAGTCCGTCACGCTGAAGCTGCACAAGCTGTCGCAAGTCAAAAATACCGAGGAGTTGTACCACTGGTACATTGCCAAGAACAAAAAGGTAAAAATCACATTCAGCAGCCCGCACGCCAACCTAAGGGCGTATGAAGTGACCGGCAAGAACGCGGACGGCGATGACCTGGTTGCGGAAACGCCGAGTAAGAATGTAACTTTTGAGAAAAAAGAAGCAAATTATTGCGTCGTCGTGAACAAGTCGAGCAATAAGATCGTTATTGTCGGAAACAAATACGAAGATACAACGGTTGAGTATATTTCAAAAAGCGCAGAGTTGGCGGACAACGAAGAGGCGAGCGAGGTAAGCTATGAAACATATATCTGTACAGATGACCCGCAGGCAATCTGTGATGAACTGCTGGAGCAGAACAACCGGCGCACAAAAATCACATTCAGCACTCTTGACCGACCGAAAATCGGAAAAGCGTACAACATTTTTGGCGAGGTGATGGTGATTACAAAAGTCACTGACACGCTGACAGGCGTATATGAAGTGGAGGCGATGTAATGGCGGCTGGTAGAATTATCGGCGAAATATTTGGCACTCCGGATTACAAACTGTGGGTTGACTGGCGGTCTGTCGTCGACAACATGAGCAACAGCTCGCTGGTCACGGCAGAAATGTACATCCAGTACATAGGCAGCGGAACCGGTGCGACTGGGCAATGGAGCGGAGCGCCGATCTTGACCATTGACGAAAAAAAACACCAAGCTACCGACACTGCGGTTGATACAAGCAGCGGGAAACCGGTTCTGCTGTTCGGCGTGTACAACCAGTTGGTGGAACACGACCCGGACGGCTACAAGGCGGCAGAGATCAAGGGAACAGTCGGCCGGGTGCTCGGCACAACACTCACCGGTGGTGGGAGAGTTGAAGGCGTTGCTGCGATGGACAAAGCGGATGTCGCAAAGCCCGTTTTTCTCGGAAATGTGCAAATTTTAGCCGGATTTGATTATGCGAGGGTTTCGTTTCGAACTGGTACAAATATATCGCTGGTTGAATATTCATTGAATGGCGGCGACTTTGTTTCCACAAATCATTCCGGATCGGCAAACATTTTTTTCTACATTCGAGGTTTGCAAATCGACACAGTCTATTCACTGGTGGTGAGGATCACCAAGGCGGAAAACGGAATGCAGGCGCTGTCGTCGCAGGTGACATTCAAGACTTCAAAAGTCTATGTGAATGATTTTGTCCTTACAAAAGACTACATATCTGTCAAGCTGGGCGAGACCGCCAAACTGGTCGAGGGTGTGGACTACTTTCTGTACCCGGACAATGCAACCGACAAGTCGCTGACGGTTAAAAACACAAACAGCAGCGTTTGCAGCGCAGAATATGTGGACGGTGCCGTGGTGGTTCACGGCAAGGCAAAAGGAACGGCAGACCTGCGGTTGTCTGTGAACAGTACGCCGCCTATTTACGGAGTGCCGGAATTCCGGGTGCGTGTCAGCGTTAAGGTTCCGGTTGAGGGCGTAAGCTTCAATATAAAGCAAACAACGCTGCGAGTTGGGGACACCTGGCAGGCAGACTACACCGTGCTCCCGATCGGCTGTGATGATTACGATGTCGAGTTGCGCTCGCTTATGCCGAGCGTTGCCACGGTTGACGGGTCTGTGGTGACAGCTGTTGCGGCTGGTGTTGCTCCGATCAGCGTTGTAGTGACCGCCGACGAAAAGGAGTACACGGATGTTTGCGAGGTGACCGTTGTTGCGGCTGGTTCGCTCGAGGGCTACCAAAATTATTACGAGCCGGTCGACTTCTTAACTGAGAATGTGCTCAACGATATTTGGCGAAATGTGCAGATCATCAAAGTGTTGTTTGATTTGCAGACCAAAGAAAAGTACAAGATTGGAGCGCTAACAAAGCCGCCACAGAGCACGGTTGGCGGAGTAGCGCAGCCATACGGCGGGACGCAGCTTGCGGATGTAAAGGCTGTCCTTGACGGAGTTGAAACGGATATGCAGGTGCTCAACTCTTCCAAAATCGAAAGCATATACTACATTACGAGCAGCTATCGCATTGACCCTTGGGGGATTGATAAGGCTGGCGTTTGGCGCTGGCTGCAAATTTTGGGAGACCTGTTTCAAATGCTGACAACGGATGTCGGCTACTGGGGCTGTCTGCAATGCACGGACGGAACGCCAATCGTTGACGGAAGAACATTGGCTGCTCGCGGAACTTCTGTTGCGGTTGACTTTGCGAGCGTAATCGGCTAAAATAGAAATATAAAGGAGGAATTCCGAAATGGCATTATCACCAATTAAACTAAATGTGAAAGCCCAGCAGCTGGAAGCGCTCGCCAATATGCTAACGGGCGAAGACATCACTTTCGTGTTCGACGCTGGTGGAGCAATCAAGGACAGCGTTGAATTTACGCTTGACACGGCATTGTCTGAGAGCAGCCAAAACCCTGTTGCAAACGCTGCAATCACCGAAGCGATCAACGACCAGTCCGCAAGGGTTGCCAAGCTGGAAGCGCACAAAGGTGTGTCTTATTTGCAAGCGTGTTTGTCAAGTGACACGAAAATCACGAAAGAGGGCACATACGAAAATCCGGTCATTTTACCATTCACAGGAACCGCACGAAGTGACGGATCGGGTCTTAGCCTTGGCAGCAACGGCGTTGTTATCGGCGCAGGCGTCAAAAAGGTGCGGGTGTCTGCGCAAATGTACATGTGGAATTCGACGGCTTTGACCTTATGCGAGATCAATGTTTTCGTTAGCAATGCCGACGGCACTCGGACGCGTCATCTCCGATCCGTTACAAAGCGCGTCAGCAACTATGAAACGATTTCGACATCACAAATCATTCTCCCGGTCGCCGAGGGGCAGATCGTGCAAGCTGCTTATATCGGAAAGCCGGACACGACAATTGCCTCATATAAAGACGGCACGCTCTTGTTCGTTGAAGTTGCAGAATGGGAGGACACAAAATGAACGTATATCTAAAGGACAGCGTATTCACCACCAGGATCGACACAAGCGAAAACTGGGCAGCTGCCAACCCTGTGCTGTACAAAGGCGAAAGAGGCATTGACAGCACCGAGGGCAAGGAAAAGGTTGGCGACGGCGTGACGGCTTGGAACGATCTGCCGTGGTTTGGCGGTAGTGGGTCTGCACCTGCTGCAGAGATTTGGGAGCCTGTGTTCTCCAAGACCTTTGACGAGGACACCACGGCAAACCAGCAGTGGAACCTCACCAAGCCCTGCCGCAAAATCCGACTGCGTATGGCTGTGGCTGGAAGCGCCGACAATTCCGCCGCTGGTGACATTACAGTGTACATTAACTCTTATACGAGTAAGTGCTTCTTGCCTAACGCTTTCCGGTTCGAGACTGCAACGACCAAGGGCTCCTTCGCCGTTGCTGAGGTAGAGATCACCGAGGATATGGTGCTGGTGCAGACAAACAAGAGCAACATTGCCAGCAACTTCAATGCTGCCAATGCAATGAATGGGCAGACGATATGGAACGCCAGCGGCATTACATTCAATATCTTTCGGGATGTCGAGGCTCACGGTGCGATCGAAGCGTTGTCTTTCCCGACAAACGGAAAAACAATCGGATCGGGTACGCAGGTTGAGATTTTGGGGGTGGCAAAATGAATGTAGAAACCGAAAGCCGCATTGCATTTTTGAAGTCTGAATTGGCGGATACAGACTACCTGTGTTTGAAGTACACAGACGGCGCTTTGTCCGAAGATGAATATGCACCAATCCGTCGGCAACGGGCAGAATACCGTGCGGAAATAAACAAGCTGCAAGAGCGCAGCGAAAATTAAGAAAGGCGGTCAAAAAAATGAAAGTAAGTAAAGAAACAATCGCAAGAACGGTAGTGCTGTTCGTGGCGCTGCTGAACACCGTGCTGAATGCCTGCGGCAAGAACCCGCTGCCGTTCAGCGACGACGAGGTTTACACCGGAGTGTCTGCCGTGGTGGCTACCGTCGCAGCCGTGTGGGCTTGGTGGAAGAACAACAGCTTTACAGCTGCGGCTGTCAAAGCAGACGAGGTTTTGAAGATTGAAAAGGCCGAGGGCGGAACCGAAGACGAGGGGGAACAGTGATGGGCACACTTCTTTATTATTGCCGGCAGACCACCGAGGCCTGCAAGGGCATTCCGTACGCCAGCAAAAGCCACCCTTACCGTTACGGCACCAGTGGGTGCATATTCACCAGCGGCTGCGGTGTGTGCGCCAGCTTGATGGTTCTGCGAAACTTTGGCGTTGTGCCCGCCACGATGAACACGAAGAGGTGGGCGGCCGAGTGTGTCAAGATGGGCGCAAGAGCGGCAGAGGGCACGAATATGGCTAAAATTGCCGAGCACTTCAAAAAGTTTTACGGCATTACCACCAAGCAGACCCGGAGCACCGAAACGCTGAAGAAGCACTTGAGGAACGGCGGGCGTGCCATTATCTGTGTCACCGGCAGAGGTAAGCGTCTATTCAGCAACAGCGGCCATTATATCTATGTTGGCGGCATTGATAAGTCCGGAAATTTAATCATTCTCGACCCTTACTGGTACGACGGAAAATTCACTTTGACGGCACGCCGAAAGGCTTATACCAAAGTCAAAAACGAACGAGAGGTATATGTGCAGCCGTCAGCGCTGGCGGCAGACATCGGCAGCATTTGGCTGTTCACCGCCCCGAAAGGTGTTAAACCGCTTTGCAGCGTGAACGATGTAAATCACAAGAAGCCGAAGCCGGTGGCGCCGGTGGTAGGCCTTGGCCAACATATCTTGACCGCCGTGCGTGGCGTTTACAAAGGCTGTGGAGCAGACACTGGGCGTAAAAAGGTCAGCGACTTGTCAGAGGATGGGCAGAAGCACGCCACGACCGCCAAGAAGTCCGCATTTGCATTTTTGAGAAAAGGGACGATAGTTTCCTTGCTTGAAGTAAAAAAGGCAAAATCGGGCAATCTGTGGGCTAAAATCCCCAGCGGCTGGATTTGTATATGGGAAAAATCCGACAACACCTTATTCGTTAAATAAGAAAGGGGTGGAGATCGGTGGGAATGAACAGAGACGATTTTGACGCAATGCGTGATGAATTCGACGGCAGATATGTACGGCAAGCGACTTGCGACGAAAGGCACAGAGCAGTTAGCAACAAATTCGCAAACGACGACAAGCGCATTGAGCTCCTGCTCCAGCGGCTTGCGTCGTATGACAAGCTGCTGTGGATCATAACCACCAGCGTGGTGGGGACACTCGTGACTTCTGTGGTGTCTATAATCTTGCGAGGATAGAGGGGACATATCTATGGACAACAACAAACAATGCGACGGCTGCCAGGCAGCGGCAAATGTGCCTTATGCAGCATTTGAGGCGGTGTCTGCCAGGGCGGAGCGGAACATTCGGCGGCTGGCTTTGATTATCGTTTTTTTGATCCTTGCGCTAATCGGGTCAAACATTGCGTGGCTGTGCTACGAGAGCCAGTTTGAGGATGTTACAAGTCAAACAGACCAAACCGTAACGCAAGACACGGAAGGCGGCGGCGACAACAATTTCGTAGGCGGTGATTTGGTTGGCACGACAAACGATTAGAACAAGAACTGTCACTCGCAGGAGAGTGCGCAAGACCGGCGGAAATTCAGGCTATAAAAAATGCCCGACCTGCAAAGGCAGCGGGCGGGTGAAATCAAGATGAGGTGGAGCAGATGAGGGCGGACGATGTGGCAGATCTGTCAAGAGAACAGTGGGAGCACCTGATAGAGCAGTACATCTTCAATGAGCAACACCGGCGGATATTCAAGCGCAGATGGCTGGACGGCGTTTGCTTTGAGCCGCTGGCGGAGGAGTTTGACATTTCTGTACGGCACGCGCAGAACATCGTCTACAATTGCGAAAAGAAGATTTTGCGCCACATTTGAAGCCTGCCGTTGACAAGACCGCTGCAATCGGCTATAATGATGTTGTTGGTAGGGCGGCCACCCGAAGCGCCGTGTATCTACCTGGTTTGGCATTCACTCCACGCCCACCAGGCAGCGGGTAACTATCAACTTGGCGGATTGCAGTCCGCCGCTCATAATTTTTTCTCCTTTCAAAAGTGACAAGCAAGGAAACACCTGGCTATATGGCTGGGTGTTTTCTTTATGCCAAAAAAACCACCGCTGGGACACTTGCCTGTGATCACTGGCAGAGGTGCGGGTGGCCTAATCGTCTCTATTTTACAGCGAGATTTTTGGAAAGTCAAAAAATATCAAAAAAGTATTAAAAAAGTATAAAAAAAGTATTGACATTCGCTTTGTGTTGTGGTAATATATAGTCACAGGGGAGGGGGAAATGAACCCCGCCGAAGTTGAAAGGAGAACAAAAAATGACAGATCGTGAAAGAATTGCAGCAATTAGACAAGCGCTGAAAGAACACGGATACAGCAACCGCAAGGTTGGCGTCCGGTATGATGGATATGCCATTTGGCTGACAATCAAAGATTTGGCCATTGACATCAAAGAAATTGAGCAACTCGCAAAAGGCTATGAAAGCTACGACCGAGACGAGTTTACCGGCGAGATCTTGAGCGGCGGCAATACCTTTGTGTTTGTCAATTACGCTTACGGCTTGACTGCTTAATTGCTTCTGCTGGGGTTGAGAAAATCAGCCACAGCCCACATAATAAGCTGGCGAGCAAAAACGCGAAAGGAGAAAATTATGAACGCATACATCGTTAGAACAGCGAAAGACAAGAAAGAGGTCAACCGCTTCGACACATTGAAGGATGCTTTTGAAGCTATCGAGCGCTACGAGGAGCGGGACGAAAAGGCAGGAACATTCATCAAGTGGGCTTACGAGGTAGCCTACGAGGGCACCTGGTATAGCGTGGTGGATATCGACATCCGCAAGAATGGCGAGCATGGAGACGAGGAGGTGCTTTGGTTAGGCGACGATGTGCAGGAGGCCATGGAGGCATTTGAGCGGTTGTGCTGGAAAAACCGGCACAACATGAAAAACCGCCGCATTGAACTACGCAAAATGGATTACGACCCGAGAGACCCGGAGCGCTGCATTGAGGGCTACGACGATTTGAAAAAGATGGAGGGCTGACGGAATGGACATTCACAACACGATCTACTGGCATCTGGGCGGCTATTCACCCAAGTTGTTCGGCAAAAACAAGAGGGTGCTGCCGGAGTACAGCAGATACATGGCGGTACTGTTGCAGCACTTGTTAGACGGAGAACGGCATTTCTGCATTTGCCGACGACACGGAGAAAGCCAAACAGAGTTGGCGTTTTTGAACGCCTTACATATCAAGGGTGCGTCGGAATTTACACCGGACAAGATTTGGCTAAAGCTGGACGGCAGGCGGAAAGAAGCCAAGCGGCTGATCGAACTTGCGGAACACTTGGAAAGAGAGGCGACAAAGCAATGAGAAATGTAATATCCGCCGTGCTTCGGTGGCTTGGCTGTGCAGTGGCCTGTGTGGGCTTCTGCTTAGTTTCGGAGCGGTTTTGGTGGCTGCCTATACCGTTTATATGCCTTGGCGGCTTGACCGTCTTGGCGGGCGTTGTGCTGGCTGTGGATGGGTCGGAGGAAGAAGACAACAAAAAAGACGACCAGCAGCAGCCAGTCGCCCGGATTACAGACTTTCAGCAAGTTTATTTGCTCGCTTGCTCACTCGGCAAGGACGAGGACGGCTCCAATTCGTCCAACCGAAGCATTGCAGAGTGATAGAGCGCTGGAGCAATCACCTGGAGCGTGTCCATTAATTCATCCATAAGGTCGAGCACCTGGCAGGTGTCTAATCCGTCAGCTGCCGCCAAGAAGTCGCTGGAGCCGTCAGTGCTCACAGGCTTGGTGGACTTGCTGGCGCCGCTGGTAAGATGGTCACGGACGATGTAGAGCCAGGCAAGGCGTTCAACCGTCGCCCAGGTCGTGTCGTGGTTGCGCTCAAGGTCGAGTATATCTTGATTCAATATATCCAATGAAATCATAGCTTTTTCCTTTCGTATAGGGGGGGTGAGAAAATGGACAAAGAGGTGGTGTTCGTGTACACCTTCGCAGACGGGTATCGCTGCTGGTGTGCTGGATTCGATAAAGTCGAATTGCAGCACGCAGAAGAAAAGCACGGCAAGCTGGTCAATGTGCAGCGTGAATATTGAGAACAAGGGCAGAGCGAAAGGCTCCGCCCTTTTCTTTTAGGTTGTCACAACGCCATAATTCAGAGAATATCTTGCGAGCAATCCGTCTTGCTCTGCGCAGATCGCAGCAAGGTCATAATCCAGGCACTCTAAGTTTATGCGCTGTCTTTCGACGCGTTCCAACTCGCAAGCCACCGACTCAACAAGCTTTTTGACTTCACAAGCAGCAGCAACCTCGCCAAGTTCGTGCAGATCTGCGTATGCCTGTTCGTATAGTTTCTTGGTTTCGGTTTCCCAGGATTGCCAGCGCGAGAATGCGTCGCGGACGGCTTTGCGCTTGGTTCCGGCGTCTACCTGTTGGCGGGTATAGCCACGCCAAGCGTCCGGGATGATCTCCGGGTCTTTGGCTGTCACTTTCGGCAGCAGATGATTGAAGCGCGAGACGAAATACAGAACGGTGTTTTGGTGCTCGTAAAATTCGGACATCGCCTGGCATTGTTGCTGCCGTTGATAGCCGCACAAATTCAAAAAGCCGAAATATTCAGCCAACTGGCTGTGCAGCATTACTCCCTCGATTTGGTGGGCATTGATACGCCCGAAAATTTCGCTTGCAGTCATAGGCGGCCGCCTTTACAGCTTTTCGACCGTCACGGACAAGTTGTTGACGACGGCCGCAGAATCACCAAGCACAAAGGACAGGATGGAACTGTCACAACCGCAGGCGTTGCGCAGAATAGCGCTCACTGTCAGCGTGACGGTTTCATTCACGGCCGCTGTGGTAGCGCTTGCAGTTGCACCGATCACGGCCACACCGTCCTTTTGGGCTGTCAAAGAAACAGTGCCAGCGGCAGGAGGCGTAACGGTGGCCACGGAGGTCACCTTATAATAGCCGCTGCCGCAAAGCGTGATTGTGTTGCCGTCCTGGCGGATGTTGCAGCCAAATCGGCGAGCGGTCACGCCTACCGGGATGACATCGCCTGCCGTGATGGTTGGTGCGGTGGTGTTTGTGGTATAAATTGCAGATTTTGACATTTTTATTTTTCCTTTCTTAAAAAGATTAGCGGGAGCAGCTACTGCCGCCCCCGCCGGTTAAAATCCTCGCCGTGGTGGCGTGTGTGTTAAATGTTGCAGCAGCTATTGCAGCCGCAGAACGGAGACGGACCCGCATTGTATGCGTAGCTTGTCGGATAGCGAACGACACCGCAAAAGCGGCTGTCCATTTCAAGGCTGGTCACCTTGTCACGAAGAGCCTGGATTTCGTTCGTCTGAATCAGCTGCCGGGTTGCTTCGCCCTCTGCATGAATCGCTGTGGTGATGTCGCAAGAGTTTTGGTTCATTTGCGCAGACAGATTTGCCGTCGCCAACTGGTTCTTGCAGCAGCAGTCTGCCAGCTGGCCTTGGATCGCTCGACCCTCGGTTAAAATGCTGTTATTCAGCGCGAAAGTGCTGTCACAAATGCCATTGCCGATGTTGGTCAGTCGGTCGTTCAGCTGGCCGAACTGCTGGCCGTACAGAATCTCCTGCTGACTTGCAGCGGTGGCATACTGGCCATATTCGCCCTGACGGTTCCAGCCGTTGCCGTTAAAGCCCCAGAACAGGAAGAGCAGGATCACCCACCAAGCGCCGTTGCCGCCAAATGCACCATTGTCGTCACCTACGGCTGCCCGCAGGTCGGAAAGTGAATAGTTATCCATTTTTTTGTTTTCCTTTCGTTAGATTTTTATAAAATGGGCTGTGCACCGCCTCATTTTAACATTGATTGGATTTGCTCCGCTTGGGCTTTCAGCTGGTTGAACTGCTGTTGACTCATCTGCCCGGAATTGAGCAAGTTTTGTACAATCGCCTGCGGGTCTTTCCCGCCAAGGGCTTTACGGAATTCCGCCAGCTGCTGCAAGAAATCCCCGCCGTTATTTGCCGGCAGGTTCTGCGGCTGCTGCCCGCTGCTTTGTTTTTGCATTGCGTCCAGAATCGGGTTGCGCATTGATGATCTCCTCCAATCTTGCTATGCGCTGTTCAAGGTCTGCGTTGGTAGGCTGCTGCGCCTGTTCGTGCGGAGTAATGTTGAACGCCGACACCGTCTTGTAACCTGCGCCGTCGGTTTTAACAAGCCACACAAGCGGCTGACTTTCGTCAAGCAGTAATGCGCTGCTGTTCGGTGCCAGTGGGTAGGCTTGCGCTCCGTTCTCGCCATTAACAGTGACTACATCACAACGCTGTTGCATTGCTTGGTTCTGTTGCATTGCCGCCAACCTGTCAGCGTATGGATTTCCGTAGGGCTGCACGCCCTGCATATATCCGTTGAATGTGTTATACATTGACTGTTCCCTCCGTTTCTATCTCTATTTTAGAATTTTACAATTTGTATTTCCACGAGCATATCACGCAAGTTTTATACCAATTGTATAAAAGAAATATAAAAAATATATAAAAAAGGTATTGACTTTTTGGGCTGCATGGTGTATTATAGTAAATGTAAGGGGGAGAGATAAAGACCCCCGACGAAAGGAGAAAATAAAATGAAGGTAATGGTTAAAGATTGGTTTTTTAATAAAATGCAGGACGAGGCTTGCGGCGTACATTTGGTTCACACCGCTGTGCAGGTGATTGATGAAACAGCCAAGGCTTACAAGCTGGAAATGATCGCTACAACTTACGACGGCGAGTTTGAAACAACCAAGGCTATGTGGTGCCCGAAGTCTTGCACGATAACCGAAGAAGAGTACAAGGCAGATGAGCAGGCGCAGGTTGACCGCTTCCAGGCTGGTTGTGAAGCTTACGAAAAATTGCTGACATTCGCCAAGGACAACGGTGTCAAGGGCGTTCGCAAAGGTATGCGCAAGGCCACGATCTTGGCCAAGGTCGAAGCTGCCGGCTTGCAGTACATTGCATAAGGATGGAGGACAAAAAAATGGCATTGAAAGAACACCGGATTTTGATGATTGATTTGCTAAAAAAGGAAATAGCCGCAAACGGCTGGATGACAGCTTGCAGCATTGAAAAAATGGACGAACTTTGCAAATTAGCCGTGTGGTTTAACCGAAAGAGTTTTGACACTGGATCGCTTGCCTGTATGGCAAGCGTGATAAAAGAGTTCAGCGATACACGAGACAGCCGGGTGGAGATCGCGGACAAATTGGTGAATAAGTGTTGTCGGGTGCTGCTGGTCAATGACAGCGATGGCAGCCGCTGGGACGGAAGATAAAAAGATAAGTTAGCGCCGGTCGGGAACAAAGTCCGGCAGGAAAGGAGAAAAAATGAACAGATGTACAATTTGCGGGAGGACTTTCGACGGCTGGGAGATCAGCGGCGGCGTGTGTGACAGCTGCGCTGAAGCTATGGATGACGACAAGATGGTTTGCCCGATTTGTGACAAAGAACATTACCAAGAGGATATGCCGCACGGCGTTTGCTCCGACTGTTTGAGCGAGACGGCTTGGCAGTTTGACACTGTAAAGGAGATCGTCGGAAGCGAAAAGGAGAGCGTCCAGCTATCCGCGTTGGTTGTTTCGATGTTAGACCCGGGCGAAATTGAGGAAATCTGCGAGAGAGAAATCCGAAAGGCTGTTGAAGCCGGAGAGGTTGATCTTTCGCCGGTGATAGAAGCGGATGAGGACTGGTTCTGTGAGCGCTTCATTGAACACGACAGAAAGGAGGGCGAGAGATGAGCGACACGACAACTCGGGACAACTTGCTGTTGGTCAAAATGACCGACGACGAGAAAGAGCAAATCCGGCAGGCTGCTAAACTGCTGGGGCTGACTATGTCAGCTTATGTTCGTATGGTTCTGCTCGCGGCAGCGGGCAAGGAGAAAGGAGAGTAAAAAAATGGCAATCATTGTAATGATCTACGGCCAAAGCGGCACAGGCAAGTCCACCAGCTTGCGAAACTTTGCCACTGACGATGTGGCAATCGTGAATGTGAGCGGAAAGCCGCTGCCGTTCAAAAACAAATTGAAGACCTACAACAGCGACAACTACGCAAAGATCGAAAAGGCTATTGCGGCAGCGCCGCAGCAGTCCATTGTGATCGACGACGCGACCTACTTAATGGTTAACGAGTTTATGCGCAACGCCAAGGTGACCGGATATCAAAAATTCACCGATATGGCTCTTTCGTTCAATCATCTGGTTGAATTTGCTGCCAAGTTGCCGGACGACAAAATTGTCTATTTCCTTGGGCACAGCGACCAAATGGACGACGGCCGGGAGCACTTCAAAACCATCGGGAAAATGCTGGACAATTATGTCACGCTGGAGGGGCGGTTTACAATCGTTCTCAAGACCGTGGTGCAGGACGGACGTTACTGCTTTCAAACGCACAACAACGGACAGGACACCGTCAAGAGCCCGCTGGGGATGTTTGACCAGGACTTGATCGACAACGATTTGAAAGCTGTTGACAGCGTTATCCGTGGGTATTACGATTTGGGCGGTGCTGCCGATGAGCAGTGACACGCTGAACGGCGTTAAATCTTTCATTGACGGAACAGCAACCGTCGTGGTACACTTTCCAGTAGACTGGCAAGGGCGCAGCTTTGTTTGCTGCGTACAGTGTCCGTACCTGTCCAGCAGCAAGCGATATTGCCAGCTTAATCAGCGTCCGGTGCAATTTCCGGATCATTATATCGGGTATGATTGCCCGTTGAATTTTGAAAACGAAAAGGAGTAAAAAAATGAAAAAGTTTGATTTTGAAGCTAAGAAAACAGGAATGTCATCCGACCCGCTGCCCGCTGGTGGATATGTGGCGAAGATTGTAAATGCGCTTATAAAGACATACGATTGGGGCGAGGTGCTGGTCGTTTCTTTCGACATCGACGAGGGCGAGTATAAAGACTTTTTCCGTCAACAGTTCAAAAACTCACCTTTCGAGGATAAGAAGTGGAAAGGCAACATCCGCGTAACCGTTCCGGACAAGTCAAACCAGTGGTACGAAAGCCAGTTGAAGCGCTTCGGCAATTTGATCGCTTGCTTGGAGGAAAGCAACGACGGCTATCACTGGGACTGGGACGAAGCGGCACTCAAAGGCAAGCGCGTTGGCGTTCTGTTCCGTGAGAGAGAATGGGCATACAACGGCAACACTGGCTGGACGACCGAGGCGTGCTCCATTCTGTCTGTGCAAGACATCAAAGACGGCAAGTTTAAGACGCCCAAGGCCAAGCCACTGCCGGCAAGTCAAAAGCCTGCTGCTGTCGATAGCAACACCGATTTTGAGGTCATCGACGACGGCGACGATGACGATCTGCCGTTCTAATGCGGCGGGCTGAAATTGAGGCGGTACTGGACACGATGCAAATCGTTGTTGACACGAGAGAGCACCGAACAGCGGAAGCCGTCAAGCGGTGGGCGTCTTTCGGAGTACCGTATCGCCAAGACAAGCTGGACTTCGGCGATTACGGCGCAGAGTTTGACATACCTGGATTTGGCAAGTGGATTTGCCACGCCGTGGTGGAGCGCAAAATGTCATTGACGGAAATCTGCGGAAACTTCTTTCAACATCGTGACCGGTTTGTTCGTGAGTTTGAGCGAGCAATGGCTGCAGGGTTCAAGGTTTACTTGCTGATCGAAGGCGAAAGCTGGGAGGCGGCATACGCCGGGCATTACCGGTCAAGGGTTCTGCCGCAGTGCCTTGTCGCAAGCCTTACGGCTTGGATGGCACGCTACAACTGCGTCGTGATTTTCTGCACCGCCAGGACGGCACCGAAGTTGATCAAAGAAGTTCTTTACAGAGAAGCAAAAGAAAATTTAACGGAATATTTTAAGGAGGATTAATTTTGGATATTGAAAAAATCATTTATTTTTTGAAAGACATTGAAAAAAGAATGAGCGGGGACAACGCCGAGGCTGTTGATCGAGCGGTGGAAATCGTAGAAAAAAGGAAGCCGAAGAAGGTGTTGATGTTCACCATTCCAGTGTTCTTTGACAATGAGCGCCACGAAGAAGTGAATGTAAACTCTTGTCCTTCTTGTTTTCAGGCAGTCGAGCACACCGACTTCTGCCCGCATTGCGGCCAGCGGCTGATTTGGAAAGACACTGACGGGATCGTGACGAAAAGATGAGCGAAAGGCAGTATAAAATGGCAGTACAGCTGCGAGAATGGGAGGGAAAAGGAATGAATGTGTTAGTAGCTTGCGAGGAAAGCCAAGAGGTATGCAAAGCTTTCCGAGAAAAGGGGCATGAAGCCTATTCCTGCGACATCCAGGAGCCGTCCGGCGGACACCCGGAATGGCACATATTGGGAGACGCACTTATTCCGTTGCGAGGTGGGATTGTAACCACAATGGACGGAAAAGAGCATGATGTGGGCACATGGGATTTGCTTATTGCACACCCACCTTGCACTTACTTATCAAACGCTGGCGCAAGGCACTTATGGAAAGACCATGAATTACAGTCCGACAGAGTCATGCTTGGCATTCAAGGTAGGGACTTGTTTATGAGGTTTTGGTGGGCTGACATACCACTTATATGCGTTGAGAACCCTGTTCCATCAAAAGTATTCTGCCTGCCACCGTACACGCAGACCATTCAGCCGTATCAATTCGGCCATCCTTACACCAAGAAAACCTGCTTGTGGCTCAAAGGACTGCCGCCGCTTGAATCGACAAATGTTGTGGAGCCTGTTGCTACATGGTGTCTGAGCGGGAGCTACAGTCACAAACATGGCGAACAACACAAAGACATGTTTACTACAGACAGAGCTAAAAACCGTGCAAAAACATTTCCCGGCGTTGCAGAAGCAATGGCAGAACAGTGGGGGTAATACAATGTGTACAGGAATGACAAGTTTTAACCGGCCGGACGGCTGGATCAGCGTAAAGGACAGGCTGCCGGACACGAACAGAGAAGTGCTCGTTTACGATTTGCACCTCGGTTGCTTCGTACTGTCTTGCAGAGGAATGGAGTGGGCGGACTTACCAGTAATCCACCCGCACATCACTCATTGGCGAGAACTGCCCGACCCGCCGAGAATGGAGGGTGAGATTTGAAGATTAACAAAATCGAAATTGATGTTGTATCTACAACAAATCAAGCAATACGGTTTGTTAAATCAAATCCCTGCCATATTTGTTCGTGTGAAAGTTTTTGCAATATCAAATACAAAGGAACTTGTCAGATTTGGAAAAATCTAAAAGCTGCGCTAATTGATGTTCAGGAGGTGGAAGAATGACAAATTTTGAAAAAATAAAAAATATGAGTGTTGAGGAACTTGCAATATTTATTAACGATATAGCTGTATGTTGCTTCAAAAATGCAGAGTGCGAAAATTGTCCGATTTATTGTAGCAGAGATGAAGTCTATTGCAACAGTCGAACTATAAGCAAATGGCTTAAAAGCGAGGTGGAAGAATGACAATACAAGAAGCATTGAAAATTTTTGAAAATGTAATACCACAGGGAAATAGAATAATCAATGAAGCTTTAGATACTATTAAAACTGCTGCAGAAAAGCAGATACCGAGAAAACCTGATATATGGGGTGATGGCGTTGATGATGACGGCGACTTAATATATGACAGTTGGGCTTGCCCTTGTTGCCACGATGAGTTTGAACTCGGTTATGATGATTACGACTGCTGCCCTAGCTGTGGACAGGCTTTAGATTGGAATGATTTGAAAGGAGAAACAAAATGAAAAAAGCAATGTTGAGCCAGCCGATGGCTGGAAAAAGTGAGGCGGAGATTATCGCTACAAGAGAGCAAGTAATCCGGGTGTTTAAGGAAAGAGGCTACGAAGTCGTGAACACGCTGTTCACTGACGAGTGGTATAGCGACAAAGCGATGGAAGAGCGAGGCGTAGTCAATATCCCGCTGTGCTTCCTTGCCAAGTCGCTGGAGAATATGAGCAAGTGCCACGCTGCTTACTTCTGCCGTGGCTGGGAACAGGCAAGGGGTTGTCAGATTGAACACGCCGCAGCGGTGGCCTATGGATTGGAAATTATCTATGAGGAGGACGACGAATGAATATTCAACTTGACAAGCAGGCGTTAATGCCTGTGAGAGCGCATGACACGGACGCAGGACTTGACCTGCTGTCACCGGTGGACACGGTTGTGCCGGCACACGGAGCGGTGACCATTGACACCGGGGTGCATATTGAGCTGCCGGTACACACAGCAGGCTTTCTTAAATCAAAAAGCGGGTTGAATGTGAAGTATGGAATTACCAGCGAGGGCGTGATTGATGTTGGATACACCGGCAGTATTGCCGTCAAGCTGTACAACCACAGCGGTATGGATTACGCTGTGCGCCGTGGGGACAAGATCAGTCAGCTGGTGGTGGTCAAGATTGACACGCCGGAGTTGGTGCTGGTGGATAAACTGACAGACACAGAACGAGGCGCCGGCGGGTTCGGGAGCACAGGGAGGTGAGCGAGATATGTGCAGCAACACAAATCATTTTCGCGAGTGTGGAAAACACAAAACCCGAAAACGTATCAAATTGCGTGCAATGACAGAGGAAGAATTCTGCTTGTTGCACCATTGCAAAGATTGCCCCTATAATATTCCTCCCAACAGCTTGTGTTTGTTGGATATACTCTGTGAAATTTTGAAGAAAAAACCATTTGAAATTCCATACCAAGGTGAAAACGGACGGTATGTTTTGGTGCGCGCTGATGATTGATTATGCAGCAGAAATCAAAGAGCGGTTGGACACGGCGGAGGTGCTGGAAGTGTACGGAATTAACATTGACAGGAAGGGGCGGGCGGTCTGCCCTTTCCACGACGACAACACGCCTTCAATGCAAGTCTATTCCGGAAGTAAAGGCTACCACTGTTTTGCTTGCGGAGAGAACGGCGATATTTTGACTTTCGTTCAAAAATATTTTAGTCTTTCTTTCTTGAAGGCGTGCGAGAAGCTGAACACGGACTTTTCGCTTGGCTTGCCGATTGGACAGCGTATTTCCGTAAGAGAACAGCGGGCGATGGAAAAGGCCACCAGGGAGCGCAAGGAAAAGCGCAAGGCTGAAAAGGCAATGCAGGATCGGCTGGAGCGAGACTACTGGGCAGCGTTTGACGAGTGGGCAAAGCTGGACTACCAGCTGAGCAAATATCGACCACAGGCCGCCACAGAGCCGTTAAACCCGCTTTTTGTCGAAGCGCTACAAAGGATAGGCTTGGCGGACGAAAGGCTCACACAGGCCGATTTGAGGAGGCGAGGAAGTGCTTACAGATGAACAAATACAAGTGATTGCAACGCCGGAGCAGCTGCTAAACACTGATCTGCTACTGGATTTATGTGAGGAACGGCCGGAAGATCAAGCAAGGCTGGCGGCGTTGATGGCTATCAAGGCCAAGGAATTCGGCATTCAGCAAGAGTTTAAGAGCGTGCTAAAGGCGTTCAACAAGGCAAATGAGAGCCTGGCGAAAGAATACAAGCGGACGAATGCCAAGCTGCGCTGCGGCGTTGATTTGGATTTTGACGCAAATGGCCGGCCGGTGGCTTCAATCGACAACTTCGTTAAGGTGCTTGTGGGTGATCCTCGGTTCTCCGGCATAAGGTTCAACATGCTTACATACAGCCCGGAAAAGACTGTCAACGGTGTGGCGGAGCGGTGGACAGACGCTGACGACGCAGAAATGCGGCGGTATATCGAGAAGAAGTACGGCTTCCACAGCGTGCAGAAAAGCGAGGACGCAATGCGCATTGTGCTGGCTCATCACGAGTACCACCCAGTGCGCGAGATCGTGAACAATCTTGAATGGGACGGAGTCCCTCGGATTTCCTGCTTCTTGGCAAAGTGGACAAAATGCGAGGACACACCATACACAAGAGAAGTCAGCCGTTTAATCTTCGCTGGAGGTATTCACCGGCTATACAATCCCGGTTGCAAATTTGACGATATGCCGGTACTGATCGGCACAAAGCAGGGCGAGGGCAAGTCAACGCTGATCCGCTGGCTTGCTTTGGCGGACGAATATTTCACGGAGGTCAACGAGTTTGATGGCCAGCGTGGCATTGAATCCATCGAGGGAGCGTGGATTTGCGAGGTGTCGGAACTGCTTGCAATGACACGCACCAAAGAGCAAGAGGCCGTTAAATCCTACCTAACCCGGTTAAACGACCGCTACCGTATGCCATTTGACAAGCGAGTGACCGACCACCCACGGCAGTGTATCTTTATCGGCACGACCAACAAAGAACAGTTTTTAACTGATAAGACCGGCAACCGGCGGTTCTATCCGGTAAGAGTGAAGCAAAGCGGGTACGAACTGTTTGACAATGAAAAGCAAATCAAAGCCGACATCCGCAAGTGCTGGGCAGAAGCGTTGGAACTGTACAAGGCGGGCAAGCTGCTGCCGTATGCTGATCGGTCGTTGATTGATGACATCCGCAAGGAACAGGAAGAAGCAACAGAAGATGACTTCCGTGTCGGTATGATCGATGACTACTTGGAAAACAAGACCGAGATTTGCGTGCTTGAACTTTGGCAGGAGGCTTTGCGTATGGGCGAATATTCAAAGCCTACCAAAAAAGAAAGCCAGGAAATTGGTCTAATACTCCAGTCAATGACAGGGTGGGTCAAGCAGCCTTACCCGAAGAAGTTTCCAGTGTACGGCAATCAGCGTTGGTGGGCGAATGAGGACAACTCCGACCAAATCGACCTTGACGACATCATCGGATTTTAGCCAAAAGCCCGCCGTCTTAGTGGTGTTTGTAGCGTTGTAGTAGACTTTGTAGTCTGACTTTGTAGTGCGAAAATTTGGCGCAACAAAGCCAAAAAAACCACATTCTCTATATAAACACTACAAACACTACATTATTTGAGAGAACAATATAAAAT
>ERZ1034687.274-NODE-274-length-34262-cov-20.915748_pt1 | contig 34262 bp, 54 predicted proteins | sample MGYA00520704_ERZ1034687 | MGnify/ENA primary metagenome ERZ1034687 (study PRJEB33766, sample SAMN09781762) | gut metagenome | biome: gut microbiome | host: Homo sapiens | place: Madagascar | study: EMG produced TPA metagenomics assembly of the PRJNA485056 data... | reverse complement strand
ATCTTCACTACGTTCAGATAAACAAAACTTTCACTTCGTTCAAGTTTAAATTACTCTCTTAACTTAAATTACTCATGAAGATAAATTAAAACAAACTTAAATCTATCTTCATGAGTATTTTAGTGGTTGAAGTGAGTGTAACGAACTTCAACAGAAAACAAGTTTTCTTACTTGACATCTTAAAACTCTTCTGATATACTTCAATTATAGTAAATTAACTTATTAACCACTTAATTAGAAAACTATTGTGAGAGGATACTATGTGAAGTATATGATGAAAGTGAAAAGAAAATATCCGTAAATTTAATCTGTAACATGTTGACAAGATGACTTAGGCATGCTATACTATTGTTGTAATAATTTTGTTACCTCTTTTTGTTATGATTAATCAATGATTAAAGAATACTACAACGTTTACTATAAAAAGAATAAGCTATATGTTCGTGGACTAGATGAAAATGGTTCACGAGTAATTGAGGAAGTGGATTATTGTCCTACTGTATGGGTTAAGCCTGAATTTAATCTTGTTCAATGGAAACCTCTAATCAAGGAACAAGAGCTTAACAAGTGGAAAACAATGATCGATCATCATCCAATGGTTGGTGTGAAATTTAATTCTATTCATGATTGTAAACAGTTCATGAATGATAACAAGTCATATGTTAAGGATGAGGAAGGAAATACAGTAGTATACAGCAAGGTGTTTACATCACCCGATAATCAATTTATCTCTCAGTACATTACCGAGACGTTTCCAGAGATTCAGCATATTCCTTCAACGAAACTTAAGATTTATTCATACGACATTGAAACTGAAGTTGGTCATAGAAACTATGATGATGAAAGTAAGGTAAAAGTAAGAAACGTAATTGATAAGTCCTCAATGACTGAACAAAAACAGCACATTAAGGAAATGACAATTGCGAAATTTGAAACTCTACCAAATCGTAATAAGTGGGAACTATATGATGAATCAACAAAAGACTGGGTAAGTTATTCTCAACATCCGTATCGATATATTGGTGGGTTTCCAAATCCTCAAGATGCTAATGAAAAAATTACATTAATCACAGTAAAAAATGTAAACGAAAATCATGTTTATACATTCGGTATTAATGAATTTGTCAATGACCGTGACGATGTAACATATATCAAGTGTGAAGATGAAAAAGAGCTACTAACTAAGTTTATTGAATTTTGGTCGGAAGATTATCCTGACATCGGCATTACGTGGAATGGTAGCCTATTCGATAACACATATTTGTACAATCGAATTAGTAAGATTCTTGGGAAGGATACCGCTAATCAACTGTCTCCTTTTGGTGATGTTAGGGTGAGGGATCTTAGTAATGCAAAACGTGGTAAGTTCACCAACGATGTAGCCACAAATTTCGCTGGAATTATTGATCTTGATTATCTAAAAGTATACAAAAAGTTTAGACTGATTACAAAAGAAAACTATAAGCTTGATACTATTGCGGGGGATGAGATCGGATTCAAAAAGGTCGAAAATCCAACGGGCGGAACATTCAAAGATTTTTACTCGGGAGAATTTGAGGTTCGATCAAAACCGAGTGACGATGCACATGAGATTAGGAAGCTTGGTTATGTACGCACTCAGTTATTTGATCGTCTCCAAGAAAATCCACTTGACGGAGTAGCACAACGCAAGTATAATGAATTAGATTCGAAGATTAAGCAGATGTGTCATCAAGTGTTCACAGAATATAACATTCGAGACGTAGAGCTACTTGATAAACTTGATGCAAAACTTAAGTACATTGATCTAGTGCTTAACATTGCATTTATGGCACATTGTAATCTTGAAGATGTGTTTAGTCCAGTTAAAACATGGGATTATTGCATTTATTACTATCTTAATAAAGATAATTTGGTAATTCCACAAAAGAAACAGGTAACCAAAACCGAGAAGTTTGTCGGCGCCTATGTTAAGCCTCCACTAATCGGTAAGCATGAATACTGTGAATCGTTTGACTTGGACAGTCTGTTAAACTAAACGGGACAGCAGACTTTAAACCGTGTGAATTCGGGGGAACTCCGACCAAGTAAAGTTGAGGACAATCCCGAGCGAAGCCCAAAATATTTTGGGAACGTGTAACGACTATCGAAAGGGTAATGAACTGAGTAGAGTACCTTCAAGCGAAGGGAAGCGCACGGATTCCATAATTTAAATTATGGTTTATGATATAGTCTATTCCATATAGTAATATATGGCAGTGAATAATTTAATATTCATGGGTAGTAAAGTAGCGTGTACTATCGAATACAAAGATCCACACATTATTATGCAATACAATATTTCGCCTGAAACAATTGTGAAAGATCAGCGTAGTGGGTTACCAATTAAGATGGAACTGAATCTTGAGGAGCTGATTCAGAAAACGTGCAATACTTCACAGGCGCATCAAATGAATGTTGCGTTAGCTTCTTCAGGATATTGTTTTAGGAAAAATGAAAAGGGAATCCTTCCTTATTTGTGTGAGTCGTTTTATTCTGAACGTAAATCAATGAAAAAGATTTATCTAAAGAATCAATCGGAACATGAAAAGGTGGTAATTGAACTTCGTAAACGAGGACTGATTTAAAATGAAAAATGTAGAAGATAAATTATTTGAACTTTTTATCATTCAACTTCAAATTCTGCGATCAAAAACTGCTATAATTGCTCTATATAATTATTACGATTATACTTTCACTACAGATTTAAGCAATTTTGATGCAGTCAAATTTGTAAGAATCTCCGAAAAGATTATTGAAAATCAATGCAATCTTTTCACGGAAATTGATTGTGATAAATTGTTTGAATATTTTTTACATACACAATATGTTAATACTGTATGTACTACGCCTGATTATAAACTAAGTCGTGCAATTGAAACGAGTAAAATTACGATAAATGAGTTTATGCTAGGTGATACAAAACAACTCAAGTATAAAGTTATGAAATCGATTATTGACGACGATGTAAATGATTTTTATGACAATATTCGTGATGCTAGATTTTATGGGGAAGGTTTAGCATTTGAGGATGGTGAATATAAATGGAGACAGTAAAACTAACCTGCCGTGTGGTATGTCAGGCGCCTAATTCACGAGAAACGATGAATGAAAGTGGAAAATTGATTGTACAACGATCCAATCAATATCTAACATTTTCTCATAATGGTATTCGGACTGTACCATATTCATTCTTTACGCTTGACAAAGAGAACACGGCAGAACTTGCAAAATTCATCAAATCAATGTATAATGTGGATTCAGAAAACGATTTGAAGATTAGTAACGACGATCTTCAGTTTCTAATTAAGAATGGTTTTCAAATTGAACGTGATGAAAACAATGCAATTCACATCCACAGAGGAAAGTAAATCGTATGAGTGATGAGGGAACAATAACCGAAACCACAGAAGAAAAGAGTTTGACAGATAAGATTGTTGAATGGAAAGATATACTGTCACGTAAGTTACGCACTCAGGGTTATGCTATGGATTGTCGAGTTAATGATAATCAAATTATTGTGTATAATCCATTCAATAACGAAGTTCTGTTTCAAATTGAATGTTTTGAGCAAACTCCCTCATTTTTAATTTTTAATGTGTTTAAGAACTGTTATCAATCAAGCGATTCAATGAATACGTTTGAAGCAGTAATTGATTTTTTTGAAAGACGAATTTTAAAATAATATGAAAGCAGTAGCTATTTGTGGTTACAAGGGCAGTGGAAAGGATTTTGTTGCGAACGTCCTAATTAATTGGGCACGTCAACATAATTTTTATGGTCGTAAGGTCGCATTCGCCGACCCAATCAAATGGGTTATTATGGATGCTTTTGATCTAAAGGAAGAACTTGAATACGACAACTTTAAGCGTTCTTCAGTTCAACTATCAAGCGGTAAGGTAATTCCTGGTCGTGATATTCTTCGTAGTATTGGTATGACCATGCGTAGTTTTAATCAGGATGAATTTGTTAAGCGAATGGACAAATACATTAAAACAATTAATCCTCCTCATGGTCTTGAGCCAATTATTGTAATTACCGATCTACGTTTTAAGAATGAAGTAAAGTGGGCAAAGGAAAATCATATTCCAATTATCAAGGTAAAGCGAAACACCGCAGTATTTGATGGGCATGTATCTGAAATGGAGATTGATGATTTTCTATGTGACTATATTGTTGACAATAACCGTGATCCCGAACAGACTGAGGATCATGTAAAGAAAATTGCAAATATTATCTTTTCCTAACAATGAACTAATGTGAGATATATTATGGGTATTAAGCATCTTAAGAACAGCACAACTGAAACAAAGATTTACAAACTTAACAATCATCTACAGGAACTTGATCCTGAAGACTTTACTCCCAATGCAGTTGATATTCGACTTGGTGAAGCGTTTGAATTTGTTTCAGATACCGTAACACTTGATGGTGATAATAAGCATCATCGCGAACGAAAGAAGATCGAACCTGATGAAGATGGGTTCTATACCTTCCGTGAAGGATATTATCCTATTACACTTGATGGATGGATTGAGGTAGGCGAACATGAAGCGGGGCTTTGTATTCCTCGAAGCACACTTATCCGCAACGGCGTAACAATCTATACTGCGGTATATGATTCAGGCTATCACGGCCGAATGATTTCTGCAATGTATGTTGCACCAGGTACCGTGTTTCGTTGTCGAGCAAATGAACGAGTATGTCAGTACATTGTAATGGATGCTGAAACCGCGTATCTTTATCATGGCTCATATCAGGAAAAGAACACAGCACAATAATTAAATTTGTGCTATAATGAAAAAGTGAGGAGACAGTAATCTTTGTCTCCTTTATGTGTGAATTTTATAATATTTTATTTGAACTAAAATGCATCTATCCGCTGATACACTTTCTATTCTTAAGAATTTTTCTTCTATTAACGATAACCTTATCATCAATCAGGGTTCTGTTCTCAATACTTGTAATGCTGAAGATTCGATTTATGCTACAGCTACAGTGTGCGAAGAATTTCCGTGTGAATTTGGCATCTATTCCCTGACACAATTCCTTAGTACGCTTGATCTGTTTAAGCTACCCGATCTAACGTTCTTTGATAAGTATGTTTCAATTGTTGATAAGGACGATCCAAGCATTAGTATTAAGTATTATAAGACTAATACACAGATGCTCAAGCGCCCACGTACTCTAAAGCAACTTCCTGAAGCCACCGCAACGTTTGTTCTAACTGCGACAAACCTTAAGCGCCTCAATAAGGCACGTGGTACTCTTAAGTGCGACGATCTTAAGATCAAGAATGAAAACAATCGAATCTATGCAATTGTGTATGATTCAACTGGTTCAAACGAAAACACTTTCACAATTGAGCTTGAGGAATATTACGGTGAAGATTTTGAGGTGACACTTAAGCAGGAAAAGCTTGCACTTATTAGCGGTGACTATAACTGTAAGATTATCGCCAATCGTATTCTTCGTTGTGAACATGTTGATCGACCAATCAACTACACAATTGCACTTGATGTAACACGAAAGCAGTAATCGGTTGACAAATAATTAAATTTGTGATAAATTAAAAGGAGGAAGATTTAGCGTAGTGTTCTTCCTCCTTTCTTTTTATATTATGAGGTTTTAGAATGAATAAGAATGAGAATGAAAAATTATGGGTTGAAAAATATCGTCCTCAGACATTGGAGGATTTGATTATTCCTCAAAAGACTAAGGAAGTATTTCAGGGATTCATCAACTCGGGAGATATTCCTAATCTAATTCTTCATTCTAGTGTTCCTGGATCAGGTAAAAGTAGTGCTTCATTGGTACTTTGCCATGCACTTAATATGGATGTACTAAAAATTAACGCATCGCTTGACAATAGCATTGATGTGTTGCGAAATCGAATCACTAATTTTGCAAGTAGTGTTTCTCTTACCGATCGTCCCAAGTGTGTGATTCTTGATGAGGCAGACGGTCTAAGTCAGAATGCATTCCAACCAGCCCTTCGTGGATTTATTGAAGAATTTAGTCAGAATGTTCGATTTATCATGACGTGTAACTATATTGATAAAATCATTCCTGCCGTTCTTTCACGTTGCGCTGTAATTGAATTTAATGTAAAATCTGATGAAAAGCCTTCTTTGATTAAGGAATCGTATAAGCGTGTAACAAGCATTCTTAGTGAGGAAAACGTCAAGTTTGATCCTAAGACCGTAGCCAAAATGATTACGATGTCTTATCCTGATCTAAGAAAGGTGATCAACACACTACAAAATTATAGTGCCGCTGGGGAAATTGATGAAGGTATTCTTAAGTCATTCAGTAAGGGCAATTTTGATGAGCTTGTTTCTTATCTAAAGCAGAAGAAGTATACTGATATGCGTCAGTGGGTTGGCCGTAATAAGGACATTGATGCTACAAAGGTATTCCGATATTTCTACGATCATGACTCAGAAATTTTTGTGAATGACAGTATTCCACAAGCGGTACTTGTTACGGGGCAATATGAAGTATGGGATACTCAGGTTGCAGATAGAGAAATCAACTTGGCCGCATACCTAACTCAAATTATGGTATCATGCCAGTTCAAGTAAACAAGAGTATTGTGTTATGGTAGAAAAAGTTAGTCCGTTTGATTTCGTTAACGCAATTAATAAATCAAAAGAAAATCTATTTGAAACACGTAACTATACAGAATCAGATTACAATAAATTTATTGTAAATCGTGCAATGTCACAATATTCTGACACTATTTTTATTGCGAATGAAGCAAATAAAATCTTAAATAATATTCCAAACAAATCACATTTTAATTTTTATCGTTTTATTGTTCCGTCAAAAAAGCGATATTCTAAATGGGGAAAATCTGATATTTCCAAAAAAGTTGAAACGATTATGCAGTATTACGATTATTCGTTACAACGTGCACTGGAAGTTGAGAGTATTTTCTCGGAGGATGATGTTAAGAATATGAAGGAAATTATGGATACAGGAGGCAGAAAACGTGGTTGATTGGTCTCCTGATATGATGAGAGAAGTTGAATTGGTTGGTGATGATGCTTTCTTAAAGGTACGTGAAACACTTACACGAATCGGTATTGCAAGTCATAAGGATAAGTGTCTATTTCAAACTGCACATCTTTTACACAAACGAGGAAAGTATTACATTGTACATTTTAAAGAAATGTTTCTGTTAGATCATAAAGAATCTACATTGACAGAAGATGACATTGGACGAAGAGACACGATTACACATCTTTTGGAAGAATGGAATCTTGTTAAACCTGTTCATGAAACGACAACTCGTTTTAAGTCTTACCTACCACAGCTTAAGGTGGTACCATATGACGAAAAGGATGAGTGGAAACTAATTCCAAAATATCTTATTGGAAACTTCAAAAAGAAAACACACAAGTAAATTTTTGTGCTATAATAACCCTATAGAACAAATAAGGTGTTCTACAAACAACATAGTGAGGAAAATAATGGAAAATCAAATTATTGTAATTGAACTTGGTATTGGTGAAACGTCTCAGTGCGCAAACGCAATGCAGATGATGATTCTTAAGGAAGCACAAGAACTCGGTAAGAAGATTGAGGCAATTCTTGATGAAGCGGATGAAACTGCTGAGACTGTTCGAATTGAACTTACCACCTATGAATGGGACTCTATTCTTGCGGTACTTAAGATGCTTCCCTATATGACGGTTGCAGAAACCATTTCCAAGATTCTTACTCAGGCTACGGAACAACTTAACAAGGGTGAATAATGTCTGATTGCGCTGTAACATATTGGTCAAAGAGTGAAGAATACTATATGATCATTCTTCCCGATAATATTGACGAAACATGGACGTTTAACTACGACTGGGATGAAATTGAGTGCGTTTCCCCGACAGAAGATGAGGAATCATTCTATGTTCCATTTCCCGAAATTGATTATGGACACTTTGAACCAGTAGATTATTCTCAGGATGAATATGATGGTCGTGTTCATATTCGATGTAAGGTTGTAGAAGAAAAGCGTACTATTCGCAATCATAATGAATGTTGTTGCAAGCACTGTGACGATGAGAATGTGAAGAATAAGTCTCACAAATATCCTAATATCTGGAAGACTTACGAAGAACTCATGGATGGATTTAAGCATGATGAATCTGATTGGGTATATTCACAAAAGAAGTATACTTGCACACCTAAGGAAGACAAGTATCCAATTGACGCTCTAGATGCGTTCAGTAAAATCTTTTGATAAGTTTAAGATAAAATAGAAACATATTCCCACTTATGCGTAATTGTGTGAGTGGGAATTTTTGTAGATAATTCTTCATGAAACACACAATTACAGAAGAAGAATTTGTTGAGAAGGAAAAGTTTTTACGATTGATTGGATATTCGACCATTAGGATTAATCGATGGAAACGAAAAATCTTAGTGGCGATTGATCCAATGAAACAGAAACGGAAAAAGTAAATGCCAACATATATTTTTGTTAATAAAGAAACAGGGGAACAATTTGAGAAGTTTATGAAAATCTCTGAACGCGATCAATATCTCAAGGATCATCCTGAGTTACAACCAGGTCTAACTACATGTGCATGGCAGGAAGCCGCATTTGGCGGACGTAAGCCTGATGCAGGATTCAAGGAAGTTCTACAAAAGATCAAAGAAAGAACACCTGGTGGTTATAAGATGAAATCTAGTTTTGTATAATATATTATGGAAAACGATCTTCGTAAATTACTCACAGAACGATTCAACTATTTTCGTTCATCTGGATTTAAGAAGTATGACGAACGTATTAGTTTAGAGCTTGACGAAAACGGTGATACATGGATGATCAATCTCGGATTCGGTAATCAACATCATCTTACAATTGATACGAATACTAATGAAACAAAAATCTTTGATTCACTTTCATGTCTTGAAAAGTGTATGAGCCCAATTTCTTTTGAACTTGCTAATGATATTGTCAACGATGTGGCAAGAAAAATTTTATTGACTTAAATCAAAAGGCAGAGACATAATTTACAGTTCTCTGCCTTTTATTGTGTTATACTAAGAATATCTAAAACACATTCACAAAGAGTTAAACAATGATTTCTGAAAACCTTGATCTTAAGATTGTTCGTGACGAAAACACCTACCGTCTGTTCTATATGGACAATAACCAAGTTGCTGTACTGTTTGGTGTATCTCCGAAGATCATTAACCAAGTATATAAGGAAATTGATAGAGCAATTAATAAGAAGGTAACTCGACCAATTGAGTGGGAACAAGTAGAAGAGCTTGAGACATACACCTGTTCAATCTATCCACGATATAATAAAACCACAGGTACCATTATGATTACAATCAACAATGACAGTTATAATGGTTACCACACAACGAATAAATTCATCATTACACTTGATAAGGCAAAAGTCCTAAATCAGAATCTTTTCAACGAATATCAACTTCTAAAGTAATAAAATTAAATTATGTGCGATTATCAGTCTTTTTCCGATTCTAATAATACAATTGAATTTTTTGGAAATTTTTATGACGGTGGTACACTAAGCATTAGTCGTAATGATATCATGTACTCATATGATGTGATGGGCAGTCAGGTATACGAATTCATTAAGTGTCTGTCTGACGAAACGGTAAAGCAAAAGCGAATGAAATTTGATGAAGGAATGAGCATCACTATCAAGCATCAAAAGAAAGGTATTGCGTTGGTTGAATGTGTTGATGGTCAACTAAGTACACTGTTTAAGTTTAATCTTACTGAAATGGAATTTGATGAGGAATAATAAACATGGTCGCACGAAAACGAAATTCAGTTACAAAGCAGACACCACAGTTTCCTCAGTTGGATCATTCGTCTGTCAAGTCATATAATCACAGCTTAGTGTCTGCGTTCAATTGGTATAATCTTCATTGGGACGCAGATTATTATAAAAAATACGCAATCGAATCAGCCGAGTCGAACAATAACTATAAGGAATTTGTTCCATATCTCAAACGAGCAGATTATTTGACAATCCGACAAATTGCAGTATATTTTGCATTGCTTGATAATTGTCAGGAACTAAAGAAAGAAGAACTGACGAAACTTAACAATCTTCTTTCCATGATTTCAATTAGTAATGTTGTTCATAAGGTTAAAAAACAGGTACAACCCAATGTTGTGATTGACGAAAAAGAACAACAGTTTAATATAAAAAGTCACAATGCAATGGCAGAAGTTGAGGATGGACTTGATGAAGTTTATCTTCAAAAGAAAATTCTCAATAATGCAGATAAGATTGTGATGATTTGTGATGATACTAGACTGAAAAAGTATGTGACTGAACAAATCAAGAAAAAGCTTGATGTATATGAAAAGATTCAGTTGGGTGAAGATGCGGAACTAGTTGAGGCATACAGTAATTATAATAAACGTCAACTTAAACTAACAATTGATTATCTCAATGGTATTCTTTCTACGTTTGATAAGTTGAGAAGCGTTAAGCCTACTTCAACTAAAACAGTACGAAAGCGTCCACAAACACCGCAACAAATTACAAAGAAGATGACAGTATCTAAAACACTACCCGAGTTTAAGATTATTTGTCAGCCAGCACATAAGATTGTTGGTAGTAGTGCAGTATATGTGTATTTTGTGGAAAATCGAAAACTTGTTCGATTTGTACCAATGAAAGATATGAGTTTGTCTGCCAATGGTATGTCGATTGTAAATTTTGATCCCGAGAAAACCGTGGCAAAAACTCTACGAAAGCCTGAAGTATTTTTTGAACAATTCAAAAATAGTAAGGTAATCAATAAAACAGAACTTAAGAAAGCGTTCGATTCAGTCTCAGGACAAACAAAAACATATGGTACTCGACTGAATGATAAATGTGTGATTCTGTCGGCATAAACTAAAACTCATATATACGCTAAAGGAGAAACAGTATTTTTGTTTCTCCTTTTTCTATATAAAATATCGCATATTTCATATTGATTAAATGCTTTCTTTTATTGAGTTTTTGCAAGAGAAAATTAACTTTGCAAAAGGACGTGATAATGACTTCTTTTATCACAACTATGCTATAATTACCTTAGTCAAAGGAGATATTAACAAATATAAGGTTGAGGGCAAAACTGCAGGACTTTGGTCTCATGCATGTAAGCACCTGTATGAACTCGATCCTAATTATGTTGAGAATATTGTTCAGCAGGTCAAAAATACTCTCATCAAATATGTTGAGGACGATAAACATCCACGCAACTATGAATTCAAGATGTTTTCCCGAGATAAGAAAGAACTAAGTGGTGATCCCAAAAAACTTATTTCAAAGGCGCCGAGAGCAAGTATTATCAATTTTCTTGATTTGGTTAATGATAAGATTATGCTCAAGAAAGAGCTTGCACCGATCGAATCAAAAATGAAAAAATATCTTGAATCGCTTGGTGATAAGTACGGAACATATATTGAGGACATTATTGATAAGAGTGTTGACGTTGATCAAATTGAACGTGAAGAAGATAAAGTTACAGCATTAACAAAAGAACGATATGTTTCTTTCACTGTTCGCAATACAGAAACAAGTATATTCAATAAGTTATTCTTTGATACCAAGAATCATATTGTTGTAATAAAAACAAATCAATTTGTTAATACTTGTTATAAAGTGAGCAATAGTGGATCAACAGTTGAATCATTCTTTAAAGCAATCTATGATCGTGTAATGCGTAATGCAGGATTTCAGAAAGTATCAACCTATCGAGCATTTTCTAATACATTTAACATTTCGTAACTAATTGGTTGTATACATGTGTTTTGATTGTGTGCTATAATTAATGTAAAATAATCATTACAGGAGTTAAACTATATTATGTTTATTAAGTTTCCTAAGTTGGAGCATTATTCTTCCTACAAAGATTTGATTACTGAAGATGATTACGGTCAATTCAGCTGTCGTATTACTGAGAAGATTGACGGTCAAAACTTTGGTTGCTATATTCCAATGGATAAGACTAAGGAAATTGAGTTTTATTCGCGCAATGGACTTCAATTTGATATTTCATGTTTTGATGAAATTAAGCAGGAACTAACTGAGAAACTAATTCAGCTTCGAGAAAATGTTATCAATACAGATTATCTTGGTGTTGGTGATGTTGTGACAGGAATTTATCTTAATGGTGAATATTATGGTCGTAAGGCAATTGCACGAATCAATTACAATACTGATCATAATGTAAAGTTCTTCTCGGTTAAGATTATTCCGAACAACAATTTTGAGGAAACTGATTATCTTCCTATTAGTGTATTGAATGGATTGATTGATCCTGAACTGATGATTGAGGAAACATGGATTAACTCATTTAAGCCGACTGATGAGGAGCTAGTGTTTCCAGTAATGTCAAAGTATACTAATCATACAGACAATTCAATCAAGGAAATGGCAGAAGGGTATGTGATTTGGTGGCACAATAATAAGGGAGAAGCAGTTCAGATTCTCAAACATAAGTCACCAGATTTTGATGATAAGGTAAAGCACACTGGAGGTATGCCAAAGTTAGACAAAAATCTAACTTTTCTAAATGAACAATATAAAGAATACATCAATGAAAATCGTGTCATTGATGTATTCAGTAAATTTGGTAGAATGCCAACAATTAAAGAAATGATTCTAGCGGTTCAGAAAGATGCGCAAGAAGACTTTGTTAAGGACTACCCTGAAATGAATATTCTCTCTCCTAAAGATTGTCGAAAAGTGTTCAATGTTGGTAGTAAGCTGTTTCTCCTAATTGATAAAGTGATGAAGGCTCATGCTTAAAAGGTTTGGAATCGGACTAGTTGAACTTCTTTCCTTTGCTCCGTTTATTTTGTTTTTTATTGGAGCATTTTATTTTTGTTGGTTTAATATTATTACATTGGTTGTTTTTATCACGTTTATTTGTTTCTGTGGTGTAATGGTGTTGTGTAGATAATGGTTGAGTTATTTTTCGTTATTTTTGGATTTATCATTGGATTCGCAACAATCTTAATTTATTCTCATGTGTCAGAAGCATCAAACACAAAGTGGTATTCGTTTGAAAAACAGTATCCACCAAACGATGTACTGTTACGTGTGATGGGTGACCATATTGAATTGAACGGTTCAGAGATTGATTATAAAATTGCAGAATGCTGGATCATTCGAGAAGGAGTCCCATATTTTGTTGAGGGAATTTCAACAAATGGGGAAATAAATGAGAGATTGATTGCGGTAGATCGTTGTAAGAATCTTCGTTGGGCATTATGGGAGTAGTGTTTTATATGAGAAATCATCATCTTAATTCACACTCATATCGAAATATCAAACGAATGAGTGTTCGTAGACAAAAGAAAGCAAAAGTTGGTCAATTTACACAACTATGCTTTCTAGGTAAAATTGTACTAAAGGACGTTCCATCGGTTGAACTCAATCAATCAGAATTTGAATGGGAAATTAACGATTTTGATAAGACAATTGAGTGGTTTATTCAGGCGATTGAAGCGTTAGGACTTTCTTTTGGCGGTGGATTTGCACCAGATCAAAATCCATGTATTTTATATGGAGGAATTGATTATATTGGTCATAAACAAGTATCTCGTCAGTATAGAGTTAAGAAAACAAATAAGGAAGAATATCATTCTGTACTGATTGATAAACTAACTCAATTTGTAAAAAACAATCCAATCATTGATTATATTGAAGGAACAATCAGTAACGCTCAACTATACGATACACAAAATTTTGATAAAGAAGATGTTTCCTTAGACTATTATAATCTTAAAATTTCAGGCAATATGGAAATTGAATTAACTCCACTTGTTTCCATGAGGCAGAATAAATTTAAGAATTTTGATACGGAAGATCGTATTGGTTGACAATCTAACTTTGTTGTGCTAAACTATAAACAGTAAACCATTTCCTCATTAGGGGATATTATATTATGATTTCTAAAATTGAAAATGCAGTGATTATCATTATTTCTGTGATTGTTGCAGTATTCTTTGCTCACTCTATTGTTACATATATTGATATGCCAACTGTCTATATGAGCAATAGTAATGGCGCCTGTGTGAAGATTGAAACTGCTGAGGGCAAAACGATTGGTTGCGAAAACCTTAACAAGTTTGATCGTTACGAAGTTGTGTGGGTAAAATAAAATGAACGATGCAACAATGTTTGTTCTAATCGGAATACCATTCTTGGTTATTGGAATAATTCTTGGTTATTATTCCTCATGTAATGAACCAATTGTAACATACACACACAATATTGATAATTATAGATATGTTGTGATGTGCGAAAATAAAAATATCAAAAACAATCCTAAGTGCTCTTATTTTATCAATGGAAAACAGGTGCCTGATCCATTTAGGACTGATGTAAAGTGATTTTAGTAAAGGAAGTAAATTGAGTTTACTTCCTTTTTTTGTTACACACATTTACAACTTATTTGCTTGACATCATTATTTGTTTATGTAATAATACTCACAACAAAGAGCAAATCTTCACTTTCTCAAAGGTTCTAAAATGTTTGAAATGGCATATACTAAGATGAATATTCGAATTGAAACGTATGAAGGATTACAGGAAAATAGAACAGTTTAAATTTGTTGACACACAATTAATTTTATGTAATAATACTTCTAAAGAGAAACAAACAAGGATGTACTAAGATGACGAATTATGTTCAGTCTCATGATGACAATATGGCGGATAACAATTCTTTGGTCGAAATTGGTGATGATGTGATGCTTGACAAAGACAATATGAACATTATGACAGAAGGCACCATTCGTGGTATTACGCCCGAAGACCTTGATGATTATCCTTCTGTCGTTGAATGCTTTCTTGAGTATTTGGTTAAGAATTATGGAAATTGTGATGAGTCTCATTGAATATCTTCTCAATAATGCTGAACGTGGTTTCTTTTCTTTGTAATTAAACATTAATTAAGGTGAAATATATTATGATTAAGCAAATTATTGCTTCCTTTGTTGGAATGGTTATGTGTGGTTCGGTGTTTGCTTCCAATGTAATCGAACTACTTCAAAATAGTGTGTTTCCTCAGTATAGTGATACCATTACACTAGGTGATGCACTAACATATTCTGAACTGTGTGAAAATTCTAAGTCTGAATGGTCTGCATTTAAGAATAAGCGTGGTGAAACGATTGTTGAATTTCGTTGTAAGAATCCCTCGTTTAATAATCTAGATGATCTTAGAAAGAGTGGTTCCCTTACAATGCTTGGATTTAAGGGAGTTCCAGAAGAAGCACTTAAGAATCCTTTGAAGGTGCTTCAACTTGGTATTAAATCAAAGCCTAACGAATATTATAAAATGTTTGGTAAGTCTGCTGTAGATGCAGTTTGTCAATACGATGCAGATAATAACTATGCAGTATTTCACTTTGCACAGTCCAAGGTGAATCCAAATAAATTCACATATCGTAATGCGTTTATGACGTATGAGCATGAAGGACAGATTGTTGCTATGGGAGAACTGATTACAGACATTCATGGTATGGGTGTTCTTGAGGCGGTATATACAAATCACAGCATTGTTCCGAATCTCGATCAGATTTCACGTGATTTGAAGCTTTACTAATTGACTAAAAGGAGGAAAATTTTTATTTTCCTCCTTTTTTTTTGTTTTCGCTTGACAAGTTGTTTTCTTTTTGCTATTATATGTTTTAACAAAGATTAAACAACACTTCTCAAACAAAGGACATATCATGATGAAGTTTATTGCGAAATACGAAACGATTCTTTGCCTCATTGGTATCATCGTTGGTTTGTTCGCAATCTATACAACGATTTCTCAGTACGATGTGACTGCATATGTCAGCAATTCTTCTCATGTGTGCAAATATGTTGAAGTAGACGGAGAGAAAACAAATTGTTCTGTGCTAAAGAACTATAAGAAATATGATGTTGTGTATATTGATTAATGAATAACAAAAAAGGTAGGAATATTAACTTTCCTACCTTTTTCGTTTATATGATGTTTAGATCATATAATGCTTATGACTAGTAAGTACCGCCATCAATGAGGAATCCTTCTAGCTTGGATTCGCCACTACCAATTACGCTACCTCCAATATGGAGAGACTTAGCAATACCTGCACCACCCTTGACAACAAACGCACCATCTGCGGCAGTTGTTGAGTCAGTTGCATCGTTAACTGTAACAGTAACTGCCTGAATTGTCTTATTGCTTAGTGTTTCAGCGCCAGCGAGTGTAGCAAGTGTACCTGTTGCAGGAAGTGTGACATTAGTTTCAGCACCCATTGAAAGAGTAACATTGCCACCAGTGAGCGTAAGTGTGTTAGTATTAGCAACACCAGTACCACCATTGGCAGGGGCAATCACACCTGTTAAGTGCTTGGATACATCAACCTTACCGAAAGCAGGAGCGGAATCAGCAGAACCAATAAGAACGCCTTCAGCATTAGCCACTGCACCAACAGCTTCTGTACCGTTACCAATGACTAGTTGATTAGCAGGAAGTGTACTTAATCCTGTACCGCCCTTGGAGACGGGCACAAGACCATTGATGTTACTAAAGTCTGCATCACCCCACTGTGCCGCCGCACCATCACCCTGAGCAATAAGAATCTTGCCCTTATTACCCCTACCTGAAGCTACTTCAAGTTTGCTACCAATTACTTTAACTGTTTCGCCTTCTTTAACAGAAATAGTATTGGCGTCAATATCAATACCTGAACCAGCATTGTATTGAGTTGGAGCAAACACCTGAACAAACTCAAGATCATCAGTACCGAAATTTATGGTGCCCTGATTAGCTAAACGCCAAACCGTTCCCTTAAATTGACCGTCAGAGATTAGGAAAGATGCGCCCTTATAGCTAATTGTTGGTGCGCCATCAAAGTCATCCGCACGTGTAAGAATAACCTGACCTTCAGCCGTTTCGGGAATTGTGGTTACAACATATGCGCCGTTTTGCTTTTTGTCAGTCTGTCCAACAAAAAGAACACGCATATCTTTCTTAAGTGTTATACCACCAATTTTAGTAGCATTACCTGTATTAGCGGTTAGTGTGAATACTGCACCAACACCAGGGAAACCAGGCTGTGTAGAACCATTTTGATATGTACCTTCTACATTTTCAATTGCACCTGTTTCACAAGCTACGTGATGAACATAACCCAAAGCAACAGAATCGGCATACTGCTTGGTAATAAGATCGTTGTCGCCAAGTGTTTTTAGATCTACATTGGAATAGGTTAGTTTACCAGTAAGTGTATCACCAGCCTTATGAACCGCATCCGTAATACCAAAGTCGTCAATTGTGGTTGGATTTTCACCTGATACCACACGACCCTGATCGTCGGTTGTTACCTTGAAATAAGTTCCCTTGGTACCAACATTACCTAGACCAACAGTAAGTGTCTTTTTGGCTTCATCAACTGAAACCGTGACATCCTGAGTACCAACAGTGGTAAGACCAACAAAGGAACCATCAGTAGTACGATGAACAAGACCATTTTCGGCAATAGCAGAAACTTTGTCAAGCACATCAGAATGAGCCTGAAGTTCAGTACCAACCTTTGAAGTAATTACTTCAGGAATATGTTGATTAACATATTCCTTTGTGGTAACGGTTTCTGTATTGATTTTTGGAGCTTTGACAAACGTTTTAACACCGTCAATAGACTGATCACCAGTAACCTTAACCACTGTAGAGTCAGAAGCAATACCGCCTAAGAGATCTTTCCAACATGGAGAGAAATCTTCATCGTTTGGTGCTTCACCTGTGCAACGATAATATGTGTCTGTTTCAACAACATAAACAAGCATACCCTTATATGCAACGTTACCCGTTACATAAGAGTTACGCTCTTCAATTGTTTCTGCGGTAAATTTTGTATCTAGTGGGGCGGCAGAAGCAAGAGATAGACCGTTTACAACCTTAATGCCCTTATCAATATTTGACATTTATTCTATTTTCCTTTATTCTTATTATGTTACCGCGAAATGTTAGTAGTTGAATGTCATATTGTAGCCACTGACATTAGAACGATCATTGGCAACATAAACATTGTATTCCTGAGCTGTACCATCAAGTCCAGTTACTTGAACCTTCTTAAGTTCAAACCCGTTAACGTTTTCAAACTTGTTGGGGTCAAGAATGGATTTAAGTGCACCATAGCTTGAAGGATAAGCAATTACCATGTACTTGTTAGTTGAAGTATAGGTAAATGTCTTATTGCCCTTAGCCTGAACAACCTTAGTCAATGCAACTACGTCAGCACTTTCGACTTCACGTTTATCCATAACGCCATGATAGTATGGATAAACAAAGGTGAAAGCAACATTACCGCCATTATAGGAGCTTGTAGTATCAGTTACACGAGCAGTAAAGGAGGTATTGTCCTTAATATCCATTGCATTATCAAGTGTAATAGCAGTAGAAGTAGCAGAGGCGGAAGATGGAACAGCAGAACCCTTTACAACATTAGAGACAAGAATTTCAGCCTTATTAATCTTCTGAGAACCAAGTGTCCAACGAACAGTGCCAGAAGAAACCTGCTGTGTTGTGCCCTTTTCGAATGTGCCGCCATTAATGTTAAGAGAAAGCCCAACACCACTTGGAGCGACATATGGGTGAAGGAGAAGATCAATAAGTTCACGATATGTCTTAGCGGATACCTTATCGCCTTTCTTAATACCGCCTACAGTAACTGTTGCACCATTAGGAGATTCATCGGTATAGGTAAGTTCTTCTAAAACTGCGGAAGCCTTAGCAATTTCACCCTCAGTTGCAGTTTTAAGTGTTTGTTCGGCTGTGACTTTAGGAATTGCGCCAAAAGTCTTAGTACCATTTACCGTTTGATCACCAGCAGTTTTAACTACAGTGGCGTCTGTGCCAATTGTAAATTTACTACCTTCAAGTGCAACAGTGATACCATCAGACTTAGCGATTTCAAGCTTACCACCAAGGAGATCAACCGTACCAGCACCTTCAGCACCATCACCAAGATTGAGAGATGTACTAATTTGTTCTTCAGAAGCTGTTGTAATGCGACCTTGAGCATCAACAGTGATTACGGGAATCTTAGTTGCGGAGCCATAAGCCTTAGCAGTAACTCCTGTATCTGTAAGTGCAATAGTCTTATCATGAGTATCATCACCCGTGATACTGATACCAGCACCAGCCGTAAGATGAAGTTCGGCAGATGTGATATTATCTTTTACAAATTTTTCGATTGAAGTATTTTCATCGCCGATATAAAGATTCTTGACGATGGTCTTTGTACCTTCAATTGTAAGGTTGGCGTCTGAATGAAGATGATCGGTAATAAGTTCATTGATCTTCTTATCTGCACCAACAACGATTGCTGTATTTGGTGTAAGTGTTCCTGCAGTTGAGGAAAGTAGGTCGGTAAAATACTTACCGCCAATTACGACGTGATTAGTAGCATTGCCGTCGCGTTCTTCACCAGTACCAATATAAAGTCGATTGCCGCCTTCTACATTAGCCCATGAATAAGCAAGTTCGCCAACACGTAGTTTAGCAGGATTGCCAGATACGCCAGAACGCTTAATCGCAATAAGAGATTCAGTCATGTTATTATTATATCCTGAAAATGTTAGATTTTAATTAACTTTTATATTTAAGGAATTACTAATATGATATTATAATGATATTAATATTCCCCTGCATCAATAATTTGTTTGTTTAATAATCGTTGAGACTTCCACATTTGAGTATATTCATCGAATACTAATACACTTCCGTCTTCTTTGCCATATGTTTTAACATCAACGTCTCGTAAGTTTTCAAGTTGTATTCTTTTTGAAACTTCTTCAACATCAATTGTGGTCATGGGTAAAGAAACGGTAACACGATTATTGATAGAATTTAATGTTCTTGTAGGTTCTTTGTAATACATTTATTGTATTTCCAATATATTAAATTCGTAATTAATATGAGAAGTAACAACTATGTGTTACCTCGCCCGTTACTGTTAAATGTCCTTCAAGTATTCTCTTTCTTTGTCGTCCCTGAGAATATGTCATTTCCACATCATATAACCATTCACCAACTCTCATATCTTCAGTTGCATAATATGGAATTTTAAGTAATATTTCGCCCGATTCAGGATAGGTCACTTCGCACATAATTGTCTTACAAATTTTTGGATTCATAATAAATCGTGCCATACATGTAAATTGCATATCTTGCAAATCAAGCGGTTCATAATTTACACCAACAAGAAGAACAGTAACATCAAAGTCTGACCCCTTATCTAGGAATAGATTACATTTTTGAGCCATTTTATTTCTTCTTTTTTGTAAATGTTAACAAATAGTATAATGGATTGAACACATGACAATTAACAATCGGAATAACTACTATTTTATATTCGTTTGTATCAATAATTTCTTCCTGCGACACATTTTCTTCAAACAGTCGTACAATTGCATCAGTACACATATTTGGTAATATTTCACAGAATTTACGTTTTATTGCATATTTGTAATCTATATCAAATTCAAATTGAAATTGATCATTGACAAAATGAATATTGCGAAAAGAATCAAGCACACATATTGGTGTACTCATCGCGTTAAGCATTTCTCCTGCGGCCTTATTCTTATTGACACTTTCATACAATTTTGTATTGTTATGTCCAACAATAATCAATTCTTGAATTGAATTATCTCCATTATCTATTGGCGTAATTGCAATATCAAGATAGATTGTTCGTTGATGTTCTTCAATTGATACTCTGAATTTTGTGGTTACTTTCTTTTTCCATGCTTCCTTTTCCGCCATATCTAGCTTTTTAAGAATAGGAGAAAGTTTTGGATATTTTTCCATTAATTGAGTATTTGTTTTCCCAATACAGAAATCACGATCTAGTTTAAGTAAATCGCAAGCAAACAAATTAACCGATAACCACTGACGATTAACAGTCTTAATTATAATCACGTCATCCACAGAATCAGTAATTACAGTGAATCTACGTTCAAATAATTCAAGTTGATCTTTTAATGATTTTGTCGTCTGAATTGCTTGTTTGCCCATTGAGATTGATGCGGCTTTTAATTGCTTGAAGGATTCGTCAATCATTGGAAGATCAAACGAATGTTCCTCCTCTTTTACATCACTTGTCTCAATGTGCTTCTTAAAAAACTTATCTAAGAAACTCATATTATTTTATCCTTCTAGCCAATTACATTGTTTTCTGCATGGTTGACAATACAATCTGAATTTCATGAAGTGCTTGAATAATCTCAATATTTCCTTTATGGTATCGATCAACTATTTTTTCGATTGATTGAAAATATTCTTTTTTAGATTCATTAAGTTCTTCTTGCATTTTAGATTCGCGTTCTTCAATTTTACGTTTTTCCCAAATAAAATAAAGATTCCCAGCAAATAAAAATGCAATTAAAGCGTTTGGTGAACCTGTAATTATTAGTTCCCATAATGATTGTATAATTTCCATGTTCTCACACTGTTTATAGTTATTATTCTTGTGGAACTTTGGAGATATCATTAAATCTGTGGTTTTTTAATTGAATTTTTAACTGCACTTCCTTCCATTACAGCTTTTCTAATTGCTTGAATGTGCCAACTCCAAGATGTATTAACAGTATCCGTCCAAAGATATTCATTGTTCTTCCATTCCCCGTAAATTGGAGTACCAGTAGAACCATCAGGATTAGTTGATGTTGTGATTGTTCGTTCTCTAACCTTTACAGTAAATGTAACAGTGGTAGAAGACGGTGGATTTTCAACATAAAACACACCCTTATAATCCTTTGGTAGAAGTTCAATTGAATTTACATAATCTTCCGTGAGTGAATTACCTGTTTCCACTGTGAAATGTGTCTTTCTTGGTACTGCATATTCATATTTTGTAGAATAATGAAACGATTTTGTGGAAACCGTTATATTCATATCATCAAAAGTAAATCCAAGCTCATGACGATATGACACAGATAAGATTTCAACATCCAATGTTTCAGGTGGATCAATTGATACTGTTTGATTAGCACCAACAAATTCCGTATGCTCACCACTCGGAGGATCAAACATTATAAAAATAAAATTCCACTAATTTATATAAATTATTTACACAAAATAAAAAGTCCATATAAAATTATTATATGGACTTAAAATTTTATTTAAGTTGTGAGTTGATGAATTTCAAATATCTAATCATAATCTTAGTTTGATATTCCAGCTCTTCTTTTTCTTCTTTGAAACCTGTGTTATTTGATTTAATGGATATTGCAATAAGATCATTCAACATATCCTTTGCAATTCCAATCATAATTTTTATATCTGTTCGTTCGTTTTCGGAATCTAGTAAGATAATACTTTCGGTAATCAACTGAAAAAGAAAAGTTAATTCACCAAGTGAGCGAATTGATTTAACATCAACTTTCTCAATTTTTGAAATCTTTTTCTTGAGCATTGTTAACCTACTTTGTTAAGAATCATATTTATTAGAATTTCATTATATCAAACAAGTTGTTAACTGTCAATAAATTCAACTTCAAACATGAGAGAATAATTGTAACAATTTATTTAAGGTTCAATTTCAATTGGTGTAGGCGCATATTCATCCAATGAAACATCTTCTTTATATTCAATTGGTTCTCCATCAACAACTTCAACCATTGCTAAAATCGTTGATGCAACCAATACACCTTCATCTCGTGTAAATCGTTTCGTTTTAAATGCTCTCATCATTAAGGGCGCAATGGAATAAGCCATTTTGCCAGTATCATCATGATATTTTCGCCTAATCTCTGAGTGCTTGTCTGCCACTTCATGCAAAGCATTAGTCATTTTCATAACTATTTCCTTTATATTTGTACTTCTCTAGGAACAATCGGTTTTGGCTCTTCAATTGATAAAATTTGAGTTTCATCCTTTTGTTCCTCAATTTGTGGAGGAGGGAAAGGCATCATACTTGGACGCTCGGTAATCTCCTTAACCTGTTCCGCACTTAGGAATTTTGTGACAAATTGTCTTGCAAAATCCCCATATTCACTTGTATAATAGTGCATTCTCATCATATCTTGTTGTCCAATTGTTTGTGGACTCATAGGAATAAATGCAGAGTTAAATCCAAGCGTGAAAACAGAAACAGGTTTTTCGAGTGTTCCCATAGTTGGAGGAATAATACCAAGAATCCAACAGCAGTAAACATTATTAGTCACCTTATCACACCCTGCATTAATCCATTGCATTCGTTGATATGGAAACACAGTAGATGGATCGGTTGCATCTTTTTTCAGGTGCCACTCGACCCCATTAACCATAATTGTTTGTTTTGCTTTTTGACCGTTAATTTGTGTTACTGCCATAATAAAATATACCTTTTCTTAAAATAAATGGGTGAGAGATATCTAAAGAAACATATGATTTAATTTCCTTACTCTCTCACCCATTATGCTATGTTACTTCACATTAAGCGGCAGGAGCTGTGCTTTTTACAATGTGAGGCAAAATTGTGTTGATGATGTCTCTTGTTTGTGAAGCATTTGAAGCGCATGTAAATGCCTGAGATTCAAGTGCCGCATTCTTAGCCTTAGCATCACAGAGTTTGGTTTGTAGTTCTGTAATGAGGTTATTCTGAATAAGCTGTCGTGTAGCCGCACCTTCAGCCTGTACAGCAGTTTTAATACCACAGCAACAATCTGCATTCTGACGTGCTAAGTCCTGAACTGCTAGACGAGATTCATAACCGTTATTTGTAATTGCAGTGTTTAGACCCGCGAAGCCCTGTGCTAGATAGTTATTCGTCATAGCATTGGTTCCGTTTACCGTAGCATTAATACCTGCAAATCCCTGATTGATGCTATTCTGTAGTCGATAGGCATTCTGAGAATCATTGGCTGTCACGCCTGAGAAACCCTGACATAATGTGTTTTGTAGTTGACTTGTAGAATTACCAACCGCCTGTTTTAGATCGCCCTGACCCTGTACAACGTTCATGCCAAGATTCGTGATGCCGTTCTGAATTTGGTTTAGATTATCCATTACTAGATTAGTACCGAATGCAGAGGCTCCAGCGGCTACCGCACCGTCGCCTACTACGCCGTTACCATAACCAAATCGATTACCCATTGCACCGTTACCGAACCATGACCCGAAGAATGCACCGAGAGCGGCGGCGCCTGCGTCACCCCATCCGTCACCACCACCGAAAGCACCAGTCGGAATTAGATTCATTTCACCCATAATAATTTCCTTATAATATTTTTTTGAGAGTAATCTTTTAAGATGTTCCCAATAACACCTTTTCCTCAACTCTCACATATTATTTACGGAAAATATTATATTTAATAGTTAATTACCACTACACTTGTTTACTAGGTAGTAATAACTAATTGATATGGATCAATTTTTCTTCCATAATGAGTGGGATATCCAATTGGATTACACAAAATTGTTGTTTGGTTTATTTGATATTCGGATGGAGAATGAATATGTCCATGCACCCAATATCTAATTTTAGGATGATCACAAATAAAATCATCTAGATTACTACAATATGCTTCTGTTGTAGTATCTGTATACCATGGATCGGCACTTGAAAAAGACGGAGCGTGATGTGTAACAATTAGATATTGATTTACATTTGGTTCAGTCTCATGCTCGATTGTATCTGTAATATACTTTACAGTTTTTTGATATTCATCTACTGTATTTTGAACTGTTGCACGACGATTATTGCACTTTATATAATTATAATCATTCATTCGATTGGCAATGTAATTATACAAAGGAGGAGCAATATTTGACCACATTGTAGCTCCAAGAATACGTAAATTATATTCAGGGATTACAACTGAAGAATTATTAAGCACTGTTATATTTGGATATCTTTCCTGAGTAAGTGATGCTTCAGTAAGTAACTCTCCGCCCCAATAATCATGATTTCCAAGCACAATAAAAATTTGATTATACTTGTCTGATAAAAATGAAAATAGGTTACTCACCTTTTCATTTTTATTGCTTAGAGCGGTAGCAATATCACCCGCAATAATTAAATTATCTGATTTTTGAGTAGGAATATATTCTTCAATTTCAAATCCATAGGAATCCCAATGATCTAGATGAATATCTGAATAAAGATCAAATTTAAGCATTCTTAGCCTCATCTAACACAATCATCAAAAACGAATCTAATGTTTCATTAATAAATTCTTTATTAAACATAACACAATAACATAGATCGTCAATAAACCCACTAGGACGTTCGCAAGTATTGCAATAATCTCTCATAGCATCAACAATGTCAAAATCATCATATTTTCCTTTGACATAATCCAAATAAAGATCGATGTTACCAGTTGAGAACACATCTTCGAAATATTCGCAATTCTTGATTTCAGACACAAATTCATCAAACGTCATAATAACACCTCAATCAAAAATGCTTACAGTTGAGCCACATGTTAAAGATATCATCATAGGAAAGATTAGTGATTTCAGATAGAACCTCAAACACCTTTTCACGATCAACTGTATCGGCGTCATTGCCAAGAACAGCATACGGAGAAATCTTATTCTTGAGCGCAACCAGCACAAGACGATAAGTCGCACGGTGATTAAGATCGCGTCCCGTATTGTCATCCTTAAAAACTCGTGTATCAAGCGTAATCATCATTTTTTGGAATGTCCTCATTGACTGTTGATTTATCCTATGTGAGTATTATTACACAAACAAATTGGATTGTCAAGCGAGTTGTTTATTTGGTTTTGACAACACTGCAAATTCAATTTTATTGTCAAAATATTGATCTACCATGTAGTACGCATCCTCATAATCCTCGATATCATCAACAGTTCTAGATGGGAAAGTAAATTCATTAGCAATCTTAAACGAATTATCCCAAGTGAAGATATATCCTAGTTCAGTACCATTTACACGCACCTTGAGTAGTTGACCTTTTTCAGGCGAGGTTTTCATGAAATCGATCCATTCAGGTGTTTCATCTTTCCAATAATCATGATAATGCTTTTGCATGGTAGATCCTATATTCTCTATCAAATATCAGTAATAATCAAACTAGGTTCAGATGTTTTTTCTTCGGTTGTTTCGGTGTTTTCTGTTGACGTTTCTACTTCACCGCTTTCCTGAACATTATACATCGTTTTGACAAGATTAAACAAGTCCTCATTAATCACATGACGGTACTGAGACAGCATCATATCATCCGCCGTTGTTTGTACTTCAAGTTGCCAGAAATGATTGTCGGCGCCATTCTTAACTTCTGTGACACTAATGTATACATTCATCTTGAAACCAATATCCTTGACATATGGTGATTCAACATTGTCAAAAATATAAGATTCCTGACATTCATCCGTAGCTGGCTTAAAAATTGTGCTATTAAATGGTTTACGATTTTCCTGTGCACAACGTCTGATTTCATCTTCTGCATGATTAACAATATCAGCAAGAGCACCAGCATAATTATAAATTTCAGTAGACATAATTTAATATTTCCTTTATAACGTAAATAAACTAATAAAATACACTATTTTTGCATATAATTTAATCGTCAGAAAATGATAAATCAATATGACTTAAATCAAGATGGTATTATTGACGATAATGATGCAACAGTTTTCGAAAAAATAAAGAAAACTGATATTGAATTACAAAGAGACAATAATCAGTTGAAAATGGCGTGGGTTGCAATGGCATCAATAATCATTGTAACTTTGCTATTGTTCAGCCCTTTTGTAACCGATACCCGTATACAAGCATTAGATAATGTACTAGATTTATTCTATGTAGCTCAAGCGTCTGTTATCGGATTTTATGTCGGTGCAAAAACATATTTGTCAAGCAAACGTCACGGAGAATTATAAAACAACACTATGAGTACACTTATATCTAATGCCATTCAAATGGGTGTTAACGAACCACAATATACATGGATTAAAGGACTTGAATCAGAAACTGATGATAAATTCCGTCTTATTCTTGGTTCATATGATTCATCAATTTCTAAAAATAAATTAATTGAAATCTCCCCAGATAAATCCATTCGCTTTTTTGGTTCTGTTATTATGGACCAATTTACAATGTCACCAGGTTCTTTGAATGGTAACTCTATTCAAAATGGTACAATTTCAAGCGACAAATTACAAAGTGGTATTACCATCACAGGTTCTCTAATCGGTAAAGCGGATCAAGCATCTAAGGACGGTAATGGTAATGTAATTACTACATATTATGCTCCAAAAACCGAATTAAGCAAATATCTTTTAAAAACTGATAATGCTGTTTCTGCAACCAAGGCAGTGCAAGATGGTAATGGTAACAACATTGTAAACACATATGCTACAAAAGCCGAGCTTAATGTAAAGGCGCCAATTGCTAATCCAACATTTACAGGAACAGTAACAGGTACATTCAAAGGTAATGTCACAGGTAATGTCACAGGTAATGCATCAAGTGCTACAAAGGCGACACAAGATGCAAGTGGACGCGTAATTACTACAACCTATGCAACCAAAACTGAACTTAACGGGAAAATCTCAACAACAGGAAACCGTGGGACAATTTCAGGATATGAAACATGTGGTTCTGCAAGTACAATCAATCAGGACTCTCCTGATTCTAATGTAACAGGTGAAACAATTACTGTTCAGGACGGAACAAATAATACATGTTGGACAAAAACGATTCGATGCACTGCCGCTTCCCCAGTTGTCAATCTTGGATCAAAATGGGTGTGGGCAGGTGGAACAACACCAACATTAAAGCAAAACGGAATTCTTGTTTGTGCATGGTTAGGTAACGAAGGCATTATCAGTTTTGTATCTAAAAATTAAACAATTATGAAAATTTCAAAATATTTCAGCGACACCGAATTTATGTCAAAAGATGGAGATAATAGTTCCACTCCATTTCCAAAAACAATTGTATCACCAAAACTTCTAGAATTGCTTGATAAGATTCGTGAAGAAATTGGTGTACCTGTTCTAGTTAATTCAGGCTATCGTTCCCCTGCTCATAACAAAGCAGTTGGTGGAGTATCCAATTCACAACATGTATTTGGTACAGCGGCAGATATTACCATTAAGGACAAAAATAAACTAAAATCGCTAAAGGAAATTTGTGATCGCCTTAATCCTGACGGCGGTGTTGGACTTAATTATAACACCTTTGTCCATGTTGACGTTCGTGGTAAACGTGCTCGATGGTAACAAAATGTAAGTCTTAAATTGAATATATCCATAGAGGAAATTAATCTTCTATGGATATTTTTTTTAATCGTAAAAATTGAAATAAATCCAATTTTCGATTGTGTGAGAATAATACAGAATATTACCTTCTGTCACGTAAATGAATTCTCGGAGCATATTTTCATCTAGCGGCTCAAAGCACTGTACAAACGACTCTTTCATTGCTACACAATCATTAATTTCGTCTGCTTCCATTGAGTTAAGAACCATCTCAAATTCAACTTCCAATTCTGCAGTAATATTCTCAATTACAATACTATTGCCAATTGTCTCAGTAACGGAGAAAATTTCGTCACCCGATCGATACAGAATGAATTGACCACTCTGATAATGCTTGGTTAGAAGATTAATATTATATAAACTTTCGTTGAGTGACATAATATTAAACTTTTCATCGATTTCAAACGTCTGAATGTATGTACCATTCATGATAGATGAAATGTTGAACTCAACGTCTTTTCGGTCGATATAAGCCATAATTTATTACTCCTTCATAGCAGTTCGACGCGGAAACCTCTATCTTTAGACTGGGAGAAAGCGCCGTCCTGCTTTCTAAGTTCGGTTAAATAGGTGCTTCTCTTTTCGAGAAGCGTTGGGCGGATACCCGCAGGTTCCGCTTACACGACCCGAAGGTCGGTGTTGACATCCTTCGCCAATGTTGGAAGGGGTTTGGTGCCTGCAACACCGCTCCTACCTCTCAGAGCTATTAATCACAGGCCGCAGAGCGTGGAACTAGGATGTACATCCCACGGTGCCTATATATTCCCAACCAACGTAGCGCCTCTCGAAGGAGGGGCGCTAAGGCTAGTCAATAAAGGCTCTTTCAAGCCTCCGCCTAAAGGCGGGGGGTATTGACCTTTAATCTATCCTCACTCACGATTGATGCGATCAAACAGAATCACAGAATTCTTGAAATACTCAATACATCGATTAAGTCGCTTCTTTCGTTCTTTCATGGTTGTGAAACGACTCACTTCCGAATTATGACACGCATCAGCCCACTTGACGATAGAGCAATATTTGTCCGTTAGTACACTATTGAAATAATCCTCATAACTAACACCTTCTTTTCGAGTAAGTACATAAACCATATCGGCAACATTCTTACTCTTAGTCATTTGTTCAATATCTTCTTTAGTGTATCCTAAATCTTCAATTACGTCGTGATAGAGCCCAGCCAAATAAATTTCTTGAACTTTATATTCAGGCAAATTCAAACTTTTAGCCATACTCTTCGCTCGCAAAGCAACAAGTTTGCAATGTTCGATATATGGAGCACCCGCTTTATCAACAATTCCTTCAAACATCTTAGACACTTCATATACTGCCTTAACTTCGCTAATCATATCTTTTCCTTAAGTGAATTGAAAGGCTTATCCCTCATTAACAAAAGTATTATAACAAACAATAACTTCATTTTCAAGTAAATAATTGTAAATATTTGTTTTATAAAATGTTAAACTATACATCATATCAATTACTTGAAGATTTCTTTGATGCGGTTGATTTAATTGCATTAACAGAATTTTTTGAAACGTTAGAAAGTATTGATGAATCTTCCGAATTTATTGAACTCACTGAAAAAGCACTTAGTATTCATAGTGGTATACAGCCGTGGGACAACTTGAATCTATCAAATCAAGATATGTTAAATTACCAATCTGGTGATAAAGAAACCATCTCTCGTATTAATGGTGATATTGAAAAAGTCAAAGATAAATTCATTTACAACAACAAGAAACGTTTCGGCGCCATTTTGCATAAAGTAGCACAATCTGTACCAAATGCAAAAGTGTTGGTTGACATCAAATCTAATAAATCAATTATTTCAAAAATTTTACGCAAAACTCCACTAACCAAAATGAAGGACATTCTTCGTGCCGCAATTATTGTACAACGTCAGGAAGATATCCCCGTCATTATGAAAGAGATGCGACGTAACTTTAATCTATTTCAACTTAAGACAAAAGAAAAGCAAAAAGATCAATTTGGATATTACGGCTCATATCACTACATTGTAGATTTCAATGGAATTCTTTGCGAAGTTCAACTAATGACAAAACGTCTTTGGACATATAAAGAGTTGGGACATGAAGTATATGACAAATGGCGCGAAAAGATTGCCAAAAATCCAAATCTTCTTACTGATCCAAAACACCGCGATGATGCCGATAATCTAAGGAAAGATATTGCCATTAGTAAAAAGATATTCAATCGTGGAAACGGAGCAAATGTTCGTTTTTAAGACATTTTATAAAAGCGAAACGTACCATTTAAATCTAGACAATAATAATTATATTTTTGTGCGATTCGTTTAGACAGGCGACGATACAAAGAATCACGACGCGTTTCACCACCAGTTGAAAACCAAAACGTTTTCATCTTGTATGAAAAAATTGCTTCTGTTGCCATCTGAAACACCTTTCGATAAACCTTTGCTCCAATAACAGGATCAACCGCCTGATAACTATCCAACGGTAATTCAGAACCAAATTTGTCTCGACGATAGGTAAGACTAACAAAAATGATTTCATGATCTTTAGTGACAAAAAAGCGAAACGGAAAACCATCCACTTCAAAATCAGTTTCGACCAAATAATCAGATTTCATTTTTTGTTACCTCATATCTCAGATCACATTAATAATATAGCACACAAACAAATAAAAGGCAAGGAAACAACATTTATTCCTTGCCTTTTTTTTATATTATTTTCTATTCTTACTACTTGAGCATAACAACTAGATCCTTAAGGAAAGAACGCCAACCGTTCTTTCCAAGATCAAACACACAAATTTGATCTCGTGGACGATTTACTTCGTGCGACGGATGATACTGAGAAGGAATCTTAGCTAGATTCTTTGTAGCCAGCATCTTACGAAAATGCCCATTAGTCTTTTGAAACACCACTTCAAATTCATCATTATCAAGCGCAGACCAATCAATCTCAAATCGCTTCTGTACAAAGTCCTTACCAATGCAATCTAGAATATTGGTACACTCACAAATTTCGGAACCAGTGTCCCACATCTGAATGGAATAATATGTACCATCCTTAAAATAAATCTTTCGGAAAATATGAGACTTAGTATTTTCATTATATTCAAGATATTCATCAGTAACAAAAGTATATCCATCAAGAATAGACTTTTCAATAATCGTATTGACTTGTTCAACAGTTAGTTCAATCATAATATATCGCTCACATTAAATTTTAAAGTTTGTTTTTCCAACAACACCAATAATATAACACAAGTTAAGAAGAACTGCAAACTTTAATTTGTAACCATATGTTGCAGTTCTTCTGTTTTAATTACTGCAGATCAGAGGTGAATTCTGCCTGATGTTCTTCGTTTACTTCTGACTTACCATTTTCATCCTGAAGTAGATTCTTTGCGGTAATCTTGAATGTATTGTTAACCCACTTGTTAAATGAGGGATCATTGAGAATAGATTCCCAAAATTCCTCTGTATTGGTATCAGCCGCACGTAGCTTATTACCAACAACTTCACCAGTTTCAGGATCAACCTTCTGATACCAACCATTAGACGGCTTAATCACATGACCTGAACAAAGTGCCATATCAAGCAACCCAGACCACTTATTAATGCCACCATCATATGTAACTGTGACAGGAATTCGTGCCTTTTCACGGGTCATACGTGATTTCATAATATTAATATTGAAATTATATCCAACCAAATCAGTTCCCTTCTTTTCCTGTGAACGGGAAATTAGGAAAATTTGATTTGAAGCATAGACTGGACCTGTACCACCCGATGTAATAGCTTTCGGAAACATTCCAATTTCCATATAGATGTGGTTTACCATAATCATTGGAATATTCAAAATATTCAGATATGGCGTAATCATTCGTGTTAAGCTCTTAAGCTGTTTTGCACGAGTCATATCAGCCGCACTTTTTTCATTAATAGCGTCATCAATTTCTTTTGCACTAGCCAAATTACCAATCGAGTCAATCACAATAATAGCATGATCACCACGCTTAAGTTCTTGAAGTTGACTCATGATGTCAAACTTAAGCTCCTCAATATTGGTAATCGGAACATGGAACACACGATCCATATCAATTTCCAATGAATTGAAATAATCTTTTGATGCACCCATTTCAGAATCATAAAAAATGAGTACAGCATCATCATATTTGTCAAGATATGCTTTGGCGCATAACATTGAAAAAAGCGTTTTAAAACTGCGAGATTCACCAGCAAACATTGTAAGTCCTGGTGCAACACCTCCATGAATATCGCCACTAAATGCAATATTAAGGGCTGGTACTGCAGTTGGAATACTATCTGTTTGTCCAATTACTTTTGAATCAGAAAAAGTTGATGCTAGTTCAATTTTTGATGCCTTTTTAAGACGATCCATTAAGCTCACGTGTTAAATCCTCAAAAACTTGGTGACAATCATATTCATCAATAAATGTGTTTTGTTTGAACGATGAGTAGTCACCCAATTTAATAAACTGTCGCATCATCGTAGAGGAAATATCTGTTTCCCCTCGCTGTACTTCTTCCACGATGATCTTACTGAAATTATATTCGATTCCGTTATATTTGTCAAGCAAACGTTTAAATGAATTTGCTCTATCTGTACCAACTATCATGCGAATTTCAGAACTCCCCAATTCCTTAACCGCATCAAATAAGTTGTTGGATACTCTAACATCAAGTGAAGGATAATATTTCCTTATTAGATTTACATTATCATTTAGTCGTTTTGCTGATAGAAACACAATCGAATTATCATATTGTAGAAGTTTCTCAAATAACTTCTTATGACCGTTATGTAATACTGCAAACTTACCAAAAGTAAATGACTGCATTCACATATAAAACAACCATGATAAGAAAGTTAATACACCATGTACAGAATTCTTTTAGATTAAACTGAGGAGGAGATTCCCATCCTCGAACAATTAAACAGTCAGGCAATGAAAAATAAGCCCGATTACACAAATCATTAATCATACATTTCACCAAATATTAAATGAGGAAAGCCTACACTCCCCAATGTAGGCAATCCTCATATTTTATGAATTTTAGATTACTTCAAACGAAATCACCGAATCAACAAGGAAAGACCTCCAAGCGTTCTTCTCAAGATCAAACACACGAATCTGAGAAGGAGTATAAGAAATATTGCTGTGCGGATGCTTTTCTTCAGGAATCATGCCAAGATTCTTCGTGCACTTCATAACACGTTCTTCACCATTCTTCTTAATGAACTTGACAAGGCAAACATTGGAAGAAAGAAGATCAAAAGCAAACATGATGTATATTCCTTATTGAGTAAGTGAATCTGTTTTGTTTCTCTATGATGTTATATTAGCACATAATCGAATAATTGTCAAATAATTTATAAACAAACTATTGATTTAGATCAAGATTTATTTGAGTTCCTTAAGTGCATTGCCAATTTCAATCAACGCTTCGGCGTAGGACTGAAGAAGTTCGCGATCCCCCTCATCGCTTGCTTCCGTATTCGTCCTAAGACCACACACCTTAAAATAAGACTTACGAATAACTTTATCTGTATTAGGAGACACTTCACGGAACAGATGAGAAGAATCAGAAAGATTGCGAATAAAATCAATAACCTTGAGTTCAGCCTGTTCAAGCGGTCGTTCGTTCGTCATGATATGGGTTTCCTTATTAAAAGTTGGTGAATCCGTTTTGTTTCTCTATGGTGTTATATTAACACACATCTAACAGTTTGTCAAGAAAACAAACAAAATAGTTTTTCATTATAAAGATAGTTTATTTTCGATAAAGAAAACCTATTAAGATTCTTTATCACATAGTACAGTATTATTAAACAATTGATCTAAATCAAAGAAATATAAGATTGTTTGAAAATGTGTTGCTAAAATACAACAAACTAGGGAAACCTCCAATTGACAAAGTTTTGGAATCGTGGTATAATTACGCGTGCGCGTAATTGATAAGAATAAGATTAGAGTAACTATAG
>ERZ1034687.272-NODE-272-length-34334-cov-14.055252_pt1 | contig 34334 bp, 35 predicted proteins | sample MGYA00520704_ERZ1034687 | MGnify/ENA primary metagenome ERZ1034687 (study PRJEB33766, sample SAMN09781762) | gut metagenome | biome: gut microbiome | host: Homo sapiens | place: Madagascar | study: EMG produced TPA metagenomics assembly of the PRJNA485056 data... | reverse complement strand
ACCTAATTTATATAGCGGAATATTTTCATATAATAATTCGTCACTACGTTTGTTTCTTATCAATCTTATAAACTCTCCGTCTATCTCTATTTCTTTACCATTTACAACATCACCTTTACGCTTAAATATCATCTTCGTGCCTCGTTTACGTATCTCGTCATAAAGATTGCGAGCAATAGTTTGCATTTCAGATAATGATATTGTAGATTCATCAAACTGAATTTCGTTTTGACGTAACCACTCTAACATCAACTCTTCATCGTTATAAAAATCTTCAAAACGTTTAAAGAATCTAAGTAAGATAGCAAAGTACTTTGCTATTGAATAAAATAAAGTGATATAATCTCTATCCTCATCAACATCTAAATTATCTCCACGTAAAACATAAGTTGGAATAATTCCTCTGAAATATAATTTTTTAAATAAGTTCTTTGTTAGTTCTTCCGTTTCTTCTGACCAGGCTATTTTTGAAAAGATACTTGAGTCTAAGATTGGAGAATTTACAACCTCTGGTTTAAAATCACCATTGAACGTAATATCCTTAAATTCTATCTCTCCAGTTGAATCATTTCCTTCTCTAGTATATCGAATCTGAATAAAATTATTTTGTTTTATTTCTACTCCATTTATAGTATCATTGTTGAGAATTTTCCAATCTGAATAAAATAAATTATCTTCAACAATTCGATATTCTCTTTTTACACGTTTACCTACAGCAAGTCCAATAAGATTGTCCTCATAAGAAGAAACAATTGCCGTACCTTTTTGTTTTGGCTTTATAGTGATAATTATTGAATCACCAACCTTATATATTTTATTGCTCATAAATTAAGTAACCATTTTTATTCACTCGATAATTATTTACATCATCACTAGCTGGAGAAAGTATTAAATCACCATTGTCATTTATAGTAGCAATGTTTTCATTATCTCTGTGTGTAATTATTAACTCACCTTCTTTTCCATCCGTCTTATTAACAGTTTTAGTCTGCTGCAATAAATCGGCTTTTAAGATTGTAGGTTTTTCATCTACCTCTAGAAAGGCAGATGAAATTTTGATATTTTTGCCTACAACCTCCGTTATTGTTTTAACATCACAATTTTCTATCATATCGAACTTAATACTGAAGATTGATAAGAATCGTCTGAATCATTTGGAAAATTAAAAGAAGACAATATTGAATAATTATCTACTAATACATTTCCGTCCAAATCTCTCAATATGAAACTTCTCAATCGTGGTAGTCTATATTTTGGAACATTTATATCAGCTTGTGGGTAGAAATAATTATCAGGAATATATCTCACGCCATCAACGCTACGAATAGAATATAATATATTTTCCCATTCTATCTTATCTCCATACTTCCAATAACGATAATCGAATAATTTGCTAATTTTAATCTGCATTTGTCTTCTAACTTCGTCTTTATCGTATGAAGCGTCAATGTTTACACGAAAATCTATATCGACTGGTAACCAATCCACATTCTTTAATTTTAATGCAAAATCATTGGTATCTTGTAATAATTCTGTTAATGATAAATATTCTTCGCTTTTGCTAAGAATTTCGTTAAATTCATCATCGGTAAAATCAACTCCATTAACAGAAACTACTATAAGATTCAATTTATTGTCTCCATCTACACCACCCTTGTAAACTCTAAGAACTCGACTATTTATTTTCATAAAAACCTGTTCTATATAAGATAATGTATTTCTTGCTAATTGATTTACACTCTCTTTTATTCTTACACGGAATGTATCATCCGATTCATTGTCCATACCGCCAACCGCTTTATATTCATTGGTTACAGCAATATGACCGCTTGGAGGATTGCTTATGTTATTTATGGTCAAAGCATCTACATTCGTTGTTGCTCCAACTTGGCTACTCTTAACCTTAGCATATCCCCAACCGCTAGACGGAATATTGAAATCATTTTCAAGTTCAAATATTATTCCTGATGAACTCGTAAATCTTATATTATTCTTATCGTAACTAGTTCCAGGTTCACCTTCTATACGAACATAAGCCGTACTGCCGCAAGCAGAATTTCTTGGTGAAATTCCCCTAATATTAGCAAGTTCATCTAGATATTCTCCATATGCCGTATCTGGAAATATGTGCGATTCAACTACAGCTTGATTTGTTAAAATACGCTGTCCTATCTTAGCACATCCATATGCTAAAGCATTTAAAACAGATTCATTAGAAATATCACTTACCTTATCGGTTTTGTTTAAAAATATTTCTGTGAATATCTGTTTCAATTCTTCTACTGTCGTTATCTTAGTTATCATACCTTTAAATTTTTCGTTGTTGAATAAACGTATTTTGTCTGAATCTCACAATTAACGTATATATCGCTATCTAAGAAATTTATATCCGTAATATTTATTGCCGAAAATAAATCATCTTGCATGAAATTATCTCTTAAATCACTAATCAATGCGCTATAATTATAGCTTGAGTGAGTTTGTCCTGAAACTACATTCTTTCCGAAATTAGGTAATTCAGGAACATCGCCTTTGTTTATCTCTAATAAAATATCACATTTCTGTTCTACGTTATCTTCATATTCCACTAAGGATAAATCATTATTCTTAAATGTTATTTTCCTATTTATATCACGTCCATATATTTTACGACCAATCGGTTGCTCTAAAATAGTTTCAACGGAAACATTTTTTCTATTTTCAACAAAAGCCGTTATTGAAGATAATTTATCTATTTCATAATCTTGTTCCTCAAGGTCATTATTCAATATAAGGTCTTGCTCTGTAACTCCCGAACCTAATTCAGATGAAAGGTCTTGAATAGTTTTCAATCCTCCTATATCCTCAGACACTTGAATATATGGTTTATAACCTCTACAAGATTTTGCTGTTCTGCAATATTTAGGCAATTTAGATATTCTTTCCAAAGTGTCTTTTAAATCTTGACAATATTGTTGAAGTTCCCAATACCCAACATTACCTAATTTACCAGCAAAAGTTTGAAAAGTTCTTATCAAGTCATCGCTTCTGCTTAATAAATCGGACATCTTCTGCAATTTTCCATTATCAATAGTTTCACTATTACCTGAAAAATAAGCATATACTGATGCATAATCATCTTGCAAAAAATCACGATAATCTATAAAGTATTGAAGCAATTCAAACTTCGTTATATTTTGAAATTCATTAGCTATATCCGTAAACATACATTCCGCTCTCCTTTCTTAAATTCCTATCATACCGCTTATCACCTTAGTCAATCCGTTTGAAATGGCATTGCTTGCTACAGTACCTAATAAATTACCTTTCTTATTTACTGAAGAAGGTTTATATCCGACTGCTCTAAGATTCAACTGATAGTTCCAAATCATATTTTGTTCATATGATTGACTATATGTATAATTTGAAACATTTACAATATAAGCCGTATTAAATGAATAGTTATTAAAAGTCAGAAAGTGTGGTTTACCATAATCATCTAATTCCTGACTTTTTTGTAATATCTTATCTAATAATTTTACCAATCCATATCCGCTCTTAACTCCAACTTCCATTCCTAACATCTTTCCAAAATTTAGATTCAAAAATCCATTTTTCTTTTTCGTTGGGTCTTGGAAATTAGATACTAAACGCCATTTTCGTCCAAAAGTTCCTGCTAAACTTATATCAACTGGAGCAAAAGTAGTATTAATTACAGTAACAATACCGCCATGAGTCTTTACTTCAGTTTGTATTGGTGAGTGGGATTCAGATATTTGGTCAGGCATAACTACAAACGATATAAATCCCACTCTACTCTTTTTGCTATTATATAATTCTAATGAACATAGATAAAACTCATAGTCATCTGGCATTATAGTATGGACTGCCGATTTACCAAAAGTGAGCACCGCATCTAACGTTTGTTGCACCATTAGATTTGTATTACTCTTAACTATATTTCCTACTTGACCTAAAAATGACATATTCTATTGTTTTGTTATTTTATAGTTGTCTTATTAATCTGTATTTGAAAGTTTTGAAAGTACAGTTTCTAACTTACTTTTTATATCAGAAAATGTGGCAGCATTAATCGGTGTTCCGCTTGCTCCTACATGAGTTAAAACGGTCATGTTTAATATAGCGTCTATTAATTCTCCAAGTAATTTGACTAATGTATTTCCAAGAACCATTTGTTCATTTCCTTCTCCTACGTTAAATTTATTTGTAAGAATTTGAACATTTTCTTCATTAAAGATAGCCTTATTATTCCAATGGTCTGATACTGTGAACTCCTTTTCGTCACCCGATATTTTTATAAGGTCTGTATCATCACCATCGTTTAATGTTATTTCAAAATTTTTTGATATTCCTATCTCAAACGTCTTACATTCTCCTGTTATCTTATCTCTACTAACAAGTTTTACAATGTCTCCTGACTTCGTATTACTAGCAGCCTTTATAACTACCTCTCCAGGAACATTTTCATCACCTACGGCAGAAATATTAACTCTACAATTCAAGGCATCTAGAAACATTTCAACTATTTGATTCGCTGTTTCCTGAAAAAGTCTTTGCTGTCCAGTTTGTGTATTATCACTATTTCCAGCTGCTCTTAAAACTCCAATGACAACGGCACGATTGGTAAAACTATCTCTTATCCACACGACAGGTGAACCAAGTGTATCGTATGTATCGGGGAATCTTACATTATTCAAAACTCCTTCCGCAACCTTAACGTTATGCATATAGGTTGAATCATAACCACCCGATATACTAATTGAATGATTACGATAACAACGTTGAACATATTCGGCAACACTACTATTTTTAGGTACAACCACATATCCAATACCTGATATTGGAATGCAGTTGTTATTTCCTCTATTTACATCTATACTCATAAAGCCTATCTTTTACCGACTACATTTGTTATCTCATTACTAGATATTCTAGATATGAACTGCAACTTTCTAAGGAAAAATTTAAACACGTCAATATTTACTTTCCAAGAAGAAATACACTCATGCCATTTATCCATATTTATATTATTTGAAACTTTATCATAATTTCCAAAATTTATAAGATTAAAATAGCTAGCATTGAATTTTTTATCTTGTTGAATATTTTTATCCTTTATGAAATTTACGTTATTGTTTTTATCAAAAATAAAATCACACATCATTCCGTGAGATAATGTTAATGACGTTGTACGTTGAACCGAACTATTTGCTATTGAATAATTCTGACTAACACTTTCAACATAGAAAATTTCTGGCGTATCTAAAGATTGCCATTTTACGCTTACAAAGCAACCTCGTTTAATCTTCCTATTTCCAATAATCGTTATACTACCATTTCTGACAAATGGAGCATAAGCGTTTGATTCCACTATGTAATGTAGGTCTTTTATTGAATGTCTTACTTCAGTATCTCCTTCAGCGTTTTTCTTTCCGTTTCTTATATCATCATAAAGAGAAGGATTCAAAAAATTTCTGTATTGACTTCTAATTTGAAGGTCTCTACTTCCCCAAATAGCAGCATATTCAGGGAAAAGAACGGCTGGAATAATATATTGTAATTCAGATTGCGCACCCATTTCATATATAGGAAAAAATTGATACCAGCTGTATATTCCTTGCGTATTCATGCTTATTGACGAATTTATTATATCGTTTTCATCAATAACATATGGACTTTTATACTCCTCTTCTGCTGACATATAAGAACCATCTTCGTTAAATAAGCCTTGGGCTGTCATAGTTTTTAACATACCCTCTCTATCGAATGGCGGTTTACGAACCAAAAAATAATATTGGTCTCCAAATGTATCGCCAGTAAATTCAACGAAAGGTTTTTGACATACCTTATTAAAAAAGTTTATCAACGAACCCTGCTGGATGCTTGTCGCTGCGTCTCTTAATCTAAGATTAGCGACATCTGTGTCCATTACTAATTTACTTATTTGCCAAATACCTGCTGCTAAACCATCTTTTATATTTACATCGACTACAACATTTTCATCCTCTGTTTCGTTATCTACTACATCACTAGATATATCTTGTTTTAAATCCTTTGCTAATTGTTCCTTAGAAACAGTTACATAATGTTCTTCCTCTCCGTCATACGTTTCTCCGACCATAGATACTGTAACTATCTCTTGATTCATTCTGTTCTGTTTAACCTTACCAGTTAGTTCATCCGACATAAAATATATCGGGTTTATTGACGAACTACCAGTATTGTATGGTTTTCTACGAACTTCAAAATGAAGATGTGGACCAGTTGAAGAACCCGAATTTGGATTACCCTTTGCGCCACCCGAATATCCTATTATTTGACCCTCTGTAACGCTCTTTGTAGTTCCAACTTTTCCTAAACCTGAACGAGAAAGGTGCATAAACCAATAACAAAAGCCGTTACTTATAATCTGGACATACAGTCCGCCACCACCCTTATTAAACTTTACTGTAGCAGAACCAGCAACTGGAGCATATATTGGAGTTCCTACTGGTACACCAATATCTAGTCCGTGATGTATTCTTGCTTTTTTATAATGAGAAAGTTTTCTCATTGCTCCGAATGGACTTGTAACGAAAAGTTTAGTTTTCTTGCCAATCCATCCTCTTTTTAATCTCTTTATTCTTATATCAGACATAATTCTACTCCTTTCTTTTTGGTTTAAGTGTTGAGAACTTAGTACGTTTATCACCCCAAGACGTAAATAAATCATCTGGAACGATTTGCAAATTAGCTAAATGAGAAACAATAGTTTTTAATACAAAATCTATACTAAAATCATTCGGCTCACAAGCAAAAATATTCAACATTCCTGTTAATTGACGTGTAGAATTGCCTACTAGTTCACTTCCCTTATATTTATACACCGAACTTAAATCACCACCCTTAACAACAGTTTCCGTGTTGTTAAATATACTTCCTTCTGACGCTGATACTCCTAACGGAAAAAATATGCTGCTATCATCGGTTATCAACTTCATTAGGTCTCTTCCCGAAACATCAACGCTTATATTACCCTGCGCATTTTTACTAATTGAAACGGAATCTACTAAAGCTATCATATCAAAATTATGATTTGCTAAATTATCATCTACTAAATCTTCCATATTATCAAAAGATATAAAAAGCAAATCATTAGCTTGAATCAACCATTCTAGATAATCAAATGAACTAAGGTCAGATTTTGATACAACCTGTTCGTTGCCGTCTTTATCCTTTAATATAATATCATCTATTTGATTTTTATTTATAAAGCCATTTTCGTTCTTTTGACTTGAAACGTTTATACCACCATTGTAAAGAAAGTGTTGGTCCATTTCACTAACTAATGTATCGGCATATACAGGAATGTGAGAAAAAGATATTGAAAAATTTCCGCCACCTTCAGTAACGTTTGTATTTAAAGACGATACGAATCTAGATAAATCTATAAAATTTTGTGATGAATCATAAATGTTATCAATTCCATTACTTCCTCCTCCGTTCTTTTCATCAAAATATAAAGATTTAAACCAGCCTAATACTCGACAACCTGGTTGCATCTTTTTATTGCCATGAAATATCTCTACAGAATCGTCAGATAAAATGCTCCTTATATTCTTATCTTCAAACGCCATTACGTTTACTTCTGACGCTTGAAAATTAGTATTTTTAGCAATCAAAGAATAATCTACATGTTCCTCAGCAATTAAAAGATAACTAGGACATGGTAGTTTAACATTAACATCAATATCATTTGGCGTTAAATCTGCTATTTTCTTCTTTTTCTTTTTTGCTAAAGTAGTTAAATATGAATTATCTAACTGGTCAAAGATTGTTTTACGATTAAATTCAAAGAAACTATTTAAAGTGAATTCCTTTGTAAATCGTATCTTATAAAATTCTCCAAACTTTTTTAAAGATTGGAGATTAGTATTGTTACAAAATAATTTAAGAGTTCTCATTTTATTTACTCTTTAAATCGTTTATTATTTCATCTAATTGCCCCTTAAATGTATTCAACATCTGAGACGCAACGCCATTCAGGTCTCCTAAACGTTCTGAAATCATTTTCGTTGTATTATCTTGATACTGCAACATCTGTTTTGATACAGGTTGAGTATATTCCTTTGTGGCAGCAGTATCTCTTGCATAACTTCCTTGAGTTACTTGAGGCAAACCTCTCTGTATTCTATTTGTCCATCTTTTAAGTTCTTCTGGATTTTGAATACCAGTGAATTGAGATAATGCTAAATATCCTGACGTTGTGTCGGCACCTCCATAAATTTGAGTCAAACGTCTAAACATAGCACGTTGTATTCTCATTCTTGTTTCAGGGTCATTGGAATATTGAGCCTGTCGAATCTTCAATAAATTTCCTCTAGTACTAGGCATAACGTTTTGTATTACGTCATAAAGAATAGCCTTTGAATATCCTTCTTGAGGATTTGTTATTGCGGAATCTATTTGACCCATAGCCTGAATACCTCTATTATCTAGGGCATTTCCATATACGTCTTGCGCTGCTAAAAGTTGACGTTGAGCATAGTTAGAACTAGGATTCAACATATAACTTTTTTGCATTTCCATAAGCTGAGTTTGATAATTCACAAACTCGTTTGTTCTAAGAGTTTGACCGCCAGACATTCCTAATACATGTCTCGCTCTAAGACTAGCAACGAGATTAGCAACGTCTTGCGTTGAATCATTTCCTCTTCTATATCTATCGTATGCCGAAAGTTGTCCAAGAGAACCTGGATTCATATTATAAACCTTTTCAAGTGCATCGGCATTTAAGGCTCTCCAAACGGCATCATTCGCATTTGAGATAAAACCTCTTTGTTTTGCTCTATTAGCTACTTGATTTGCAAATTCAGCGTTTGTGTATCCTAAATCATGAGCCGTAATACCGCTTGATGTAGCATAACCTTCCCCATCGCCAGCAGAGAATTGATTCATTAATCTATTTCTCGTATCTTCTACGCTGCCATTGCCACGAACTACCATAGCTAATGGGGTATAAGCCGCCAAACGTTTTTCTTGGTCTGACCAAAGAGAACCTAATTTTAATTGATTTTCTTCGTTTCCATATAAAAGCTGAAAGACAGAATTTCCTATCCAAGAACCTGCTCCTCCTCCTAATGCGGCACCACCTGCAATACCAGCTCCAGTACCTATACCAAAAGAACCTAAAGCGGCAGCAACACCACCACCGACAGCTCCAACTAAACCTCCTACTCCAGCACCCCAAGCGGCATAATTTTGTCTTCTTCGTTGAAGGTCAGCTTGCATAGCACCGAACGCATTTCCATTTGCCGCTTGAGATACAATATCTATCTCAGAACCAGTATTTTTTAAATACGCATTATACGCATTCATTCCTATATTACCAACGGCAACAGCTGTACCCCAACCAGTATTAAATTGCTGTAGTGGATTTCTACTACCGCCCATTGCACGCATCATACGTCTTTGAATTGCCGCCATTTCCCTAGACGCATCTTTTGCTTCATCTTCGGTCTCGGCATTATCTCTTCGCCATCGTGCTTCATTGAGTTCACCTCTTAATCGTCCAAGATATGAATTTGAATTACCTCTCTTCATTTCCTGAACAATTTCTGCCGCTATTTTAGCAAGTTCCTTATCAACGTTTGCTCTTTCTTGAGATGCGTTATCTTCCAGGTCAGTGTATTCTAATAGATACTTCTTATCTATTTTTCCTAACTTTTCTTGAATCAATCTATCAAAATTAGCGTTTATTGTATCGGCATTCTCTGGGTGTTTTTCTAGGGCACGGTCACGCTTGTTATTGAAACTTTCAATTAACGCATCTACTTCAGATTGTCTTCTTTGCGTAATTTCCTGACGCAAGTTGTTATACTTAGCATCTACGGCATCATCGGCTTTATTTTTATACTGACTTTGTACCTGACTCATCAACTGATTAAAGTTAGCAGAACCAGGAACCAACAAGCAACCACGAGTTTGCATTTCTCGCCTAATGTCTTGCGCTATTCTATCGAATGTCGGCATAGCAGGCATATTACCAGTAGATGTATTAGGTGCCGCAGAACCACCATTGTTTGGTTGCTGAGGTGCCGAACCACTACCTCCACCATAATTACTAGGCTGTGGATTAACAGGTGGTTGCTGCGGTTGTACTACACCTTGTCTAGGAGGTGCTGTTTGACGCTGATTATTAGGTGATTGATTTTGACCACCTGTTGGATTTCCGTTTATATTAACAACTACATCGGGCATATTATTTCCTCTTCTTATGTTTTATCGAATTGAGAAAGGTCTAAATTTTCATAATCATTATCTATTTCCTCATTCGTCAATTTAACAACTTCTTTATCACTAGACAAGCCCAATGCGTGGTTTTCTTTTTCTTCTTCCTTGAGCCTATCTTCTTCAATCAACTCCTTAAAAAATAATTCCTCTTGATACTCAATCGACATATCAATGAAATTCATTTCCCTATGTGCTTGAGAACCAAAAGGAATTTTATATTTCCTTCGCCACCAAAGGTCTAAAGGAAATGAGTTCCAATCAAGAATAAAATTTTTTATATCATCCTTAATTGTCTTTATTTTCTCCTTCATTAGCCAAGTTCTTTAATTCATTCAATGTTTCATTGAACCAAGGTCTAATTACTTCTGTATAAGCCTTAAGCAAATCATTAGTTTTATCTATTGATAAACTAGTATAATTTGTAATGTCAAAATACTTACCAACCTCTGGAACAACGACCTGAAAGAAAGAAATAGCATCGACTAAATCAAGGGCAAAATATTGACTTTGAATTCCGCTCATAGCCATCTGTCCATATCGACTTTGAGTCAACGCTTGTTTAAGACTTTCCATGTCAATAATCTGACCCACATTTGGAAATTTAGCTGTAAACTTCTTTTGACCAATTGTGAAAATTTTTTCTCTTTCCATTTCTTTATACGATTTTAATTAACAATTAAAGCGTATCACGGAAATATCAATCCATGATACGCTTAATAATACTTGTCGCAAGGAATCTTATACTACATTATCATACAAGATTGGCTCTAGATACTCAAAGTCAGTATCACGACCACTGATTTGACCCTCTTGAAGGTCAAAACCCTCTCTTGTAGCAAATGCTCCATTCACCTTTGCGAAATTCTCATACTTAGTAGCAACCAAACCTGTATCGGCATCTATCTCACCATCTTTAACCTTTCTAAGTAATGCAATCTCCAAACCATCTTCTTGAAGAAGAATAGCGTTTGCCCAAGATTCAAGACTTCCCGCATTTCGGAACGTACCTTTCTTGAGTTTGTTTGCTAAAAGATTAAAGTTGATAGTATAAGACGAACAAGACATCTGACCCTGCCATTCCAACGCTGGTAATTCAGATGGGTTCAACTGACCTACTCCAGCAACACGTCCTCTACGAATATTCTCCGTTATTCGGACATTCTTCATCTTACCCACTGTAACGCTATTAATCTGAATAATAGCTAATGGGGCAGTCATTACCTTTTGATTTTCCATATCCTATTCTTTTAATTTTACGAATTAACTTCAAGGTCTAAGATATTACCTGTGAAGAATAACTTATTAACAGGAAGGTTTGGAGCAAAATCATACGTTATCTGAAAATCGCTATTCTTCTGAACAACCTTAACATTCTTCCAACTCTTCAAAAGATTGTCCTCGCCTGTCTTCGCTGTTAATGAACTCAACTTTGTTTCGGTGAAATTCTTAATAGTCTGAGGGCTTGCATTTACGGCTGACGTATTACCAATGAAACGATTTGCTGAATCAACTATCAACTCTTTATTGAGTTGAGCCTTAATAAGGGCAATAGATAATTCCATCGTCTGTCCATCGCTAGCAATAGACTTCTTATTATCTTGAAGTGTTGTAATACCCTGATTGACACACCAATATCCAGATAAGTTGCGAACATGCATGATACCAGCCTGAAGTGCCTTTTCACGCTCCTTCTTCTTCAAATCATATACGAACGATTGATAGCCTACTCGCTTAAACGTCAAAGGCTGCTGAGGTGCCTGACCTGCCGCTAAACCTATAATCGCTGCTGCTAAATAGATTGAAGGTAATTCCTTTGTTCCATTTCCATCTTTACGATTAACAATTGGCGCTCCGTGAACAACAACAGCCTGCTCAGAATCGTAATACTTAGCAATAGCCTGAGAAGAATCTGACTCACCGAATAAATCGGAATCAGAACTACCTCCAGGAATAACCAAGAATTCAGTAAACTTAGCGTCATTCTTCAAGAATGTAAACAAACGACCAGTAGTAGCAGAAGAAATACCATCACCAACACTAGTATTTGTTGCTAAGAAGAAAGTAACGTCAAGTTCAGAAATTGCTTCAAGTACATCGGCATATTCAGAATCTTTAAGCCATTCAGTTTTTCCTCCTGTTGCAGCAGTCAATGTTACGGCAGAAATATTGCTTGTCTTAACTCCCGTCATAGAAACTACGAAATTAGCCAAGATATATTTATCTGAACGTGCCCAATTGTATAACTCTTCTAAGGTTTCAAACTCTTCGCTTTCTGTCAATAGATTTCCGCTTGCTTTAGAAAGTGATGCGCTTCCATATGGCTCTCCATCGTCATCAACGCCCATAAAAGAACCACGATAAACTTGACACTTGAATTTTGAAGCGTCATCGGAACCAGTAATTACTCTAGCGGCATATCCAACTTTAAGTACACCGCCTTCAATTACGCCATTACCTACTTCACCTTCATTTTTACATTTAAGTATCAAAGAATTTCCTGAACCAAATGTTAAAGTTATATTAGCGCACTTAGTTGTAGCTGCTCTACAATAGAACAATTTAGGTGCGCCAGCAACTCCATCCCTTGGAGTTAATATCTTTTCGGCTATATCACCTACTAAGCCACCACCCATAAAACTCAAAAAGTCTTCATAGTTATCAAACTCATATACAGACTTCAAGCCTTTATTAAGTTCACCATGAATACCCGAACCGCCAGCAAATTCATAATCTCCGTTTTTAGCTAAACCTGTATCAATAATCATAACATTTCCAAACTCAGAAACGTTTACTACTGACGTTGGGTTGTAAACCGAAACGGCATATGAACCTGGCTCAATGTAATTTTTTCCGTGAAAATTTACAACTGTTGCCATTTCTTGTATAATTTATAAATTAAAAATCTTCATCTTTATTATAATTGTTAGAATCGCCAAAATTAATATGATTATGGTCTTTTCCGCAATCATCGTCTATTTTCTCAATAAGATGACCGTCAAAAAGTATTCCCTTGACGATTTCCCTTTTAAGTAATTGAGGAACTTTCAATTCATAATTAAAGTTTAAATTAATCACCTTTTGAAATGTTCCATTGGGCATATATTCATCCCTAAATACAACATCATTTCCGCTTATCTTATTTAATCTTAACCCCATTACTTCTAAATGAGGAATTATCATCAGTAATAACGATTTTAAAACATGATAAACGGCAAGAACTTCGCTTTCATTCGTTGAAGTTATCATTATCTGATAATTAGAATGAAAATTCTGACTAAAATATTCTTGCGCTTTTCCGTCATCTTCTATTTCCGTTGAATACCCCTCATCTTGTCCAATAGCACTTTCAGCTGCTTCCTCTGAAGGTAATATTATATGTAAAGAAAGGAATTTTGCCACCTCAAAATTAAACCCGAAATTAACTGATAAATTACCCTTATCAGAAAAAATTTTCTTTGTTTGTTTAAAAAAATCCCAATGGTTAAACTTCAATGGCTTTCCGTCTATATTCTCTCCCATGAGACGATAAAGTATTGTTTTCTTCTCTTCGTCTTTTCCATCGTGTTCACTTAAATCCTTACGTATATAAGCAATAACACTCTCTAGGGCATTGTAAATTATAACCTCAGGCAATATTATTCCATTCATATCTCTTCCTCCTATTTTTATTAGCTTCACTTATCTTTTTCTTAGTCTCTTCTGAATGATGTCTTCCGTAAAACGGATTCAATGAACCAGATAAATGTTTTCCATAAAATTGATGCTCTGAACCCTTTAAATATTTTCTATTTGACACTTTCTTTTTCAATTCTTTGCCATATGGTGAATTATACCTTTCGATTGCCTTTATTCTTAATTTTTCTTTAGTTTCTTCGGATAAATGTTTTCCGTACCAAAAAGATTTATCACCTCTTGTAGATTCAGATATTTTCTTTTTTGTTTCGTCACTTACTTGTTTTCCTAATTTATTATCTCTTAAAATTTTTCTAACTTTCAACCCCCTTGGAGTTTTGAAAAAATTAACAACTGTTTTAGATATTTTTCTTCGTACAATATCGTCTTTAGCAGGACTTCCAGAGCCAAATCCGTTTGCCGTTCCTAAAAGAACATTACAACCGCCATTGAGATTGGAATAGTGAGATTTATATTTCTTTATAAAATGCTCCTCTAAGGCATCTAAACCTCTTTGAGTTATTCTATCAGAACCATACAATACTTCTCGTTTAATAAATAATTTCCAATTATTTGGTCTCAATCTCCTTAAACCCTCAACGGAATCTAACCATATAGTACCGCTACCATAATAATCAGAATCTCTAGAAAGAAAATATTCAATACTACGTTTCTCCCAGTGCTGACCAATGTAGAACGGCTTATGACCATCCCTCTTAATCTTTGCTAGGATTGTAAATTTATATATTATTCCTATCATAATATTTTATCTAAATATTCTTTACATTGATTTTCAACTATCGTATCAACATCTGTTTGTTCTATTGCCTTTTCTGCTAAATTGTATGCTTTTATACCTTTATGAATCCATGACAAAGGACTGCTATTTGCTCCTGCCCTTCTAAACGTTCCATATGTATTCTGAACGACTTTATTATAAGCGGCAGACCTCTTCATCAATCCCTCATATATAGAGTTTTTATGTTGGTATTCGGCATATAATACGTTACCAGCATCATCGTAAATAGTCTGTCTTATTCTACGTTCATCATAAGGTGAAGGAATCTCCTTAACCGTAAGTGCTGAACCTCTTGCTCGGTGTACCATTAAATCATAAATTTCTTGCGGCATTTCATTAGAAAAACCTGCTTGACCCACGATACCAGGTGTACCATGACGAAACGGAACTGTAAGATACCAATCACCACCTGGACGTACCATTTTACCGCTCTTATTATAAACAGCAACTGTATATCTTACATACTTAGAATTTTTGAATCCTTCCTTTATATCAAAAGCGTCCGCACCAGATTCAATCATTGTCGGAAGGGAACCAGTAAGGATAATTTGCTTAGCAAATCTACCTTTATCGACAACGTGAAGATTTTGTAGATATTCAGGCAATGTTGAATGTAATTCCTTTTTTGCTAAATTTTGCCAATTAGCGTAAATTGCTGACGTAACCGCTTTGACGCAAAGTTCTGTCATTTCGTCAATCGTCTTAGTTTGCAATCCAAATTGGGCTTGCAATCCGTGTAGGTCTATATTAATCGGTGCGGGCATATCGTTCCTTATTCTTCTTTATCTAAAACTGTATTATCAAATATTTCTCTACCATATATCTGAGCATCGAAAATAAAATGCGCTTTTCGTGCTTCAGCCGATATTGGCATATCTTCCAACTGACCATTTGATAAGGCTCCACATTTACTATCTCTTACTCTCATAAGTTCACGATTAACGTCAATGATATGATAAACTGGATAGTATGAATAACGAATTGAAATTGATAACGGAACTGTTTTTGCATTTACGCTATCAACTTCAACCTCTTCTTCTAGAGATTTATCAAAGATAATCTTGTTTCCTATAATTTCATATTCTTCCTTTTTAAGTGGTCTGAGTTTTTCGCTGTCGCTAATAAATAGATAGATATTAGAAACGTCAAGTGGTTCATATATTGGATAAGCAACTAACTCATCATCTATTTCAGTTGGACGTAATATTTCGCTATACCAAGCTAATAGTTCATCGAATATAATTCTATCCATGAATCCTATCTTATCTGCTGCTCGGGTTGTTATTCGTGCCGTACCTCTATTAACCTCACCAATGTCGGAATTTCTACGTATATTAGCCATTGACTGGGATATGACGGTTGTTTCTTTTTTATCTACAAAAATCCAACCTCGACCCATACAATTTCTACAAGTTGAAAGTGCTTGACCATTTCCTCTGTCGCAACAAGGACATCTAAGTGCATGTTCAATGAATGCGTGATATCCGTTATTACAGATTAAACTATCGAATGTCTTCGGCAACCATTTAGGCATTGGTAGCAAGGTGTTACTACTACCTTTAGATGCTACCGAATGGGCTGATAAAATAGACTTCTTCTCAACCATAATATTTATCCTCCTTATAATACATCAAAAGTAATTCCTGTATATATGTACTTTGCGTTCTCTAGAATATTATTAATATCATCAAGATATAATTGCATAGTTGAATCAAACATTCCGTACTTTCCTGATTTAAGCGGAATACTTTGAGATACTCCATCAAGAGACACGTTCCATGAAGCTATACCAACGCCATATAAAAAATTACCTATTATAGCAAGAGTAAATACAGCAGCTAACTTATTTATCAAGTCAACTAAATCATCTGGAATCTCATCCGCTCTCCAACCTGTGATATACTTTAATCTCCAATAGTTAGGCAAAAAACTCTTTCCATAGTAATAAAGGTGAGGAACAATACCATTAAATACCATAGAGTTTTGCGTCATGGTAGCACCATTTACACTCGCTGAATTCGGAATAATATATAAATTACGCCAAATAGCAACTTGTTCTGTTTTTTTAATACTTAACCATTCTTTTGGATAATTAACTTGCTGAGCTGAATTAATAAATCCCTTTAAATCATCTGGATAGGCTATTGGATATGTAGATTTAACGTACCCCCAAACATTCCATTCTTGAAGAACAAAATCCTTACTCTCTTCGATAACCTGACGATTAATCTTTATGCTTAATAGGTTTTCAATTCTTTTTTGAGCAACTGTTATTTGTTGCTTTATGGTTTGATTATTAAGTTTACGTCCATCGTTTGTACAAACTGGAACGCCAAACAAGTAATTCTCTCTAAGTTCAGTTGGACTTATTATCAAACCCTCATTCTTATTGTATTTTATTTTTAATCGTAAACTAGGCATAATTTATACACGTATGAAAATAAAAATGCCTACCTAAATTCTTGATGAATCATTAGGCAGGCAAATTGTTAATATATATTTTTCGTACAAAAGAAAGTTACTCAGGGTCATTTGCCTTTGTCTTCTTATACATCTTAAAGAGATAAGCACTCATCAGCTTTGTAGCGTTTTTCTCGTTCTTTGCAAATTTGTCCCACTCGCTTTCAGGATAATTACTTTCCTTAGCAAGTTCAATCATTTCTTCAAGAGACATCTTATTGATACCTTCCTTGATTTCCTTATCGCTTACATCGCCTTCACCCTTACCATCTTCAATGCCATTTTTATCTTCATCGAGATACTTCCAATCTTTAGTACCCTTAACAAGTGCTTCGGCGCACTTATCTGAAACTTCAGCAATACCATTAGCGTCAATATCTATATTTCCGTCAAATGGTACAGTTAGTTTCATGCTCTTAACAGAGTGATTAATTGAAACTATTTTCATAATTATTTACGATTTATAAATCGGGGTAAAACTTTCTAAATTTTACCCCGATTATGATTTACAATTTTCTACTTCTGATAATTACCGATATTGATGATTCGTATCATCTTCTTTGGTGCATAAAGCAGTGGAGTACCATAAAGAAGAATCATGAAACGATATGCTGGACTAAGCAACGCTAAATCCATCTTCATCAATGGAGCCAACTGAGCAAACTCAATAACCTCATTATCGAACTGAAGAACTATAGCCTGGTCGCAGTTAGGAATGAAGCGGTTCAAATCACGAACCTTACCTGTAGCTGCTCCGTCTAAGCCACGAGATACATCATCAACAGAAACTTCAAAGATAGGATAATAAGTACCAGTCTTACCTGTTTCTGAACGATAAATGCGATATGCGCTCGCCTTATGAGTACCACCGCCATCGGTAATTGTAATATCAGCAGCGCCATTTGCTACAACAGCAGTAGCCGCTGTTGCTATAGCCAACTTAGATTCACCATATCGGTTGAACGCTGCTACGGCATAAGTTACATTACCAGCAAAATCACTATCCCACTTAGAGTTTGCTGCACCTGCTGCAACAGCCGCAACAGTAATTGTAGGAACGTTTGGAGCCTTGTCTGAAGTTGCTTCACTCTGAGCGGTTTTAGCAGGCTTCTTCTTGAAGAAAATATCCTGATTCAAACCGATTGGACCAAACTGAGATTCAAACTGCTGAACACGCTGACCCATGATACCATTCTGCAATGCCTGAGTATTAGGCATGATGAACTTATTACCATAGAACTGCTTTACAAAGCCTGAAAGTACAGATGGTGCGGTGTAAAGCTGAGTAGCCAAACCATAACTTTCTACAATACTATTAGCACCAGACTCAATAGCGTCCTCAGAAAGTGACTTACCACGCATATCAATAACATGCTCACTATTAAGATAAGCATTTCTATCCTGCCAAGAATCAGACTGTTCCTGCTGAGCAAGGAATCCGTTGAACTCCAAATTTACCAACTTCTCATTACCGAAGAAAAGAGACTGGTCAAGTTTACGCAAAATCCAAAGAGTACCGTCCTTAATTGTCTTCTGCATAATATTACCAATGGTGTTATTTACCAATGTCATCTGATGAGTAACAGTCTTAGTAACACCAAGGTACTTAACCAACTGGGCTCTACGTACATATACGCTATCTTCCTCCTCAGGTAATTCACCTTCAGCGTTGAAGCCGCCACGGTCATTACCATAGCTTGTCTGCTGGTTAAACTCCTCAACAGTATTGTAAGCAGGTTTCTTAGGAATATCCTTCCAGAACTTGATATCATTCTCACGGAATGTCAAGTGCTTCAAAGTCTTTTCCAGTGACTCTACTTTAAGTGCGGCACCCGACGCATCCATCATGTCGGTTGTCTCACGACCAGTTATACTACCAGCCTGAAGTGCCTTGTTAAGAGAATCTACACTCTCCATAGATGCTCCGCCAAAGCCGTTACCAGCACCAGTGTAATCGGCTAAATTAATCGAAAGTTTTTCCATATTTCGTCAAAAATTTAAATATTACTGAACAATTTCAATTCCGTACTCGGTCTTTAAACGAGTTATTACATTTGAACTAAGGGTACCACTTGCTTCAAAAGCTGTACAAGCGTTGCTGAACTCATTATCAAAACCCTTTTGGAATGTAGCCTGGTCAAGAACCTCACTAACAGCAGCTCTATTCCTAATACTTATCTTGTTAGTGCCGGCACCATCACCGCCTTTTTCAAAGTCGTTATCCTGACCCTTACCAAATGTACGTTCAACTGGATTTGAATGACGAACAGACTTTGGTGCAGGAACGCCATTACCAAACTCCTCTAAACGCTCCTGAAGGGCAGAAATAGTTTCTGTCTGAGCCTTGATAACTTCATTCTGCTCATCAATCTTATCGTTAGCAAGATTAAGAGACTCAATTGCCTTAGAAAGGTCATCGCTTTGAGCCTTGACCATAACTCCTAAAGCCTTAATGTACTTTGACTCATTAAGATGAGAAATAGCCATAGCCTTTTCTAGACGGTCAAAACGTCCGAATATCTGAGCTTTCTGAGCATCGTCATCATCCTCATCTTCGTCCTCTTCCTCGTCATCTGAATCGTCATCGGCATCCTCGTCATCTTCTTCGTCTTCATCATCGGAATCGTCCGACTTCTTTGATGTTTTAGCCTTCTTTACAGCCTCATCATCGTCTTCATCCTCTTCCTCATCCTCTACATCCTCATCGTCTGTATCGGAATCCTGATTGTCTTCTCCCTTAGAGATAGACTCATGAGATATTCCAAGGGCATCATATGCCTTAGTAATATCTTCCTCGGTGACCATTGCTTTCTTTTTCATCTTTGAAATATTTTTAATTAATATATAAATGTCGTTTGCTTTCTCAATACTTATACCTGTAATGTCTTGAAAGAGTTTTTCCATTATCTCGGCTTTTCCAAAAGTAACTACTTTTACTTTTGGGTCAACCTCTTCCTTTATTAATGGACGTGCTGAATCAGTATCTAAAGATTTATCATTAATACCAATCCCTTCATAGTATTTCTTTTCTTCTTTTGAAGTCTTTTTCTTTGAGTCAGTTTCTTCGGTTTCTTCGTTCTCAAAGTCATCGTCTATATCGCCCTTAATAATATTAGCAAACGTTTTAGGGTTTTTAGGCTGATGCGTGATTGCTACACCAGTTATAACCGCTTTTGTAATTTTTTTATAACCAGGTTTTGTTTTATCGTTTGAACCACGTTCCAATACCCTTCCTTCTATACTATATCCTAAACGTCTTGTATCTGAATCAGATTCAAGTGTCTTAGCAAGTTCCCAAATATCTCGGGCAACTGGTGAAGATGGATAAAGTTTTGTTTCTATATATAATCCATCTTTACGTATTTCTGCCTTTGTTGGCTCACCAACAATAGTTCCTGGACAAGTCTTTGCCTGATGATGCCAATTAACCATTCCGCTCTCTAAAAGCGGTTTTATATCAAATCCTTTTGGGTCAAGAAATTCTCCATCACTATCTTCATCGGCAGTTGAAGCTATACCGCCAAGCAGCATTATCTCTTCGCCTGTCTTTTCATCAATAGCCTTTGATATTTCTACTGGGCACCAAAAATTAAAATTATTAATATCTCTTGTTGCCATTCTTTATTACCTATTATAAATAAAAATAGTTTGAGAACTTTTTCAATTCTCAAACTATTATATTTGCTAAATATTTAGCTTACTCACTCATTGTTCGTTTTATCCACCCAAAGAAATACTTTTTGTTTTTTGTATTCTTGTTACAAATGTTGATATAATATTTAATTTTTTCAATTCTTCTAGCGTTTATATAATTTTTATATTCAACGCTATCTCTATAGAATCTTATACTGTCCTGAGACTTTTGTAACTGGTTCAGGAGGCTGTCTATTCGTTCTAGATGTTCGATTATTAGAGTATCATGTTTCTCTGTTGCTACGAACATAGTATCTGGTTTTATATTATCCGAACTATTTTTTGTAGCGCCACAAGAAACTACGCAACCTATCGACATAAATATCGCCATTAAAAATAAAGCGACAAAAGCTAAATAATTTCCAAACTTTTTCATACCACAGAATTCAATTTGTTTAAAAGTTCTTCAGACATAACGCCAGTTTCTTTTAATTTAAACTGACGTTGTGAAAGTTTAATAGATGTACCAATGCCCATATTAACGCCAGTGTCATATAAGTCATTAGCAACTTCTTGTTTAAGAATCTTATCACCCCAAATAGGTTTCCAATAATTATCTTTATAACAAGATTTAACTAAATCTTGAAGATTTCCGTCTGAATCTAAATTTTTCGGAAAATTTTTTTTCTTTTTATAAGAATCAATAATTTTCCAACCTCCCCACTTAGGGTTATGAACCCTGCTTATTCCTTTATAGGTTTCCCCGCCAGAATCATTCTTATCGTTAGCATAACCCCCTTCAAATTTACATGTACGAGAATATGCCTTATCAAAATCTGCCATATTATATCTCCTCTTTTTAAATTTGTAAATACTCTAACGACATTGAATTAGCGTTCAGGAATCTAACTAACTCAGTAGCTTTATCTGAATTACTCATTGACCTAAAATCGTTAAATATTCCATTACTCTGTAGATATTCTCGGAATCCATCGTCAATAGCTTTAATCTTCAATCCCTTATTGATTATGTCTTGAACCCAAACAGGAACTTCATCAAGGGTTTTACTACTAGCGACATATTTGTAGTATTCATCACGCAACGCTAAACTTAGCAAAGGAAAATTCCCCTTAAATGGAACAAAATTACTAGGTTTCTTTTCCTCCACTATTGTCATGACTTCATTACCTACATCAAAAACTCTTATTTTATTCATAACTTTCTTCCTTTCTTTTACAAAGATGTTACAATCTTACTACGATTAAGAATAATTACAAAGCCGTGTCCACTTCCATTGCCATCTGGCTGATATATACCATCATATCCCTTTAATGCAGCGTAAATACCAAGCAATGACTTATCTCCTCCACTACTTCTATAACCATAAGATTTGACCTTATTATAAATACGTGAATAAATATCATTACCGCTAGCACTTCCTGCTATATTTATCTCATCGTTATACTCTTTTTCTTTATTATAATAATCTTGTTTACTTTTAGCTACTTTAGCTTTAAGCTCAGCAGATTTCTTGCCACTATCTAACTCCTTCTGCACAGCATCACTAGCTGGTTTTACGCAATTAGTATCAAAGAAAGTAGTAAACTTTTGAGCCTGATAATGATATGGTGCTGTAAACTGATTCTTCTGTTTTACAGCATTATTATTCCACGAATACTTACTTATCCATATTTCAGCATCACCTATTGTAGCATGTATTTGTTCATCTTCTTCACCCTTATTAAGAATTTCTGCCTCACCACCACAAGCTTTAATACAAGGAACAATATGCTTAATTACAGCATCCTCAAACATTGGATAATTTCGTTTACCTTGCGCATTTCTACTTCCCCAATCTATATTATCAAGATAATCGTATAAATTAGAAACGGCATCCTCGTCATATCCTATCTCATCATAAACGGCTTTTTTAACAATATCTCCTACATTGAGTAAATCAAGTTCATTCTTAGTCCACTCAGCCTTAATATCGTCAAGCTGTTTCTTTAACTCTTTTGCTTTCTTTGAATTAGCACGATTACTACCAATAGCCTTTATTTCGTCAAGAAGGTCTTCAGAATTAATAACATTAGCGTCCTTTGCCCAACAGAACTTAGCAACCGCATCTTCATTACCGCCAGCATATCCTACGGCAGATTCAGAACCACTATATATAGGTGATTTTTTATAATTATTTGAATTTGAATTATTATCTACGAATGCTTTTGAATGTTTTGTATTATCATTCGTTCCCTTAGATTTATCATCTGAATGGGCATAAATTCCTTGAGCCCAAATTCCGTAATTTCCAAAATGACAAAAATCAGACAGTTGAAAATCATCTTTATATTTAACATTATCAAAACCACGTAACATTAATGGCCATTCGGAATCACCTTTCTTTTTCCAAAAATCAGCATCGGATACAACTTCTGGTCTTGCGTCAAATCCTCTCTCCTTACATATGTTACTAAGAAGCGCCCAACCGCTAGCCGATTTTGAGAACAATACCATATCATTATCTGAAGTTGTTCCTACTTGTTGAGCCGTTGCATCTAATATATCTTTTATTTTCTTATCACTAAACTCAGCATACATTTCTTTTGCCGGTTTTAGTTTTCTAGGTGGAACCTTTCCTAACTTAGCAGCAGCCTTAATTGCGGCTTCATCTTTAATTCTCTGAAGTTCATTCGTAACTCTCTTCAAATCATCAAAACGAGAAGACATAATTTGCGCTAAATTATCCTCACCGCTTTCAATTAAGAAATTTACAACATCGTCTTTCTTCTTAGAAATTTCTTCAATCTGCTTTAACTGTTCATCTGCTGTGAGTAACTTAGAAATTCCAGGATTGTACTTTGACATACTCTTCCAAGTATCAAATACATTCCAGTCAAAATTCTTTTTCTTACCCTGTGCTCTATAATCTAAGCTACCTCCGTTATCAACACGATATACAGTTCCATTAGCATTCTTGATGAGACAGTTATCATTTTGATAAACGTCCCAATTAGCAAGAAGAATATCAGCCATGAATCCTTCCGCTAACTTAGCATAATCAGAAGAACCCATTGGAGCATGAGTACCTTGGATGAAACGACTTAAAAGAATAGTCTCACCATTATCTTCATATAACTCATAATCGGGTGTTCTCAACCCCATTACGTTATAAAGTTGATTAGTAAGATACTCAGACTTAACGTGACCTGAATTTGTATTTGTTCCCTTCTTCAGTACATACTGATTTCCGTCTGAATCTTCTACTAATTGAGCACCTGTACTTCCGCCAAGAGTTTTAACGACTTTCAATTTACTCAAATCATTCGGAAACAAATCATTTACATACTTCTGTTTTCCTTTTATCTGAGCATCTGTAAGTTTACCGCTACGACCAACGGCTTGTTTTGCCTTTGTACCTTTACGAACAACGTGCCAATTATATTCAGTTTTTGAACCACTCTTTGTAGCCGAATAAACATAAAGAACCCCGTCAATTACCTTAGTTTGACCTGGTACAATAGCTTTTGCTATTTCCTTATCTTGTTCTACTCCGTTTATATAATCAAAACAAGATTTAGACACTTTTATATCATAGTCTAAATCTTCTACAAACCCTATCTTATTCTTATAATTAGAACAAGCCTTTATAAGTGAATCAACAGAACATTTGCCCTCGTTATATGCAAGGGCAAATGTTTCTAATGCTTTTAATAATTTATTCATACATTCCTATCCTAATAAAAGACTTTCAGCTTCAGATAAACTCATTCCTAACTCGTCATCAAAAGACTTCTTAACAGCCTTTTTCTTAGTTTTCTTCTTAGGCTTTTCTTCCTCTTCATCATTATCGGAATCAACGTCACCTTCACCAAACAAAAAGGCATCTACAGCTTTATTTCCATAAAGGGCATCGTACTTCTTTTTATCTTTCTTTTTAAGTTCTTCTTTCTTTTTCAAAAGTTCTTCCTTTTCCTTAACTCTAGCCTCCTGAGAAAAATCGTTATCTTCAGCTTTTTCAAATTCATTATCCTCAGCCTTAATTAACTTTAATGCCTGTGCTTGCCAAGGAACATTTGTACCAACCTGAACATTACCATTAATCATTCTTGCCTTTGCTTTACCTCCCTTAGCAATAATTGGACCAACTAACGACATAACCTGAATAAATGTACGTGGAGTAAACTTACCTGGGTCAGCATCGTTTACATTCTCTTCAAGCCAATCTCTAACTGTCTTGCGAACTCTTTCTTGGTCTTTCTTATCAGGGAACTGCTTTACAAACGCTCCTTGATATTGTCCAAGTTTCATCGTCTTCCAACGCTTATTTATAAGTTCCATACTTTCGGCTCTAGTGAATTGCATATCATTTACCATACCACGGCTCATGATTGCCTTTGCATCCTCATTAGCATTACTTATTGCAGCAACATCTTTATTAGTCATAATCAGCAACGCTCCCTTGAAAACTTCAGTCTCACCAGTCTCTGGATTAACAAAAACTCTATTCTCAGGATTGTTATCTGTAATCTTCTTCATCAAAGCCTTCATTGCTCCAGCTTTTGAAGTAAGAATCTTATCAGCGTCATCAAATACCAAGATATGTGGATGTTCCTCTCCATTATCATCTATATATGTACCATTATATTCGGCCAACTTCTTTCTAAAGTCCTTTTCATCATCAGGGTCAGAAAGCATTACATATCCCCAATCTGAATCAGATGGGTCATCTTTTTCTCCTAATCTTTTAAGATTATTTTCTTCAGCAACAGTTTGCCAACCAAACGTCTTACCAGCACCAGCACCTCCTGCTGAAATAAACAGCGGTGTTGTATCATACTTTATAAGATTATCATACTGCTCATTAAGCTGTCCAATCTTATTATCAGGATTCAGATAACCTGGTGTTGTAGGTTCATAAAGAGTTTTTAAAGCATCATACTGCTGACGGTCTTTAAGCGTTTTAAGTCCATTGAACTTCTTTTGTACACGTGGGTCATCCTTATTAAGCCATCCGTCATCGCCATCTGGAAATTCTTCCATAAATTTCTCAGCGTCCAATCCCTTTAAATCAACATCTACCGAAACAGCTTCATCTTCATTATATCCAGCTGACATAGATTGAGCATAATCAGCGTGTCTTTTTTGAGAGTTCCACTGATTCTGTAAAGTTCCATCTACATTTATCTTACTTTCATCGATACCTCGTGCTGCTGCTTCATCATAAGCAATCTGACGGTTTTGCCATGTCGCTTTTTCGTTATTCAACAATTTTAACAATTCATCGTCTGTTTTCTTTGCAAATAACTTACGCTGTGAAGTTGCACTTACAGTAACATTCTGTTTTACACCATTCTTTCCTGGTTTTCTGACAATCCAAGTGTCTGGCAAATCTATCTCAACCTCAGGTTTCTTAGTTTTATAATCAATCTTAGCTGTTGGTTTTTGAGAATGACCATTAGGAAGGTCTGAACTATCTACTTCCTTTTTATTATAATCGTCTCTCTGTTTGAGTGCATTGAAAGCTATCTGACGAACCGCAAGGTCAATACTCTTATTATTAACAACGGCTGCAAGTGCAGATGTTTTGGCGTTCTTAGCATAATCTACCAACTGGTCTGGATTCATTGAACTGAAATCAGTTCCGCCACCTCCGCTCTTACCTTTAGGCTGAGTCTGATTGTCAGCAGGTTTCTTTCCTCCGCTAGGCTGGTCATCTTGTTTCTGTGACTTGCTACCCTTTGGTTTTCTCCACTTTGGTGTTCCAGAAGGACTAAAACCAGAACACTCCCATTGATTGCCATTTTTATCGGTCTTTATATCTCCGACCTGCCATTTTGCCTTTTCAATTATATTACTCATAATTTCTAAATATTAATTAATAATTTACATAATAGTAATATTTGCTATGACTCCCACTCTATTGGCAATTCAATGCCATAAAAGTTCTCCATTATATCATCTGTAATACGTTTAACATTTTCAGAATCTTTTCCAATTTCTAATTCCTTTCTTACTAGTTTTCTACCACCACGACAAAGTCGTATTATTTCTTGAGCATTTTTCTTTGAATTAAATAATTCTCTAACTATCTCAAAATTATACAAAGTGTCTTTCAAGAATTTCTTTTCAGGCATTGACATTGCTTTCTTTAATGCCTCCCCAAATTCTTTAGGTGTTGCATTCCAAGGTATTATTACGGCTCTTATATTTTCAAACAAAGGGTCATAAATATCCTTATTCTTGCTTTCTTCAGTTAGTCCACGATAATCTCTCAAAACTGGATAAGCACCCTTCATCATAGCTTCAATAATAAAGCCATTAATGTGGGTGCGACAATATTTTGAGTAATGGTCTGACCAACTAGGGTCTATTGCGAATTTTGTATTTAATAAAGTATCTTGTACATCAGAACCGCTCATCTGACCCATATACTCCATTCCGAATCTAACGGCTCTTTTCCATAAAGAAATTTTTCCGTCTAACTTTTTAGGCAAATTAGGGTCTCTTTTTCTAGAACACATATAATTAGACTTTGTTTTTGTAGGACTAGTCATATAATTATATTCAATTCCTGTTCCAGCAATCTTTATTCCATACGGCTCTTCTTCCCCCTTGTTTAAATAAGGAATTGCGGCAATTAGTTCTTCCATATGTTTCATAGATTTAAACATATGTGCCGCAAAAAAGTCTTGTTTCCTATTTCTCATCATACGAATAGGCATACGTGCCTTATCGTCTATATATCTAGGATTTAATAATAAACTGCGTGGAATACCTATCTCCGAACAGCATTGATATGCCGCTAAATGCGCACAAGCCATGAATAATATCTTATCCTTTAAAGCCGATATATTACTTGCTCTTACATTAAAATAAGCATCGTGAACAAGAAATACTTGTTTTATCCTATCTGGTAAATCAAAGAACTTCCACCAAAAATCAAACTTAATACCCTTCTTATCCCACGCTGAACTTTTTGTAGGCATAAAGTTCCAAAGTATAATATCAGCGTCAGCTGTTAATCGTTTCCAATGCTCTACGGCATCTTTTTCATAAACCCCTATACGATTACTAGGTGGTAAGAAATATCCGTAATACGTATTGAAATAATACCCTACAACATCGTCCTTTTCATAGCCACCTGCCTGTGAATGAAACTTTATCTTACGCTGATGTTCACCTGACTCAAATTCTTCATATTTCTTATCATACGCTTTTTGAGTAGTACTAGCAGGAGTCATTTGTGCGACATCTACTTCATGCCCCAACTCGTGAAATGCTCGCAACATATCCTTAACGTATTGAACAATTCCTCCATATTTTGCTATCTGAAAATCTGCTATTATTATCTTCATAATTAGAAAGGTAAATCGTTATCTTTATCAATATAAATTTCTTCAGGCAATTTCTTTTCAATATACCCTTTTTCAAACCAAAGCATTGACTTTTGTGTTTTGTAGAATTTTTTGAATAATTCGTACTTAACATCAAAGAAATTATCTATCGGTTTCTCAAATAATAATTCATATTTCTCTTTTTGTTCCTCTACTTGATGCTGACTTCTTTTTTTATATGAATGAGGAAATTCCCGATAATACCAAAGTACCGATATATATTTTTCCAGTGTATCACGAACAAAAAGATGAAATGGATGTCCTATTCCCCAAGGAGAAACAACAACGCACCCCTTATTCTTTTTTGTGAAATTATTAACAAATTCCGCTAATGCTAATTCTATATTATTCAAAACGCTAGAACCAAAATATTCTCTAAGATAAAATAGAGAATCTTCTACGTTTACTGTTTTATATTTCTTGTGATAACCATAATAAGATTGGTCATCAAACTCCACTTCCAGATGATGAAAAGGAATCCCGATAAACTTAAACAAAGCCTTATCCTCGACAATTCTCTTTTCATTATTTTCAACTGTAAGGACTTCTACATCATACTTATCTGAAAATAAGAAATATGAACAGCTAAAAAGTATATCATCTGAATGCGGTTGAACCAATAACAATTTTTGTTTACTATTTTTCATTTTACAATCTTATTTCTCTGATAATTCTGTTATTTAGTAACTTTGATATTAAGTTTGACACCCTGTAACTTCTTATTCTTAGGTTTGTACTTCTTAATCTTAGAGAATGAAAGAGTTTCAGTGTCCCACTCTGTATTTGGGTCATGGTGACGGCAAGTACAACGACAATATGGATGTATTGGAGCAAGGGTTGGTAACCATTCATCGACTTTTCTTCCGATATTATTACCATTTGCTACAATATCTTTTAATTTAAAAATCTTAGGCTGACTATTTTCATCATCGGGGTCTGTTAAATATAACTCACGACATCTTTTACACGCTCCATTCAATACTTCAAAATATATTTCAGCGTCCTCTCCATATTGTTTCTTTATACTTTTTGCCCTACCAGTATTGTATGCCTCATGCAAAAGATAATAAGCTATACGCAACCAATCTCTTTCCCAATCCTGAGTTGCATGCCCTAACTCACTTGCTAACTTTCTAGCCGACCAACGATATTTAACAGCATCTTGAGCCTTCTCCTTAACAATCTCCTGAAGATTATTCTGCTGTGTCTGATTAGCCCTAATTATGACGTTTGCTGTGCCGCTAGCTATCCTATTACCTAAACTGTTTAAATCTGTATAGGCTCTAAGTTTTAACTGCTCTAAGGCAAATTCTTCGTCTTTTGTTAAAGGTATAAAATTACCCGACTTAATAAATTTCTTAAATTGAGCATAATTTAACTTCTTTGCCCTATCATCGCCAAGTGCATCGGCTAATAATCCAAACATAAAAGCATGTTCTATTATCCCCGATTTATTTGTATATTTAGATAGGTCAATACCCGCTGCTACTAATATATCCTTATCTTGTTGAGAAAGAAAATTTAGTCCAAGCTGTTCGGCTATAAAGACTAACTTATTCTTTCTCAATATACCTAGAATATCATTTATTTGTGCTATTGTAAAAATCATATTCTAAATCTTTAATATCCTGCTGTATCTACATTGGAATATAATACCATCTTTATATCTTCAGATGGATGAACTGTTGCTAATCGGTCTAAATCTCTGCCGCCATCAAAGTCTTTCAAACCCTTATAGAATGGACGACAATTTCTATTATTCTTATTGTTGAGGATTAAATGTAAACCGCCTGAAGGCGTTTCATATTCAGCCGCAACTTTAATATTGAAATCCTTCAAACGTTTCTTCGTTTCATCCCAAACGTTTACAACTTTACCATCAGGCATTTTAGCTGTTGCGTCTCTAGTTGTATCTATATCAAGAAGAACCTTAAAACGTTCATTTTTCCAAGCTGGACCACTTTTCGCTTGACCATAAAGAATTGCCTCAGCATTCTTAACTCTAGGGTCATTAGGGTCTGTAAACCTACTCTTGAACTTACTCATATAAGCGTTTACAGCATTCTGACTACGACTGTTTATGGAAATATAGGCTCTAGCATTATTATAGCTACAAGCCTTAATAATTTCACTTTTAAGAGAATCTAATTCAGAATTTGAATGTATGAGATAATAATTCAAGAACTCTCCACCACTGTGATAAGAACCCTTCTTACGTCCTGCCGCTCTCCAAGTATCAGCATCTGGTTTGTCTTTATTATCTTTCCAACGCTTAATTATCTGAACAAAATAAACATCATCAGGATTGTTAAATTCCATATACCCCTTTAAGAGTTCAAAATTATCAACAACTCGCTTATCCTGATAGCATACATTATCTTCTTTTAATTCAGATTCAGTTATTGTATCACCGCCAATGGTAGTTCCAGCGTCAGCATCATCATAAAAAAGACGCCAATGACCATTTGGTGTTCTCTTCAACATCATCTTATCGGGGTCATTGAACGTTTTATCTAAACCAGAATAAACCGATTTAAGGGCATTCAATCCGTGTTTACCATTAATTCCCTTACCACGTATTACTTTTTTGGTCTTAACCAAGTGCCAATCGTATTTACCAGGCGCATACTCGGTGTAGATATAAGTCTTTCCGTCTCTGAAAAATAAATCTCCTACGTTATGAGCCTTTTCAAAAAGATTACCATCCGTGTCAATAGACTTCAAAATATTCAAAGCATCATCAACGCCAGATATTTCTATATCTCTAATAATATCAATCATTTTTCTTATTCTCTTTTATAGCAGATGCGGTTGCTTTAGCTATATATTTCAATACCTCTGCAACCGCACCTGATAAATTATTATTAAACTCCTTTACAAACTCATTTTCATAAGATGTAACTGTTGGATATGGAGAAGGTATGAAATGTGATTCATGTTTATGCGCCATAATTATTCTCCATCTACACCTGCCTCAGAATATGCTATTGCAAGTGCCTGTTTCTTATCTGTTACTTTCTTTCCGTCTGAAGATGCTAATGTACCATTAGCAAATTCTTCCATAACCTTCTTTATCTTAGCACTTTGCGCCTTTGAAGGTTTTGCCTTTTGAATAGTATCTCCGAAAAGTTCAGAATAAACCTGATTCAATTCATCATTCTGTCCTTTCTTAACATCATCGTCTTTCTTCTCTTCTAAACTTGAAGAGTTCATTGACTTTAAGATATTATTCTTAACTAAGTTTTCTTGCGCTATTCTTTGCGCTTTCACTTTTTGAAATACGTCCATATTTTAAAATTTAATTCCTAAATCAATTGTATAATTATAATTGTCGTGCCAACGCAATCCCGAAACTCCTAAAAGATATTTTTGGTTCAAATCTATACCAAATGTAACCTTTTGTAAATCCAACTTTGGTGACGTTCCTAATACTCCAAATATTTGAAATGGTTTTACGTTATATTTTGTTATCGTATTTTCCTTCAATACTGTCTTTACCAATGGTCTTATATAAGAATCAGCTGAGACTAAAGAATTTCTTTCAATTATAGCATTAACCTTAAACGTTCCAATCGTATCATTAGAAAAATCTAAACTATAGAATCTTCTCAAAAGATAATCTTTAAGAACTTCTGCCGTATCTATTTTTTGAAACTCGACAACTTTTATGGTATCTGTACCCGAAGGAATCTCAACCAGATATGGCGTTGGCTTATAAATCGTATCTCGAACTGGAGAAGAAGGTATGTATTTAACAACTTTCTTCTCCTTTACACTCTCTTTCTCGTTTACGCTTAATCTTCCTAATAAGAAAGACGATATTGTTGCTATGACGAGAATTATTAACCAATACTTAGTCTTCATATCAATAAGTGTACATTCCGCCATTCTTAGGATTGAATTTATATCCTCCGCCATGCCTATTTCCCAAAATAAACCAACCGTCAACACTCATTGACACCTTTGCTCCCTTCAAATCCTTATCCGTCCAACCTACTTTTCCTTTTCCTGATTTTATGCGCTTTGATATATAATCACGCATGTACTTATCAGCCTCTGCTAAAGAAGAAAAACGACTAAGTGAAGCATTAATAGTCTTTGTTATTTGCTCCATAGAATATTTGGTTGTACCATAGCTCTCGTTTTTCAATTGAGCAGACAATACCTTCTTTATCGCTGAACGTGTTTTAGAATCATCAGATAAAGTATTTACATATTTATCTGTAAGTTCCTTTGATGCTTTCATCTTAGAATAACGCTCATTTCCAAAAGCGTTTACATACTCTTTAGTAACATCATCAAATGATTTATTGGTCTTTGTCGTCTTAGTAGATTTTTTATCAACAGTTCCTTCACTAATATTACTTGAATGCGTCTTATTATTCTTAGATGCCGTTTTCTCATTATCCTTTTTATTAACAGCTTCTTTTACAATAGATGTTATTTTATCCTTTAAATCAACATTTGGACCAAAATTCATATAATTAACATCCACGATTGACGCTTTAAGATTTTTCATTGATATTCGTTTACCCTTTTCATAAACTTCAATACTTCCGCTAGTTGTCAAGTGAGCGTAATATCCACTTCTATTAAGTGCCGCATTGATTTCATCAAAATAATCTTTAATTTGATTACGTTTATTGGAACCATTATTATTTCCCGAAGATGATGGACCACTAGGTTTTCCCTCTCCTTTCTTTTTACGCCACTTTGGAGTACCCTTAGCATTAAAATCAGATACATAGTAAGTTACTCCTTGATATACTTTTTCATCACCAACTTTCCACTTACCTTTCTCAAATAAATCTTCTGTTCCAGCTGCCTTCAAAATATCTAAAGCATCAGAAACATCCTTTACCTCAATCTGATTAATTAAATCATTCTTCATAATCTTATTTCTTATTTTTTTAATTTATTCTCATAATCAGCAACTAAACGTTCTAATTGATTTATACGTTCAATTTGCTCTAAATTTTTACGTTCAACTTCCTGTTGATAATTAGAATATTGCGACATCAACTCATCATACTTCAGCTTATCCATTTCTTTTTGCCGTTCGCAATCTTCCCTTATTTGATTTAACTCTGTACGAAAATTATTGATAATATCATTGCTGAGTTTACGTTCATCTTGAAATTCCTTATATAGATTATCATATCTTTCTTTCCACCATTCGTCTTTATTTTTCATTTCGGATTCAAGTACATCGTATCGGTTTTTCCAAAACTCATCAACATGTATATCCGCTGTCGCTGTATCTTGACGAACTTGCTGCTCATATTTCTTTCGATTAAGAACCCTATCTATAACCGCAAAGCCAATACTGCCTACGCCAAACAGAACGGAAAATATTTCAACGATATGTTCTGAAAACCAATTCATCTATTCCTTAATTTAAGTTTTGCTAACCTTACTCGCTTTTGATAATCTCTATAATCATAGTTGGAACGTAAACACCTCACAATTTCATCCGCAAAAGCATTTACTAATTTTGGAAATGCCGTTGAAAAAATATCATAATCTACACAATTATTGTAAGTGCAAAGGTAAAATATAGCCTTTGTTTCAGAACTTATCTTGTAAAAGAATTTGCTCCATTCCTTTGACTCACTATCAACGAATCTAAAATCTCTCCAACGAATACGTGGAGTGATTTCATCCATCTTATTAGATATGTTATAGGCAAAATCTCTGCTTAAAAAAGAACACTGACGATTAAGTGTTAAACCACAACCATCAAATCCGTCTCTAAAAAAATCAATAGCAATGGCTATTCCGAATGTCCTGTGCTTGCGGAATAATCTTTTTACAACGCAGGTAGAATCCATTACGACTTCTACCTTGCGTTTTTTTAATTCTTCGGCAAGGGCATTCTTAAACTCACGACTAGGAACATCGAATGAACGTGATGTTAAATATACTACCTTACACATAAACAATTCTACTTAGCCTTATCTAATAATGATTCAAGATTATTTATTTTTTCTCTATAATTCTTTCGTTGCTCCATAACTTCATCCATTCGGTCTGATGAATATGGGGCATCCTCATTATTAATCTTTGCTTCATAAGTTTTGATTATCATATAATCAGTTGAAGAA
>ERZ1034687.270-NODE-270-length-34376-cov-17.727164_pt1 | contig 34376 bp, 27 predicted proteins | sample MGYA00520704_ERZ1034687 | MGnify/ENA primary metagenome ERZ1034687 (study PRJEB33766, sample SAMN09781762) | gut metagenome | biome: gut microbiome | host: Homo sapiens | place: Madagascar | study: EMG produced TPA metagenomics assembly of the PRJNA485056 data... | reverse complement strand
CCCCGCGGCAGATGGAACGCGAAAATGAGATGATCGTTATTTCACATCGCCTTTTCTTTTTTCTGTAAAAATAAAAGAACGGATCTCTGACGAGATCCGTTCCTGTGGCGGAGTGAGGGAGATTCGAACTCCCGCACCGGTATAACCGGTCTAACGATTTAGCAAACCGTCCTCTTCAGCCACTTGAGTATCACTCCACATAGCTGACTTTAGAGATAATACCATATGAGGCAGGGGATTGTCAAGAATTTTTTAAGAAGTCATTTTGACAAAGCGGGAGGAATCAAGGATAATGGGTTCAGGGTTCAGGGTTCAGGGGGCCGTGGGACGTGCCGTTCTTTGATTGTGTATGAAAGCTCTGCTCGAATGAGGAATTAGGAATGAGGAATTAGGAATGGTGGTGCGGCGCGAAAAAATAATAAAGCGCCGCGAAGTATAAATATGGCGATGCCCGAAGGTTTCTTTCAGAGCAGGTTTCCCGTTTCGGATTTCCAAACATCGACCGCTGGGCCGCGAATGACAAAGATTTCTCGCTTGCGCTCGAAATAACGATACGGGAGTCAGATGTCTTCCAGTTTCCTAGTCTCTAGTCCCTAGTCACCATTCACCAGTCACCAGTCACTCCTAATCCCTAATCCCTAGCCACTTATCCCCTAAAACTGTTCTCTCAAAGGAGCCATTATGCATTTCGAAACTATGATCCTTCTCCTCTTTTCTGTCCTTGGCCTCATCGACGGCGCGCTTTTTGCGCTGCTTTTCCGCCGGAGGCGTTTCTATTTCTATGCACTGGCGGTGGCACTCCTTGGAGGGGCAGCAGGCGCGTATTTCCTATGGTATGCAAAGGGGTATGACGGGCTCGGACTCTGGTCGCTCTGTCTGGCGTATGGGATGACAGGATTCATGGTGGCGGAGATCATAGCGCTCTTTCTCCTCGTCCCGCTTTCGCTTTTGAGTCTGGTGAAAGCCCTTCGGCGTGCTGCGAAGCTCTTGGGCGCACTGGGGCTTCTCGCATCACTTGGGATCGGCGTCTATGGAGCCTATGATGGAAATCATCGGGAGGTGACGGAGCATCACGATATCTATGTGAAGGATCTGCCAGAGGCCTTGGAGGGGTATCGCTTCGCACAGATGACGGATACGCACATCGGTCCCTACTTCCGCTATACGGATCTTCCGCGTGAGATGGCGCGTGCGAAGGCGGAAGGGGCAGAGGCGGTCTTTTTCACGGGGGATCTTATCGATGATGTGCGCCATATGAAGGAAACGGCGGATATCTTAGACGAATGGCAGGAGGCTTTTCCCGATGGCATTCTCTATGCCTGGGGAAATCATGAGTACTATCGCGGCAAGGATCTCATCCGCGGTGAGCTTCTCCGGACGCGGGTCGAGCTTTTGGAGAATGAAAGTACCGTGATCCGGCGCGGAGATGCGGCGCTCTACGTGGCGGGGGTGGATTACCCATGGAGCCGCGGGGCGGCGCGGTCGCTTGAGATGCAGGATATGATGGACTTCGCCTATCGGGACATTCCCGAGGGCGCACCGTCGATCCTGCTCGCACACCATTCCGATTTCATCGACCTTGGTTTTGAAAGAGGAGCCTTCCTGACGCTCACAGGGCATACGCATGGGACACAGTTCGGCCTTTTCGGTCGGCCGATCATTACCCCCTTCCGCTATACACGCGGTATGTACAGCGATGGCATGCATCAAGGCTATGTCTCGCGCGGGGATGCGAGCTGGTTCCCCTTCCGTTTTTCCTGCGACAGGGAGCTTGCTGTATTTACGCTGCACAGGAAAACTGAAGAATGAGACATGGAGGTGCGGCGCCTCAGGATCGGAATGGGCCGCACCTTTTTATCATGCGGCTAGGGAAACACTGATTCAATCGTTGTCTGATTTCATTCTTGGATTTTTATACAGAGCAAGGAATCATTTGACGCGAATAGCGAGCTATTTAAGGAAGATGATGACGAAGCTATGTATAAAAATCCATATGAAATCCGGCTCTGCGATTTAATCAGCGTTTCCCTAGCCACTTCTTTCTCTCTATAGTAAAATAAGGCATAGGAAATGTATCATACCAAAGGAGATGAAACTATGAAAAAATGGGAAAAGATCGTGGCGGCTCTGGGCGCAGCCCTCTTCCTTTACACGGCAGAGCCGGTCTTCGCTTTCGAACCCTTTTATCTGAATGGCGATCAGACGCAGCCCATGATACAGAATACGGGCGGCATTTACAATGACGGCAAGACGGGGCTCTTCATGGACCTCACCTCCATGACCATCGAAGGCGTATTCAATGACGGACTGGCTGTGCGTGTGAAGATTTTTGAACTCGAAAAGGGCAAGTCTGTCGGGACGGGCTTCCTGCATGTCCGCTACGCAGAGGACGGCAAGGCATGGGTGCTTCGCACGGATGATCGCTGGCAGGAGGTCGCATCCGGCACGGAAGATCCGTCAGCGCTCGCTGTCTACTTCGTGCGTGAGGAAATGGGAAATGAAGATCGCCGCGATACCTACATGAGTCAGATCGAGAAGCTCGCAACAGCACAGGAAGGCGATCCGGGCTCCATCGTGCCTGCCAATGCACTCCCAGCTTCTTTCGGACAGACGCCCAAAGCTGCTGCCCCAAAGGCGGCTCGCCCGGTGAAAGGGAAGTCCGTCGTCCGCACCAACCCTCTGCCTGCGCCGCATGGAGAGGTGACCGTCACCATCACAGAAGCACCTCAGGTGGAGATCGTGAAGGGCGAAGGGGAAAAGTGACTGGTGACTGGTAGATAGGGATTAGTGGCTGGGGATTAGGTTTGCGATACGAGAAAACTGCCAGTTTCAAACCTCCGCGGCGCTTCTGATTTTTATGCGTCGCACCAACCCCTTTGAACCCACAGAACCCGCTGAACCCTTTCGCACGTAATCAAAGGGCACCACGCCCGAGGGGCTAACCCTGAACCTCGAACCTATAAACTTTGATCTTATTTCCAAACAGTCAATCACATAAATAACAAAAGAAGGAATCATTATGGCCAAAAGATACTATGAACTGCATGTCGCTGGATGTACGCGCCAGCTGCCGATCATGAATATTTCCGACACCCTTGCCATCGCAGGCTTTGTCATACTGGGCGATACAGAGATCGTCACCCGCACCGCAGAGGAATTGGCGAAGAAGGTTCCAGAGGGGACGGATATCATCCTCACCGCAGAAACGAAGGGCATCCCGCTCGCCCATGAGATGGCGCGTGTGCTTGGTATGAAGAAATACATCGTTGCGCGGAAAAGCGTGAAGGCCTATATGGAGAATCCGATCTGCGTCGAGGATGAATCCATCACGACCATGGGCAAGCAATGTCTCTACCTTTCGCAGGACGATGTCGATCTCATCCGCGGGAAGAAGGTCCTCCTTGTCGATGATGTCATCAGCACCGGCGGCTCTATGAAAGCGATGAAAGAGATCACGGAAAAAGCAGGCGGACGTGTGATCGGGGAAGCAGCCATTTTGGCTGAAGGCGATGCTGCCCAAAGAGAGGATATCATTTTCCTCGCACCGCTCCCGCTCTTTGAAGCAGAGTGACTGGTGGCCGGTGACCGGATTCACGAATCCCTTTTCACGCCTACTGGATAGAGCCGTGTATATTATGCTATAATAAACAATACGAATTATTCCATTCACAAGATTCATTTCCCAGAGGAGGAAAACGATGAAGCATCAGGAAATTGTGATGATTGTTGACTTTGGCGGACAGTACGCCCAGCTCATTGCACGCCGTGTACGTGAGTGCGGTGTCTACTGCGAGATCCTGCCATACAACAAAAGCGCAAAAGAAATTTTAGCCCAGCAGCCGAAGGGGATCATTTTCTCCGGCGGCCCATCCAGCGTCAATGCGGAAAATGCGCCGGAGATCGATCCGGACGTATTCAAAGCAGGTGTGCCGATCCTCGGCATCTGCTACGGCATGCAGCTCATGGCCAAGACCTTGGGCGGCGAAGTTTCTAAACCTGAAAAACATGAATACGGTCACACCGATTTCTACAGAAACGGCAGCTCCGCACTCTTCGAAGGCGTCTCCGAAAAGACAGCGGTATGGATGAGCCATGGCGATGCCGTCACAGAGATGCCGGCCGGCTTCGGACTCACCGGTCACACCGACCTCACCCCGACTGCTGCGATGGCAGATGAAGCCCGCCGCTTCTACGCTGTCCAGTTCCATCCGGAGGTCGTCCACACCCCGGAAGGCACCACCATGCTGAAGAACTTCCTCTTCCACATCTGCGAATGTGAAGGCGGCTGGTCCATGGGCAACTACATCGATATCGCTGTCGAAAATATCCGTGAAAAAGTCGGAAATCACAATGTCATCTGCGCCCTCTCCGGCGGCGTCGACTCCTCTGTCGCAGCTGTCCTCGTACACAAAGCCATCGGCGATCAGCTGACCTGCGTTTTCGTCGACCACGGCTTCCTGCGTCTCGGCGAAGCAGAACAGGTCGTCGATACCTTTACGAACAAATTCAACATGAAGCTGGTACACATCGATGCATCCAAGCACTTCATGTCCCTTCTGGAAGGCGTCACCGAACCGGAAAAGAAACGTAAGACCATCGGTGCAGAATTCATCCATACCTTCCAGGAAGAAGCGAACAAGCTCGAAGATGTGAAATTCCTCGTACAGGGCACCCTCTATCCGGACGTTGTAGAATCCGGCACCGCGACCGCTTCTACCATCAAGTCCCATCATAATGTAGGCGGTCTCCCGAAGGATATGAAATTCTCCCTCATCGAACCACTTCGTGAACTCTTCAAAGACGAAGTCCGCGAGCTCGGCCGTCAGCTGGGTCTTCCGGAAGAAGTCGTCAATCGTCAGCCATTCCCGGGACCGGGCCTTGCCATCCGCATCATCGGCGACATCACCCCGGAACGTCTCGATATCCTGCGCCGTGCGGACTTCATCGTGAGAGATGTCATCCATAAGCATGGTCTCGACAACACCATCTGGCAGTCCTTCGCCGTCCTTCCGGCAGCGATCCGTTCCGTCGGCGTCCAAGGCGATGAAAGAACCTATGACTACACCGTAGGCATCCGTGCCGTCACCTCCTCGGATGGTATGACCGCTGACTATTTCCGCTTCCCATGGGAAGTGCTCGACGAAATGAGCCGTCGCATCTGCAATGAAGTCGCCGGCGTGAACCGCGTCGTCTACGACATCACTTCCAAGCCACCGAGCACCATCGAGTGGGAATAATAGAAATCAGAAAAGCCCGCTTCTCCCGTGTGGAGAGGTAGGGCTTTTTTGTCCTATTGCATAAAATCACATAGTGACTGCAAGTCTAACTAGACCTTGCATTAAATCGAGAAATTCTGCATTTTTTGAATGAAATCGGGATTAAAAACTGCACTTTTTCAATGTTTTTTGTCCTATTTAAGCTATTTTTTGCACCATAAAAAAGCGCTTCTAAATCGATTTTTTTTAGAAACACTGTAAAATTGCATGCAGTTAATTTGAGAAATCCTGATGCTCTTTTTCTTAAAATGACAGTGAAAACTTTATGATACATTTGGGCAAGTTGACATTTCGCCGCTGAAATTTGTTTTTTTCGCTGCCGCTCCATCCAGTGCAAGGACTAAAGGCCTTGCACTGGATGGAGCGGCAGCGAAACAGACTCCCTTATAGCGTTTTAGCCCATAATATTCAGAAGTGTAAGCAATCTTTTGCTTTGGATGACTTTGTCAGCGGGAACCTCGCGTATTTCCAGTTGCGGGATTTAAACTTCACCTTCCTAGGAAGATCTAGGCTGGTAAATGAGAAGTAACCTTTATCTGCGTATTTGTATGCGGTGGATACGGCTATTTCTACACCAGTAGATTGAAGAGCTTGATACATATGCTGCCCGCTCTGGATGGCAGCAGCAAGCTTTGCATCCATGTCGTAAAACTCAGCTTTATTCAAAGGAATGCCTTCACGTGAATCACGAAGCATGTTCCTGTATTGTTCATGTGCTTTGCGTGAAACGTAGAGATAACGCTTTAACCGACAGCTGTGGCGCTTCTTGCAGGCGTTACAAACATAGGGCGGCTTTTCGAGCTTAGGACAGGATTCATTAATGACGTTATTCTGTTCATCGTAATTAGTGAACCTATTGGCTACAAGGGTTCGATGTTTACGGACTTCGCGCGAGATTGTGCAGGGATCTTTACCAAGTGCTGCAGCTATGGCCTGGAAAGCGGCAGCGTTTTGTAACATTATCTCGAGAATGTTTCGATCATCCTGGGTAAGGTGTTTGTACCTTTTATTGCCTTTGTTGGCAATCATTTGAATGCAACCTCCTTTATGCGCAAGATTTCTCTATCTAAAGTCTAGCAAAAGGTGGTTCTACATGTAAGTGCTACTTTTACCGCTAATCCGGCACTTACTTTGAGAATTAACGAGCTTTTTCTTTGCAGAGAACATCTCACGTTATAATGAGATTATCTTGCGAACATCGTCGTTTTGTGCTATTGTATAATCAGTCTAAATTTAGAACGGAGAATTACAATGCCTATTTCCTACGATAAGCTCTGGAAGCTGCTGATCGATAAGAAAATGAACCGGACAGATTTGAAAGACGCCTCTGGTATCAGCTTCAATGTGCTTGCAAAGATGGGAAAAAACGAAGCTATATCAATGGAGAGTTTGTATAAGATTTGCGCTGCATTAGGTTGCGGCATTGGCGACATAGTGGAGTTTATAAATGATGAAAATAATTGACCATGTTTGTGCAGCTACGGTCGAGTACATTGACCGCATGCCAAAGTCCAAAAGAAAGAAACATGGGCAGTTTTTCACGAGCAAAGAAACTGCCGTTTTTATGGCAGAGCTTTTTTCAATCCCCGAAGGTCGCACTTCTATCAGCATCCTTGATCCGGGCGCTGGCTCGGGAATTCTTTCGGTTGCACTCCTTGAACGACTGGAGTCAAATGCTGAGATAGACACCATAGAGTTGGTCTGCTATGAAAATGATTCCAATGTTGTAGACTTGTTGCGCTCAAATTTGGAGTGGGCGTGCAGCCATGTAGCGAAAAATGTTTCTTTTAGAATTGTAACTGATAATTATATTCTCAGCCAAATACTTGATTATAATGGCATGCTGGGTGAAAATCCGAGTGCGGATAAGTTTGATATGGTTATTGGTAATCCGCCTTATATGAAAATTGCAAAAGATGCGCCGGAGGCTACAGCAATGCCAGATGTATGTTACGGTGCGCCTAACCTATACTTTTTGTTTGCGGCTATGAGCATGTTCAATCTCAAGGTGGACGGAGAGATGGTATATATCATCCCTCGCTCGTGGACATCCGGTGCGTACTTTAAGCAATTCCGCAAACGTTTCTTTGAAGAATGCGCATTAGAACATATCCATCTATTTGTCAGCAGGGATAAAGTATTTGAGAAAGAAAGCGTTTTACAGGAAACTATCATCATTAAAGCAAAGAAGACGCAAAGTAAGCCAAATACAATTACTATTACGACTACACAGAGTAATGCTGACTTCTCTAATCGAACTGTTTTTGAAGCTCCCTATTCTACAGTAGTAAATGGTGATGAGTCCTATGTCTATCTGGTGACGAACACTGAGGAAGTCCAAACTCTGAATGAACTAAACCAATGGACAGATACCCTTCCTGACATTGGGTTAAAAATGAAAACAGGGTTAACGGTTGATTTCCGGAATCGTGAAGCATTGCGTGATTCAGCAGAAGACGATGCAGTTCCGCTGTTTTATTCGCAGCATATTCAGGAGGGAAAGGTAGTATTTCCTGTTGGAAAGGAACATGAGTATATCGTTACTGAACGGCGCGGACTTCTACAGGAGAACACCAACTACTTGTTCGTGAAGCGTTTTACAGCAAAAGAGGAACACCGCCGCCTGCAGTGTGGTGTGTACTTAGCCAGAAAGCATCCTAAATATACGGAGATCAGTACACAGAATAAAATCAATTTTATCAGTGGACTCCGCGAGTTATCAGAGTGTGTTGTCTATGGACTCTATGTGCTATTCAATTCTACGCTGTATGACAGCTACTATCGCATCTTGAACGGATCTACACAGGTGAACTCCACTGAGATCAATTCCATGCCAGTTCCCCCTATGAATACGATTGAAGCGATGGGAAAAGAATTGATCCGTGTTAGAGATATGTCGGAAGCAACTTGTGACAATATTTTGAGGAGCTATATATGAGTAAATTAGAGGAAGCAAAAGAAATTTTGAGTTCACTAAAAGTCCCAGCAAAACAGCAAAACGGTATGTGTTGCTGTGTATTGCTTGCAATGGCTAACCTAACAGAAGAACAGGCATGGGGTTCTGCCGCAAATAATTGGATTCGGATTCACGATGTCATTGCGTTTGCAAACAGCAATTACGAAACAACCTATGCAGAGAATAGCCGTGAAACCTTCCGCAAGCAAGCCATGCACCACTTTAGGAATGCAGCGTTCATTGAGGATAACGGAAAGGCAACCAACAGTCCAAACTATCGGTATCGCTTAACGGATGAGATGCTGTGCTTGATTCAGAGCTTTGGCACTGCAAACTGGGAGAGATGTTTGCAGTGTTTTATGGAAAATCACGACTCTCTTGTTGACCTCTATGCCTCTAAACGGGCAATGAGAAAAATGCCCGTACAAATCAATGGCGATGACTTCACATTCTCGCCGAGCAAGCATAACCAACTGCAAAAAGCAATTATCGAGGAATTTGCGCCCCGTTTCGCGCCCAACTCCGAGTGTCTGTATGTTGGAGATACCACAGAGAAAGACTTGGTTAAAAATGTGGATAAACTTCGTGCTTTGGGCTTTGAAATAACGTTACACGACAAGATGCCTGACGTTGTCCTCTACTCTGAAGATAAGGATTGGCTGTACTTTGTCGAGTCGGTTACGTCCGTTGGACCGATGGAACCTAAGCGCATCAAAGAAATTGAGGAAATGACGACTGGCGTTACATCTGGGAAGATATATGTTACGGCATTTCTGGACTTTAAGACATTCAAGCAGTTCTCAGAATCCCTTGCATGGGAAACAGAGGTTTGGATTGCCGATATGCCAGATCACATGATTCATTTGAACGGAGATAAGTTCTTGGGGCCAAGAGAGTAATGCTTAATGGATAAATGAAGTTGATTTTTCTACAAGTTCTGAAGGAGGGATATTGTGAATACCAAAATAGAGGTCTGTATTAAAGAAGAAGAGACAACAACCTGTAAAGGTAGTATCCTCGAAAAAATGGTTGCTCAAGTCTTAACATGTCAGCAGTACGAAGTAACTCAAACAGTTCGAGTTACTGGAATTGAAATAGATGTACTTGCACAGCATAAGTTCACAGGCCAAACTATCTTGGTAGAATGTAAAGCATGGGATAGCGCATTGCCTGCGGATGTTATAACAAAACTGCTGGGCAATGGCTTGTTAAAAGGAATAAAAATATGTTGGTTAGTTACAACAGGTGGATTGTCTAAAGATGCCGAAGGCATACGAATTGAGTGGGAAAATGCAAAGCGAGAAGGTCTGGTTTTCTTCACTCAAAACAGAATTATCGACTTGTTAGCTGATTCACATTTGATCAAATCAGTTGATATTATTTGTGAGCCCTTAAAAGATCGATTTACAATGGGAAGTGAAGCACTGCTCATGCTAACATCCGCAGGAATGTATTGGATTGTTCCTGTTGCAGATTCAGAAGTGGGGCTTTCGTCATCGGTGCTTGCATTTGATGCAACAACGGGCCGACGCATTGTGTCTACAGATCAATTAAATGAGCTCAAAACTCGCAAAAATAGTTTTAGCAGTTTTCAATGGCTTGGTGAGGAACCTGTTGATACTAAAATTTCAGAAGGATTAAAAGAAGAATACAACAATATTGTCCCGGTTATCAGTGGCGATGACTGGACAGACTATCGTCCTGCCAGACCGGAAGATTTCGTAGGTCGTAAAAAAATCCTTTCTAATATTTTCGAATTCTGGGAAAATGTTAATAGAGGAAGCTCAAATACCAGATTGTTCTCAATTAAAGCTCCTTCAGGCATGGGAAAAAGTTCTGTTGTTCTGAAGGCTGTTTCCATAGCTTCAAATAATAGAAAGTACAGCAAAAAATTTTTTGTTTTTGCTGTAGATGTACGGACTGCCGTTTCTTCGAGATATGCAGAAATGGCATTGAAAGCATGCTTTGATTCGGCTGATGAACATGGATTTACAGATGTTACACAACGCAATGTGACTTCTACGACTATCAATCAATTTCTTCATAATGAATCTATCCAGAAAACACTGTCTTATTTGAAGGAACAGGGAAAAACAATAGTAATTATTTTTGACCAGTTTGAGGAACTGTTTTCGAAAAAAGAACTGTATCCTCTCTTTGACAGTGTGAAAAGCTTATGTAACGAAGTAGATGCACTACAGGGGCAGTTGGTCTTGGGGTTTGCATGGAAAACAGATTTAACGATTCCCGTAGAGCATCCAGCGTACTATTTATGGTCCAATCTTGCAGATAGACGAAAAGAATTTGAATTACAGCAGTTTAAACCTTCAGAAATAAAGAGTGCTATTGGTTTGTTTGGAAAACAGCTGCAAGAACCAGTGAATCCTATCTTGGCAAATTATCTTACAAAACAGTGCCAAGGTTATCCTTGGCTATTGAAGAAATTGTGTATCCATGTATTTAAGTTAATTCATGAAGGAAGTAGCCAAGAATATGTTATTGGTCAAAGATTGAATATTGTGGATTTGTTTGAACGGGATATTTCTGAGCTGACCCCTGATCAGCATGCCTGCATTCTTGAAATTGCAAAAGCTTCGCCTGCTGACTATTTTGCTATTGCAGAAATCTATGGAAGTGATATGGTGCAGGCACTAATCAATGCGCGGGTCGTCATCAGAAGAGCGTCGAAATTGACACTGTACTGGGATATTTTCAGGGATTACGTGTTGAACCATGTAACGCCGGAACTATTGTTGGATTATATACCACAGTTGCAGTTTGGCTCGGACATAAGAGCTTTTGCATGTTTGTTAGAACACGGGGATATGACATCGGCAGAACTGAGCAAACAGTTGTCTGTTAGCCCTGCTACCGTGGATAATATAATGATCGATGCTGTGATGTTTGGTGTTGCACAGAAAAACAATAACACTATTCATCTCATACCGGAATCAAAAGAAGATTTAGTTTTGCAATTACAGACATTGTTCAAAAAGCATGTAATTTATAGCGAGTTAAAACAGCGTGGTGTAGAATCGTTCGACTATGTCTATTTTCAGAAAATCTTTCAATCCAGTTATAATGATGTCAATATCAAAGAAAAGACAAAAGAAATGTATTGCAGTAAATTATATGGCTGGCTGCTTCGTTTGGGCCTACTTGAAGAGGTTAAAGGTCGTGTGACCATTGTCAGTACTGCAAATCCCAAGACAGTTTTTCTGAACACACAGAGAACCCCACGGAGAGGTAAATATCAATGGGGAAATACAAATCTATTTTGGGGACAAAGCTCTCCTGATAAAGTCATTGACGCATATAATCGAATTGTATCTGAAGGCATTGGCTATGGAGATTTAAAGTCACAAGGATATAGAAATGCAATTGAGGCTTTAGTTGCTGCGGGGGCAATCACGAAATACGGTGATGCTTTTGTTATCAGATGTAGTCTTGAGCAAGTGTTTAAAAATATTAAGGAAACTGAAACAATTAAGTTCGCACAAAAGAAAATGGAAGAGCATCCCGAAATTAAAAGCGAGAGTATGGGTATATTGCTTGAAGAGCAATTCTCTAGAAAATGGACACCTGCATCGCAGAAGCGTTATGGAAATGCAATAATTAGATGGGTTAAATACTTGAATGGCCTAACCAAAATGTAGACAGGTTATCGGATTCAGGAGTAAACATCAGAGACAAAATTCAGGATGATCTGGTAACACCATGGCGACAAAAAATCAGATAGCCTATGCTACCTGAATAATGAAAGCAATATAAATAATCTGTGCTAAATCCCATAAGCAAACCTGTTTAGAATAGGCTTGACGGGAGCGAGTGGGAATAATAGGAATCAGAAAAGCCTGCTTCTCCCATTGGTGATATGATTCTCCTAAAGCAGACATGGTAAATAACCAAACTGCTTTAGGGGAGATTTTTTTATGGTCAAAAGGAAACATGCAACAGATTGGATGCTTGCCAGAGTAAGAGAATATCTTTCCGGCAAAGGATCTTACCGACAAATCGCCAAGGCGAATGAGATATCCGAGCAGAGTTTTCGTTGCTGGGTAAGGAAATACGAGGAACAGGGCGAGACCTCTTTCACGGAAAGAGTTGGGAACGCAAGCTACAGCAAGGAATTTAAGGCAAGCTGCGTCCTTGCCGTTCTGTATGGCGAGGGCAGCGTTGACGACATCGTAGTAAAATACAACATTTCAAGCCGTTCCGTTCTTCGGCACTGGATTAAGTAGTATAATGACCATATAGAACTTAAGGACTACGATCCAAAACGGGAGGTCTATATGGCAGGAGCAAGAAGGAAAACATCGCTTTCGGAGCGCAAGGAGATTGTGGAGTATGGTCTATCGCATGACAAGAACTACAAGGACACCGCCGCGCGCTATGACGTTTCCTACAGTCAGGTATACGATTGGGTGAGGAAATACGTTGCTGGCGGGGAGGATGGCCTTATCGACCGATTTCATTCAGCCGCAAATTGCCATCAGAAAGGAGCCACCCATGAGCCTTATCAGACGAAATTTCGATCTTGCTGCAGCGGCGCTCCTTGCGCTCGTGACGGTGTGTTTCTCGGAGGTCAGCCTTTCCTCGCTGAGAGAGAGTATCAATTTTCCGCTCCTCGCGCTCCTTTTTTCTCTCATGACCATCGTAGCGGCTCTTCGGCGCGCCGGATTTTTCAGCGGCCTTTTCTGCCATCTCTTTCAGAGGCCCATGAATAGCCGGCGGATGGGGCAGGTATTCCTCTTTCTCTCCTTCTTTACCTCCATGGTATTCACGAATGACGTTTCACTCATCATCTTCGTGCCACTTGCGATCTCTCTCTTCAAAGAAGCCCATGCCCTCCGCCTGGTGATCCCTGTCCTCACATGGATGACCATCGCGGCGAATCTGGGCAGTATGCTGACGCCCATCGGAAATCCGCAGAATCTTTTCATCTATGCCCACTACCATCTGCCGCTTGCCGAATTTCTCTCCATCACTGCACCCATCACCGCTCTCTCGGCCGTCCTGCTCTTCCTTGCCAGCTATACGCTGGAAGATCGGCCGCTCCTGCTCCGCTTCGCAAAGCCGACAGGCATGCCACGTCTTCGCATCGCGCTCTTGCTCCTTCTCTTTGCGCTGTGCCTCTTGAACGTCCTTCGCCTCCTCCCGATCTCATTCCTCCTTGCGATCGTCATCCCTGCTTGTGCTTTTCTTGACCGGAAGGCCTTTCGCGAGGTCGACTACAAGCTACTCGCGCTCTTCCTCGCTCTTTTCATCGCGGTAGGAAATCTGACGCACATTCCGGGGCTCCAAGAAAGACCGGCCGAGCTCCTTGCCGGACACGAATTCTGGATCTCTCTTCTCCTTTCGCAGGTCGTGAGCAATGTCCCTGCGACCGTCATGCTCTCTCCCTATACAGAAAATTACACTGCGCTTCTTCTAGGCGTCAATATCGGCGGCCTCGGTACCCTCATCGCGTCCATGGCGAGTCTCATTTCCTTCAAGGCGTATCTCTCGATGCGATTCCACTTTGCCCGTGCCTACTTCCTCGTCTTTACCGGGGCGAATCTGGGCTTTCTGGTCGTTCTGATCGGGGCGTACCTGGTGCTGTGGGGAAAGTAGGAAGGAAGATTGGCGTACACGCTAAAAAAGCCCGCCTCTTTCATAGAGAGGTCGGGCTTTTTGTATGCCTGTCAGGAGAAAGAAAATGCGACGGCTCTTGACAGCCGGCAGCCGCTATTTCTTTGGCTTTGGCAAGGTGAAGGAAGAAATGAGCGGGATGAGAGTGATCAGGGCGATCACGCAGAAGGTCGTCTCCAGACCATACATGTCGCCGACCTTTCCGAGGAGCGGCGCTGTGATGCCACCGACGCTGACGGCAAGGCCGAGCGTGATGCCCGAGGCGAGGCCGACACGGTTCGGCAGGTACTGCTGCCCCAAGACGACCATCGGGCTATACGTAAGATTCAGAGCCGCACCGAGGACGATGAGACAGAGGATACCAAGAATGGAGCTGTCCGTCCATGCGAGAATGAGCGCAGCAGGAAATGCGAGGAGAAAGCCGAAGCGGACAAAGGTGCGATAGCCATGCTTGTCGCCCAGCTTTCCGCCGATCAGTGTGAAGAGCGCGCCGATGCCATAGTACACGCTGAGGAGCAGGTTGCTGAAATTCTGTGATTCATGGAAATGATTCATGAAGTAAAGTACGATGAAGGTATTCAGCCCGAGGTACATGATAGAGCGGCCGAAAACGACGGCGCCGAGACGACAGAAGGAGCCCCACTGGTCCGGTGCGTCCGTCACGGCGTGTTTCTTGTGTGAGGAGATCGATCTCTCGCCGATGGCCTTCAGACGGGGATAGAGAGCGAGAAGGAGCACGCAGATGATGATCTCCGGGATAAAGAAAATGAGCGTGCCCGGCAGGCCGAAAAAGGCGATCGATGCAGAGATGATCGCTGCGCCGAAGGTGAAGCCCATATTGCCGCCAAAAGAAAAGACCGAAAGACTGATGCCGCGGTTATCATCTGTCGAGACGCGGTTGACCATGAGCGCGCCCTGCGGGTGAAACATCGCGACACCGATGCCAGAGATCATCGTGAAGAGGCAGAGCAGATAGAAATCTGACGTGACGCCTGTCAATGCGATGCCGCCGCCTGCCATGAAGAGACCGAGCGGCATGATCCAGGGCCAGTTGTGCTTGTCGGAGAGAGTCCCTAAGAGTGGCTGGATGAGTGAACCGATGATGTTTGAGGACAGCACCAGCATAGCAGCGGTCGCGTAGTCATAGTGATAGGCCGCGACCAAAAAGGGCAGCACCGCCGCCAGTGCGCTCTGATTGATGTCCGAGCAGAAATGGCATGCGGCGAGCAGGGTCTGATAACTGAAAAATCTCATAATACCTCCTTGTCGAAACATAGACTTGGCATGATGCAGGATCCTTCGTGCGTGCCTATGTTTCCTTCCATGATAACCTTATAAGTATATAGTAAAACTGATTTCAATGCTATATGGGATCGATACGTCACTGCGCGATTTGAGCCGGTGCGGATATGTACTTCCGAGGGATGTCCTGCGGGCCATCAAGCGGCGCGAGACATGCCGGCCGAGCGTGATTTCCTTGACAGGGGAAAGGCTCTCATGCTATATTTCCTATAACATAGTAACAAAACCGCTGCTTCGCCACCGGGTGGAGCAGACAGGCGTTTCAGTCATTCTCCGTAGGTACGGCGCAGCCGGGAGAGAGTGGCTGGAGCGCCTTTTTTTTGAGAGGAGGATCTCCATGCTTGCTCTATGGTGGCCTGTCGTTTTGATCGTTGTGGCTGATGTGATATACCAGATCTGCGCAAAGAAGCTGTCGTCCGTCGCCTCTCCGCTCGCGGCACTGGGGGCGACGTACCTGGTGAGTGCCTTGACCTGCGTGCTGCTTTTCGAGGCGCTTTCTCCGGCGGGAGATCTCATGGCGGCGCTTGCCGCTGTGCCGCTTCCTGCGGCCGTCGCAGGGGTCTCCATCGCAGGACTGGAGGTGGGGACGATCTACATGTATCGTGCGGGCTGGCCGATGAATGTGGGATTTATCGTGTACACGGGGATCATTGTCGTGCTGCTGCTCTTCATCGGCTCTTGTATTTACACGGAACCGATGGGGCTTATGAAGCTCGCCGGGGTCGCACTCACCTGTCTGGGCATGTTTTGTATTGTAAGGTAAGGAGAAAATAGATGTTTTCGACTTGGTGGCCGCTTCTTCTCGTTGTCGCATCCAGTGTAGGATATCAGGTGGGGCTGAAGGAAGTCTCCGGTATCGGAGATCCTATGGCTTCTCTCACGGTGACGTATCTTGCAGCGTCTGTCGTTTCCTTTGTGATCTACTTCTTTCAGTCTTTGGGGAAGGAGAGCTTCTTGCGCGGCGTACTTTCCGTGAATCTTTCTGCCATAGGGCTGGGACTCGCGATCGTCGGCATCGAGGTGGGGACGCTCTTCATGTACCGGGCCGGCTGGGCGGTGAATGTGGCTTTCGTCGTGGCGAACAGTCTCATCGTAGCGGCGCTGATGCTGACAGGATTTCTGCTCTACAAAGAGAAGCTGACTCTTCGCCAGCTCATCGGGGTTGGGATTTCTCTTGCGGGGATCCTTTGCATCGTGATGGGATGAGATTTTGGTCACACGGGATTGACAATTCCTGCAGAACCCCGTATAATCAAGCCATATTCATAACAAAAGCAAAGGCGCTGCCCACGGGCAGCGCCTTTTTGCGTAAAAAGAAAGGGAGAGAACCTATGAAAAAGACCTGCAAGATCGCACTCACCATCTTTGCCATGACAGCGGCTGCTGCCGGCGCATCGATCACCTCTACTGTAGAAGCAGCGGAGAAGAAGCCGGTGATCGGGATTTCCTGGAAGAGCCCGACACAGGACTATGAAGCCTTCAAGAAGATCATCGAGGCTGCAGGCGGCATAGCGGTCGAGCTGCCGCAGGTGACGAGCAGCCATGTCCCCTACAACGCTGACAAGACGGTCGCAGCGGATGCCATCTATCCATCGGGCATGCTGAAGGAAGAGTATGCCGATGCCATCAAGGCGAATCGCTTCGATGAGACGAATGTGAAGGAGATCATGAAGGGCATCGACGGCGTATTCTTCACCGGCGGCGAGGACATCAGCCCATCTCTCTTCAAAGATCCGAAGAAGGAAGAAAATATGGGCGAGGGGATCAATGCGACCCGCGATATTTCTGATTATACCCTGATGTCGTACTGTGTACAGAAAGACATTCCTGCCTTTGCGGTCTGCCGAGGCGAGCAGATGATGGGCATCGTCCATGGCGTCACCTTCATTCAGGATCTTCCGGTGTACTATCAGTCGAAAGGCGTGTACTATGATGGGCTGCATCGCGCGCCGGTCAATGCATGGGGCCGCGACTATGTGCGTCATGATGTGACACTCCTCCCCGTGAAATCGCATCTCCGCGAGATTGTAGGTGCTGATAAGCTGGAGAATGTATCCTCTTGGCATCATCAGGCGATCTTGAGCGTCGAAGGTACGGATCTCATCCAGACGGCAGAAACGGTGGATAAGGGCGGCGTCTCGATCGTCGAAGGCATCGAGAACCCGACAAAGAAATTCTGTGTAGCGGTCCAGTTCCATCCGGAAAATGATCTGAAGCATGTGCTGGTGGAAGGCGAGGATCCCAAGGACTACATGGATCAGACGATCGCGCTCAGATTCTTCCGGGAACTCGTAAAGGCTGCCGCTCAGAAATAAAACTTTCGTGACCGGTAGACGTCAGAGGTCAGAGGCCAGAGGTCTGAGAACGGAAGTCTCCAAGTCTTCCCATTTTCCATCCCCGTTGACAAATAGGGAACACAGATTATAATAACTACAGGTGCAGAAACGCACTGCCTTTTAGCTGGCATCGCTTGCGCGGGCTGGACTGCAGAGCGCGTTCGCGCCTGTATTTTATTTGCGTCTTATATCTCACAGAGAACAAGAACGGAGGAACAGGTATGGAACAAAACAATCCCCATCAGAATCAGACCTTTATGAGCATTCGCGAGCTGACGATTTCCGGGCTGCTCGCAGGGATCACGATCTTTCTCGGACTGACAGGCTATGGATTCATCCCGCTCGTCGTGATGAATGCGACGATCCTGCACATCCCGACCATCATCGGGACGGTCGTCGCAGGGCCGAAGGTCGGCATTCTGGTCGGTTTCCTTTTCGGGCTCTTTTCCTTCATTCAGACACTGCGTGCGCCGAGCCTGATGATGCAGTTCGCACTGCAGTACAGTGTCATCGCCGATGCGTTCATCTGTATCGTGCCGCGGATCTGCATCCCGATCGTGGTGTGGCTTCTTTATAAGTACATTCCGGGAAATGCGCATCTGCGCGCCGGCATCTCAGCGGTGGGCGGGGCGATCACGAATACGGTGCTCTTCCTGGGCTCCTTCTTCCTGCTGGTCGGCGCACCGTATGCCGCAGCGAAGGGGATCTCTGTCGAGGCGGTCGGTCTGATGATCATGGGGATCGTCACTGCAAATGGTATCCCGGAAGCTCTCGTTTCCGGTGTCATCGTAGTGCCGATCGTCATGGCACTCAAAAAAGCAGGATGGAAAATGAAATAAGAAAGCAAGCAAAAAGCCGGATGCATGGATTGTGCATCCGGCTTTTGAAATGGTTCGGGTTTAGCTCGCGAGGGTGGGCGACCTTTGAATGAGAAATTAGAAATGGTGGTGCGGCGCATCATATTTATAAAGCGCCGCGGAGTTTTGATAGCGCTTCGCTCCGTCGTCATTTCGAGCGTAGCCGAGAAATCTCTATTGCAGAACGCTCATTGTCTGATGTGAAACAGCACCAATACGTTGTTTCTCCTCAGTGCATACGTGCTGATTATTGCAGTGCAGTAAAGATCGAGGACTACGCTCGGGATGACGCTACGGGGAATCCTTAGCCCCCAGTCACTCCCAATCCCCAATCCCCAATCCCTAATCCCTAATCCCTAATCCCTAGTAACTAGTTACTAGTTACTAATCTCTAAACTACGCTTCTTCCTTCCCACGCAGTCTTTCATCGCAGAGAGCGATGAGCTCTTTGGCATCTGCATTTGCTTCTTTACAGAGAGTGCCGATCGTAGTCTTCATATCCTGCGGCATGGTGATGGATTTCTTCTGGAAGACGGGAAGGAGCTGCGGGTAAAGGGTGAGGATGGTCTCCATCGGTGTCTCTTCGGTGAGGAGAGGCTTCTTGTATTTATCTGCGATGAATTCGTTCATCTCACCGATGATCTCAAAGACGTCGATGCCGTGGCCCTGGGCAGCCTGCCAGAGGTTTTCATCATAGGAGACGAAGCAGCCGACGCAGGACATGCCGTATTCCATGAGGAAGGGTCCCATTTCCGGGTATACTTCGATGATCTGCATGATGTTGTTTTCCGGACGTACGAAGTCGCCTTCCTTGAGCGGCGGTACGTCGGGGGCGCCCCAGGAAGAGCCATAGTAGTCATTTCCGGCATCATTTCCCGGTGCGGTGTTTCCGAGGACGGTATCGCGGAAGGCTTCATAGCCCATGGCATCGATGAATTCTTCCAGAGACTGGTAGGACTCATGTTCCAGATAGTAGGTGCAGGCTTTCACCATGATAGAGAGGGCATCGGCAGGAAACTGTGCAAAGGCGAAGAAGGTCTTCTTGCCGGTGTAGATGTCCCAGCCGTCCGACATGCCGACCGCACGGATCGGGAGCGGGGAGACGATGGTGGCGGTCAGGATGCATGCCGGCCAGGTGCCGAAGGCGAGGAGACCGAGCTCCTTCAGCGCGCCTTCTACGTCATCCTTGGAAAGCCCGGAGATGATCGGGCGGGCTTTCGGATCGAGGATGTAGGTGCCGTCAAATTTCTCGGAGGCGCTCTTCATGCTCTTTTTCAGTTCGGCGCGGCCGTCCTGAATATCCGGGATGAAATCGATTTCAATGGAAAAGGTCAAGTTATCTGCGGTCATGTAAACAAACTCCTTTCAAAGAGCATAGATTTTCTATACATTGGGATGCTATGCTGATGATATGCTCGTAAGCATACATATTCTGTGCTTTCACAATATCCTATTATAGCATAGAAGGAAATCGATGGGGAAGATGTTTTATTAGCGAGTCAGTTTTGGTACAATGGTGAAAGCTGAATGCATAGATTGGGTTCAGGTTGATGGGTTCAGGGTGTGGTGGCAGCTTCGCTGCAAAATATATATTCGCGGCGAAGCCGCCCCCACAAGTTTGAAAGCAGGGATGCGTGGCTAGGGATTGGTGACTAGGGATTAGTAGCTAGGGATTAGGTTTGCGGTACGAGAAAAACGCTAATTTCAAATCTCCGCGGTGCTTCTGATTTTTATGCGCCGCACCACCATTTCACATTTCTAATTTCTCATTCAAGAGAAACTTTCAAACGTAATCAAAGGGCAGCACAGCCCACGGGTGAACCCCGAACCCTGCACCATTTCATAATATATACTCAAAAAAACGCTAAGGAGACAATCGAATGCATATTTTTTTGACGAATGATGATGGATATGAAGCACCGGGCATTGTCGCCATGGCGAAGAAGCTCACGACGCTCGGGCGCGTGACGGTGATCGCGCCGGATAAGGGACGGAGCTCCTGCTCCTCCTCCCTGTCGCTGCAGACCTATCTGCGCCTGTGGTACAAGGAAAGCTATGGGGAGAACATCACTGTACTCGCCTGCAGCGGGACGACGGCAGACTGTGCGAAGCTCGCACTCTGCCACTGGCTCAAGAGCGATATGCCGGATCTCATCGTCTCTGGGATCAACAATGGCTACAACACAGGAAGCGACTGCATTTACAGCGGGACCGTCGGCGGTGCGCTCGAGGGCATCTTTGCCGGGATACCGTCTATCGCGCTCTCTGCGGAGACGACAAAGGAGGAGGCTTTTTTAGAAAAGGCATCAGACTTTGCCTTGGATGTCGTGAAGCGATATTTCATCGAGAAGAACTATCGCGGCATCCTGAATCTCAATATGCCAAAGCCTGCTGAACATCTCTCCTTCGCGCAGCTCAAGGTGAAACGCCTCGGCCTGCAGCACTATGACAATGCGATCCAGGAAATGAGAGATCCGTCCGGCCATCTGGGCTTTTGGCTCTCCGGCAAGGCGCTCTCCTGCGAAGATCCGGAGACGGATGTATACTGGGCGCACCGCGGCTATCCGACCCTGACGCCGATCACTTGGGATCAGACGGATGCGGGGAAGATGGATGAGGCCATGAAAATCGTGCCCGAGGCTGAGGCTTCGCGAGTGAATGGAGACTAGGAGACTAGGAGATATCGGGCGCCCGTATCGTCATTTCGAGCGGAGCGAGAAATCTTCCTTGCAGACTGATAAGCGATGGATGTTTGAAAGCAGGGATGAGTGGCTAGGGATTAGGAGTTTCGAGTGAATGGTGACTAAGAGGCTAGGAGACATCAGACTCCGTATCGTCATTTCGAGCGCAGCGAGAAATCTTTTTCATTCGCGGCTTAGTGGTCGATGTGTGGAGCCCCAAACGGGAAGCCTGCCATCAAGAGACCTTCGGGCATTGCCGTCATCTATACTCTACGGTGCTTCTATATTTTTATGTGCCGCACCACCATTTCTCATTCAAGTGAGGCTTTCAATCGTAATCAAGGGGCAGTACGCTCCAAGGGCTAACTCTACACCTTTCTCAAAGAGCCAGCATGTGCATTGCAGGCTCTTGATTTTTTCAATTGACAAAATACCCCAGGGGGGTGTAGTCTATGAGTGACTGGTGACTGGTGACTGGTGACTGGTGACTGGTGACTGGAGTGACTTAAACCGCCTTCGGGCATTGCCCCGTATATTTGCGGCGAAGCCGCCACTACAACCCTGAACCATGAACCCATCAACTTGAACCATTCTCACTTTATTTCGAAAGGATATCTGTCATGACTGAAAAAATAACGACCACATCCTGCGAGTACTGCCGTCACACGGAGCGGACGGAGCGGGAAAGAAAACGGCTGATGACGCGGCTCAAGACCATGGAGGGACAGATCCGCGGGATCGAGAGGCTGGTAGAGAATGATGCCTACTGTCCCGACATCGTGATGCAGGTCTCTGCCGTGTCAAATGCGCTGAACAGCTTCAACAAGCTCCTTCTTGCGGCCCATATCCGCGGCTGCGTTGCCGAAGATATTCGTGAAGGCAAGGAGGATAAGGTCGATGAGCTCTGCGCGATGCTGGAGAAATTGATGAAGTAGAAAGGAGCGGCGTCATTTCGTGTGAAGTGAGAGGAAGCCGGACTTTGCGCGAACCGATGGCAGACCGATTTCTGGTGCTCCCTTTCATAGGAAGAAGCAGAATAGTTGACTTGGATTTTTAGAAAGGGGGATGGGGAAGGAAAGGGAGAGCTCAGCCGAGGCTTTCGCCGCTCCTTTCCAGCAAGACCCATAGGATCTGCCGACCCGTGTGCTGACCACTTTCCCAGATCGTGGCGCTGACAGGGTGTGGCAGCTTGGAGGTGAATCGTGGATCACGAAACAAATAAAACACAGTATCTGGTGACCGGCATGACGTGTGCGGCGTGTCAGGGTCATGTGGAGCGGGCGGTGAAAAAAGTGCCCGGCGTTTCCAAGGTTTCCGTGGCTCTTTTGACGAATTCAATGATCGTCGAGGGGACGGCCGGAGAGGACGACGTGGTGCGTGCGGTGGAGAAGGCAGGCTATGGAGCTTCGCCCATGGGAGATACGAGGGCGGAAGGCAGTCCGCTGATCTCTGCCGAAGAGGAGGCACTGAAGGATCGCGAGACGCCGCGGCTGATGAAGCGCCTCATCTGGTCCGTCCTTTTTCTGGTGCTTCTCATGTACATCACGATGGGGCATAATATGCTTTCCTGGCCGGTGCCTGCATTTCTGGATCACAACCATCTGGGGCTGGCGCTTTCGCAAATGCTGCTCTCACTCTTCGTGCTGGGCATCAACCGTGACTTTTTCATTTCCGGTTTCCGCTCGCTTTCGCAGGGCGCGCCGAATATGGATGTGCTCGTCGCGATGGGATCCGGGATTTCCTTTCTCTGGTCACTCTGCATCTTCTATCGGATGACATGGCTCATCATAAATGGTGTGTCGAACATGAATATCATGCCGCTCTACCATGACCAGCTCTATTTTGAGTCTGCTGCGATGATTCCTGCGCTCATCACTGTGGGAAAGCTCCTCGAAGCTCTGTCGAAAGGGCGCACGACGGATGCGCTGAAGTCGCTCATGAAGATGGCACCGAAAGAGGCATTGCTTCTCCGAAACGGAGAGGAAATCCGTCTCCCTGTGAGCGAGGTCAGAGCAGGCGACATCTTTCTGGTGAAACCGGGCGAAGCGGTCCCTGTCGATGGTGAAATCCTCTCGGGAACGGCGGCGCTCGACGAGTCGGCACTGACGGGCGAGTCGGTGCCGGTCGACAAGGGGGTCGGCGATGCCGTGCGCGCAGCCTCGATCAATACGAATGGGCACATCACTGCAAAGGCGACGCGCGTGGGGGAGGATACGTCCTTTTCTCAGATCATCCGCATGGTAAGCGAGGCGGCTGCGACGAAAGCGCCGATCGCCCGCATGGCAGACCGGGTCTCCGCCGTCTTTGTGCCCGCAGTCATTGGTATCGCGGTGCTTGTCTTCGCGGTGCATCTGGCATGGGGAAGCAGCGCGCGGGAGGCCCTGACCTATGCCATCTCGGTCCTCGTGATTTCCTGTCCCTGCGCGCTGGGGCTTGCGACACCGGTCGCGATCATGGTGGGGAATGGTCTGGGCGCGAAGAATGGCATCCTTTTCAAGACAGGGGAAGCGATGGAAATGACGGGCCGCATCCAGATCGCGGCGCTCGATAAGACAGGGACGCTGACCGAGGGCGCGCCTTGCGTGACTGACATCGTGCCCGAAGACGGTATTTCAGAGGATGAGCTCCTGCACGCGGCATATGCGCTGGAAAAGAAATCAGAGCATCCGCTCGCACGCGCCATCGCCGATTTTGCGGAAGAGCGGGGGATCAAAGCCGAGGAAATCACCGATTTCCTCATCCTCCCCGGAAAGGGCCTCACCGGGAAGCTGCAAGGGAAAACGTTCGCCGGCGGCTCCTTCGCCTACATCACCTCTTTGGCAGATACCAGCACTCTTCGCGCTCGGGCGGACGCTCTTGCAGAAGAGGGGAAGACGCCGCTCCTTTTTGCGAGAAACGGCGCGCTCCTGGGGCTCATCGCCGTCGCGGACGTTCTTCGGAAAGATTCGGAGAAGGCCGTGCACGAACTGCACGCGATGGGCATCGAGGTCGTCATGCTGACGGGAGACAATGAAAAGACGGCTCGTGCCATCGGAGAGGCAGCCGGCGTCGATACCATCCTATCGGGGGTCCTCCCGGAAGGGAAGGAAGCGGCTGTCAGGAAGCTGGCAGAGCGCGGACATGTCCTCATGATCGGCGACGGCATCAATGACGCGCCTGCTCTCACACGTGCCGACGTCGGTATGGCGATCGGACACGGGACTGACGTCGCGATCGACTCCGCCGATGTGGTACTCATGAATTCGCGCCTGACGGACGCGACGGCAGCCATCCGCCTTTCAAGGAAGACACTGCGAAATATCCACGAGAATCTCTTCTGGGCTTTCGCCTACAATGCGCTTTTGATCCCCATGGCAGCGGGTCTGTATCCGGGGATCTCCCTAGAGCCCATGTGGGCGGCGGCAGCGATGTCGCTTTCCAGTCTCAGCGTGTGCCTGAATGCGCTCCGTCTCGGCCGTGTGAACATCCATGATGCATCTCATGACAAGCCTCTCAGGCATCGCGTGGGCGTCAAGGAAAAAGAAGTCACTCCCGTGAAGGAGGAAAGCCACGGCTGCGCCATCATCCATGTCGATGGCATGATGTGTGAGAACTGCGAAGCGCATGTGAAGAAAGCATTGGAGACCCTCCCCTCCGTAACCTGTCTGAAAGCCGATGCAAAGACAGGGGAGGCGACCATCAGCTACAGCCTGCTGCCCCGGGAAGCTGACCTCAGGAAGGTTCTGGAAGCAGCAGACTATACATATAGATCGATTCAATTTCCAAAGGAGGAAAACGAAATGAAAGAAACAGTCAAAATCGAAGGCATGATGTGCGGTCACTGCGAAATGGCGGTGAAGAAAGCACTGGAAGCACTGGACGGCGTGGAAAAGGCAGACGTCTCTCACGAGAAGGGCACGGCGATCCTGACACTTTCCAAAGAAATCCCCGATGCAGACATCCGGAAAGCGGTCGAAGATAAGGACTACACCTTCAAAGGGATCGAAAAATAACCCGGGACGTGTGCGGCAGAGTGCGCTCTCCTTTTGCCATAGTCAGGGGTCAGGCGTGAGCATGGCAGAACGTTCTTGGCTCCCCATCGGGGGAGCTGCCCGGAGGGCTTGTGCAAGCGAACTGGATTTTTAGGAGTGAAGCGATGCGAAAATCCAGTGAGACGCCATTTCGAGCGAAGTGAGATGAGGGGGCAGCACTACGGTATATCCAACATTGTTCGATGGCCGCTGGCATGCCCCTATTGCCTTCGGCACTTCCCCCGAAGGGGGAAGCAAGTCATTACGGCGCTAACGATTTCCTTAACTTAATAGCATTACATTTCAGGGGGCTTCTCTCCGGTCGTATGAAAATGCAGCACTGCGAGCTGACGATGGCCGGATCAGAAATCCCCTGACTGCTTACTTGTCATTGACGGCATGTCGATAGGTATGCTACAATACATACTATCGATATGCCGGAGTGGCGGAATGGCAGACGCACCAGACTCAAAATCTGGCGATGGCGACATCGTGCGGGTTCAAGTCCCGCCTCCGGCACCAAATGATCCGAACCTTTCTGGAGGAAGGGTTCGGATTTTTGATTGGAATAGGTGCAATGGTTAGCCCACGGGCGTACTGCCCATTGATGGTGAGTGAAAGCTCTGATCGAATGAGAAATTAGAAATGAGAAATGCGAAATGGTGGTGCGGCGCATAAGAATATAGAAGCGCCGCGGACTATAAAAAATGGCGATGCCCGAAAGTGGCATTTAGTCACCAGTCACCAGTCACTAGCTACTAATCCCTGCCAACCATTTTTCTGAAAGGATCTTATCATGGACATCTTATCCATCGGAGAAATACTGATCGACCTCACGCAGACCGGGGTGAATGCAAAGGGCGTGCCGCTCTATGCGGCAAATCCGGGCGGCGCGCCGGCCAATCTGTCTGTCGCGGCAGCGAGGCTCGGGGCGAGGACGGCCTTCATCGGCAAGGTCGGGGATGATGCCTTCGGGCGTTACCTGACGGACGTTCTCAAAAAGGATGGCGTCGACGTGTCTGCACTTGCCGTCGATGCCATGCACCCGACGAGCCTTGCCGTCGTCTCTGTCGATGCAAACGGGGAACGGAGCTTCACGTTTTACCGGAGATCCCATGCGGATACCATGCTTATGGAGGAGGAGATCCAGGATTTTCTCCTGAGAAAGGCGCACATGGTGCATTTCGGCTCGGTGTCTCTGACAGCGGAGCCGGCCCGCAGCAGTGTGCTCTCCGCCATCCGCCGCGCAAGATCCTATGGCGCGGTCATCACCTATGATCCGAACTACCGCGCCCGTCTCTGGGATGATCCGCGGGAGGCGATCATCGTGATGCGCCAGCCGCTGCCGCTCGTGGATATTCTCAAGGTGTCCGAAGAAGAGCTTCCGCTCCTTTCTGGCTCGGAGGACTGGGAGGAAGGGAGCCGGCGCCTGATGGAGAAGGGCATTTCCCTCATCCTTGTGACGCTCGGAGAGGCAGGGTGCTTCTACCGGCTCGGGCATTTGACCGGCCGCGTCCACGGCTTCCCTGCGAAAGTCGTCGATACGAATGGGGCGGGAGACACGTTCTTCGGTGCGGCCCTTTCCAAGCTTTGCTACGAAGATCTCAGCCGTCTTTCGCAGGAGCGCTTGGAAGACATCCTTACCTTTGCAAACCGTGCGGCCAGCCTTTCGACGACCAGAGCCGGTGCGATCCCTGCGATGCCCAGGCTGGGAGAAGTGGAGTGACTAGTGACTGGGGACTAGTAGCTAGGGATTAGGAGTGACTGGGACTAGTGACTAGGGATTGGGGATTAGGAGTCTCGAGCGACTGCTAATGCTTTCGTATCGTCATTTCGAGCGAAGCGAGAAATCTTTGTCATTCGCGGTCAGGCAGTCGATGTTTGGAAAGCTCAAAACGGGAAACCTGTTCTCAAAGAAACCTTCGGGCATTGCCACTATTGATACTCCGCGGCGCTTCTGATTTTTATGCGCCGCACCATCCCCGTTGAACCTGCTGAACCCGTTGAACCCCTTGAACCCCTTGAATCTTTTCCCCATATCATTTGACACGTATCTTTCCCCTTTCTATAATGAAAGACATGTATAGCGAAAGACATGCGGCAGACTATCTGCCGACGATCTATGGAAACGCTGATTACATCTGACAACGATTTCATCAGTGCTTCCCTACAAGGAGCTGATCATAATGGATATAAAGAAAACAGTCGAAGCTGAGGAGAGCTTTCTCATTTCTCTTCGCCGTCATTTCCATGAAAATCCGGAGCTGTCGCAGCAGGAATGGAAGACCATGGACTTCATCGAAGAAACACTCCATGGCTGGGGGATCTCTACGGTCCGTGTACCGCGAGGCGGTATCTTTGGCATGATCGACAGCGGGAAGGATGGCTGGACGGTCCTGATGCGAGCCGATATCGATGCACTGCCGATCGAAGAGAACCCGAAGAATCTTGCATGCGAAAAGGTGTGCCTCTCGAAGAATCACGGTGTCTCTCATGCCTGCGGGCATGACGGACACATGGCGATGCTCCTCACCGTGGCGAAGATCCTTGCAGCACACAAGGACGAATGGGAAGGCAAGGTACTTCTCATGTTCGAAGAAGCAGAGGAAATGGGAGAGCGTGGTGTCGGGCATCTGCTGTCCTATCTGGACGAGAAGAAGATCCACGTGGATGCCTGCTATGGTACGCATATGATGTACTGCCTGCCTGCGGGCAAGGTCGCGGTCATGTATGATGGTGTACTGGCAGGCGCCTTCTTCTACCGTGTAAAGATCCATGGCAAGAGCGGACATGGCTCCATGCCGAGCCTTGCCGTCAGCCCGATCGACTGCTTCAATACGTTCTACATGGCGCTTCAGTCTTACCGCATGCGGAAGGTCAGTCCGAGAAACTGCCTCACCTATTCCTTCGGTATGGTGCAGGCGGGTGACACGCCGAATGTCATCCCTGACGAGCTCACTTTCGCCGGCACAGCGCGCTGCTTTGTGAATGAAGACGGGCTTTCCTTCCGTGAGGATTTCTGGAAGCTGCTCAAGAACATCTGCGATAACTACGGCTGCACGGCAGAGATCATGGAAGATCAGTACTTCCCTGTCACGGCCAATAATAAAGAGTGTGTAGACTTGGCGCGGAAAGCCATCGCCGAGCGTGTGGGTGATGTCATGGAAGATACCGAGCCATGGATGGCTTCGGAAACCTTTGCCATCACCGAGTCCACCTACCCGGGCCTCTTCACCTTCACCGGCGTGAAAAATGAAGCGCTGGGCACCGGGGCGAACCATCATACGCCGGAATTTGATATCGATGAGAGCGGTCTCAAGGTCGGCGTCGAAGCGGCACTCGCCTATGTCCTCGCCATGCTTGAAGAGAAACCGGAGATCAAGTCCTTCCATAAGGAGGATCTGAAGCTCATGCTGGAGAGAGCGGAATAGATAAGGTTGTTGGGTTCAGGTTGACAGGTTTCAGGATCGGAGAACGCGCACGGAGAGCCCCTTTCCGGAGGAAAGGGGGGACAATACGCATGTTACATGACAAAAGCTTGAAAGCAGGGATTAGGGATTAGTGGCTAGGGATTAGGAGCCTCGAGTGACTAGTCACGGGTGACTGAGAGACATCAGACTCTCTCGTATCGTCATTTCGAGCGTAGCGAGAAATCTTTCTTGCAGTCCGATAAACGATGTATGTATGAAAGTAGAAATACCTAGCACCAAGGCGTAGGTTCCCTGCCAGTGCCTATGCGATGATACTTACCGTAGTGTGCCATAGAGATCTCTCCAACGCTTTTGATGACGACGGCGCGAAACGCTATCAAAAATCTGCGGTGCTTCGTTATGTTTGCGCCGAACCAACCCCTTTGAACCTCTTGAACCTATAGAACCCAGTCCCAAGTCACTATTCTTTGGAGCCTTTATGACGAATACCATCAAACTTCTTTTCCTTGCGATCCTCACCGCGTTTGCCCTCTGGCGGACACAAAGCCATGATGACGCCATGACACTTGTGACGGCGGGCATGGTGACACTTTGCTTCGTCCTTTCTGCGTGGCATGTGTGGAGAAATCGGAAATAAAAAGAGCCTTCGGGCTCTTTTTTTATGGAGATACGGAGACTGGGAGAAGTCAGAGGTCTGAAGTCTTTGGGCTAAAGTCTTCGACTCTCCCCGTCTCTCTGCCTTCAAGGAATTTATCTCTTTTTGAGAACGCCAAAGAAGGTACCTGCGATATGAGCTGACCTTGAACCTGTAACCTTGAACCTTTATACTAAAGCCATAGAGACGAAATCGATATAACCATTTCCCAAAGGAGATATTCATGGCAGTCAGAAGAAAAAGAGCAACGAAAAAGAGCAATGGACATCCATTCCTGGTCCTTCTCTTCTTTATCAGCCTCGTGGTGGGCTCGGCATATATGACAGACCGGATGACGAACGCACCGACGGCGGACAATGCGGATCAGGTGACGGCGATCCGTCATATTTTCAATGACAAGGAAATGCAGGGGCTCGTCCCGAAGGAAGACCAGGGAACGCCCGAGAGCGTGAAAGAAAAGATCAAGGATATCATCAATAAAACCGTCGTCGTCGAAGCCAAAGCGGACGATGAGGATACGCCGAAGGCCGCCGAAGTCACGAAAGCTGACGGGAAGACAGAGCGCATGAAAGAGGATGAGGCGAGAGAGACAGAGCCGTCGAAGGAAGTTTTCAGCATCAGCCGTGTCGTTTCCAAGATCACAGGCAAAGAAGAGCCGAAGGCGGAAACACCGAAAGAAATGGTCGTGGCTTCCGCTTCTTCTGCAAGGACAGAGAGCGCAGACTCTCGTGAGAGGACATCTGCGCCGACTCCTTCCTCCGTAAAGAAGACGGAGCCCGTAAAAGCAGCACCTGCAAAGTCAGGCAAGAGTGAAGCCCGTGCGAATGGCGGCTCCGAAAAAGGATTGCCGGCCAAAGCGGCATCCATCTTGCCGCCGAAAGAAAACGCCGGCGGGCAAGTGACCGGCCGCCTTGCCATCGTCATCGATGATGCGGGGCGCGATCTGGACTCCCAGCACATCTATGAACAGATGGGCATCCCGCTCACGCTGGCCGTCATGCCGGATCAGATCCATACCAGAGATGCCGCACTCTCGTGGCGCGCGCACGGACTTCCCGTGATTCTCCATCAGCCCATGGAGTCCGTCTCTGGCATCGGCATGGAGCCGAAGGTCATCTTGACGTCCATGAGCGATGCAGCCATCCGGCAGATGCTGAGGGACTCGCTTTCGCAGCTGCCGGAAGCTATTGGCATCAATAACCATCAGGGATCGAAGGCTACCATCGACGCGAGGACCATGGATATCGTCATGAATGAGCTTCACCATCGCGGGCTCTTCTTCTTCGACAGCCACACAAACAGCACGACGGCTGCGGACAAGGCTGCGAAGACATACGGTGTGCCCTACGTGAGAAATGATCTCTTCGTCGATAACTCGGCCTCCGTCTCTGATATCTGTGCGATGATCCAGGAGGGCGCCGATCGCGCGAAGAAAAAGGGGACGTATATCATCATCGGTCACTGCCGTCCGCACACCGCCGAAGCCTTCCGCCAGATGGTACCGAAGCTCAAGGCACAGGGGATCGAGTTCGTGTACCTGTCGTCGTTGAAAAAATGACCAAGGATTAGGGACTAGGGACTAGGGACTAGGGACTAGGGACTAGGGATTAGGGATTAGGAGCCTCAACTGACTTGGGTCTTGCATACTACTTTTAGGCATCGCCCCATATATACTCGCGGCGAAGCCGCCACCTTCCCCATTGAACCTATTGCCCACCCCAGAAACATTTTTCCATACAAAGGAGCATACGCTATGTCAGATACACGAAATCTCGTCCTCATTTCCGGCGGCACGTCCGGCATCGGGCTGGCGGCGGCGAAGGTACTTTCTCGTGACGGCTATGAACCGATCCTTCTCGGGCGAGACGAAGCGCGTGGCCGCGCTGCCCTTGAGGCAGTCTCCGGCACTCATTTCATCCGCTGCGATGTGACGAAGACGGAGGAGTGCAACGCGGCCGCAGAGGCTGCTTCTCGTCTTGGGAAGATCCATGGTCTGGTGCTGTCCGCTGGTATCTATGGAGAGCAGCTTCTGGAAAATACGACGGACGCAGACATCGAGGAGTTCTTCTCCGTGAATGTATTCGGTGCGATGAAGCTCGCCCGTGCGGTGATCCCCCGGATGCGCGGCGCAAAGGGGAGCATCGTCTCCGTGGCCTCAGATGCCGCACTTGAGGGCAATGTGCAGTGCAGCCTTTACAGTGCGACCAAGGGGGCGCTCACTGCGTTCACACGCTCGCTGGCCCTAGAGCTTGCTGTCGATGAGATCCGTGCGAATGTCGTCTGTCCGGGGGATGTCGATACACCGCTGCTTGAAAGGCAGCTGGCAGCCTACGGCGGCAGCCGAGAGGAAATGGCAGAGTGGTATCCCCTGGGCCGCATTGCGAAAGCATCTGAGGTGGGCGAAGTGATCGCATTTCTGATCTCCGAGAGATCTTCCTTCATGACAGGGGCGGTGATCCCTGTCGATGGCGGACTGACAGACTGGTGACTTGTGGCTAGTGACTAGTGGCTGGGGACTAGGAGACATCAGACTACCATATCGTCATTTCGAGCGAAGCGAGAAATCTTTCTTGCAGACCGCTAAACGAAGAATGTGTGAAAGCAGAAATACGTAGCACCAAGGCGTTGTTTTCGTACCGGTGTCTATGTGATACTGACAGTAGTTCAAGGGAAACGCTGATCCAATCGCAGAGTCAGATTTTACAAGAATTTTTATACATAGCTTCGTCATAGCCTTCCTTAAATAGCTCGCTATTCGCGTCAGGCTATTCCTCGCTATGCATAAAAATTCAAGAGTAAAATCTGACAACGATTTAATCAGTGTTTCCTAAGAAAGACCCTCGGCTGCGCTTCCGATGACGACGGTGCGAAGCGCTATCAAAATTCTGCGGCGCTTCTGATTTTTATGCGCCGCACCACCATTCCTAATTCCTCATTCCTAATTCCTCATTCGAGCAAAGCTTTCATCCACAATCCGTGGTCGAGCCGCCTCATGGGCTATCCCCCCGAACCTTCCTACTACCCACTCCCTGGGAAATACGTTATAATAAAGGCAGCCTGATCCTTGTAAATTATAACCTGAAAATCCGGGAAGGCCGGAGAAGGAGGGACTTATGAGTGAAGAAATGGAAAAGACACCAGTTGTCCGTGCGGAAAGCGCTCCCGTGGTGAAGGAGGCGCAGCTGCCGGCAGAGAAGAAAGCCGCTGAAGTACCGGCAATCGCCCGAGCAAAGGAAGAAGCCCATGTCGACTCTCCGGAAGCTGATGTAGAGATCCGTATCATTGATAACCGGGATGAAGAAGCCGAGAGTCTCATCCGCTGGGCGGCAGGACGCGCCGGCGTGATCGTGGCGGCTCCTGTCCTTGGGACCGTCGCTCTGGTCGCTAATGAAGTCTACATGATCGCGAAGGTCGCAAAGGTGTATGATGTCGAAGTGAACCAGACCGCGATCCTTTCCTTCATCGGTTCGCTTGGCGGGACGGTCATCGGCACGACGCTTGCGACACTGATCCCGATCTCCATCATGCAGATCCCGATCGGCGTCACCGTCACCTATGGCGTCGGCAAGGCCGCGCAGCGCTGGATCAAAGACGGCATGCCGGACGATACCCGCCCGTACCGCGCTGTTTTTGAAGAAGAAAAGGCGTTGGCAGCGTCTGAAGAAAAGGAACTCGAAGAAAATCCGAAGAAAGACGAACCGCTCGGAGATGAGAAGAGGGATTTCACCAAGGAACTGAAAAAGAATTGGGAGGACGTGTACCCGGAAAAGGCACATGCCAAGATGAATGAACTGGCCGATCAGCTTTCGGAATCCGTCACGGTGCTTGGCGATAAATTCCTCTCTGCCTTGAAAAAAGTCGGCGTGACCGATGAACAGATCGAGAAGGCGAAGTACACCGCACTCGGTGCTTCGGAGATCGCACAGGAAACGGCAGAAAAGGCCGCCAAGGATCTGCAGGCTATCGCGCGCATCAAGTCGAGAGAATTCAAGAAGGATGCGGCGAAGAAGGCGGAGGATGTGAAAGCGCAGGCCAAGGACCAGATGGAAGTGCTCCAGCAGAAGCGGGAAGAGATGAAGCGCCAGTCCGAAGTCCAGTCCCAGCAGATGAAGCTCAAGTCCGAAAAACTGAAAGCGCAGGCACGCGTCCAGATGCAGGAAGCGAAGATCCAGGCGAATAAGCTGAAGATCCAGGCCGAAGAATTCAGAAAGCAGGCGGAAGAGCAGGCAGAAATGGCGAAAGCCTCTGCTCAGGAATTTTCTGAAAAAGTAAAAACGCAGGCGGCAGAATACAAAGAAGCCGCCCAGGCCAGGGCCGCAGAAGCGAAAGAAAGCCTCAAGCAGACCGCCAGCGAATACAAGGCCAAGATCGAAGAACGCGCAGCCAAGAAGCAGGCAGAAGCCAAGAAAGAAGGAAATCCCGGTGAAAATCCTGGAACAGCTGAAGAAACTGGTGGCACCGCTCAGGAAGCTCCTAAAAAAGACTGAGCCGGCGTCTTCGGTAGACGGACTTCATAAAGAGGAGATCGGCGGCGTCCTGCGCCGCGAGATCTCACCTTGGGCGCGCCGCCGCATCCGCCACCGCCGTGCGAATCACCCGTGGGTGAGAGGACGGCGCGCGAAGCTCTCCTTTTTTGAATGAAAAGGTTCGGGGTTCAGGTGGATGGGTTCACGGTTGAAAGCAGGGATGAGTGACTGGTGACTAGTGACTAGAAAACTCTCGTATCGTCATTTCGAGCGAAAGCGAGAAATCTTTGTCATTCGCGGTTAGGTGGACAATGATTAGAAAGATCAAAACTGGAAACCCGCTATCCGCAGACTTTCGGGCATTGCTCTATTTATACTCTGCGGCGCTTCTATAGCATTATGCGCCGCACTACCCCCTTTGAACCCGTAGAACCCACAGAACCCGCTGAACCTCTTTTGTACGCAATCAAAGGGCAACACGCCCGAGGGGCTAACCCTGAACTCTGAAGTTTGAAAGCAGGGATAAGTGGCTAGGGATTAGGGATTAGACGGCTCAAGTGACTAGTGACTGGTGACTTGAATACCACTTTAGGGCATCGCCTATATATATTTGCGGCGAAGCCGCCACCTTCATTCCTAATTCCTAATTCCTCATTCGAGCAGAACTTTCATTCACAATCAAAGGGCAGTACGTCCCACGGGCTAACCCCAAAAACTTCCTCTGTCAAGCATTTTTGAAAATGTCCCGAAAAAAGCATTTTATTAGCCCCATGTT
>ERZ1034687.268-NODE-268-length-34563-cov-43.238380_pt1 | contig 34563 bp, 36 predicted proteins | sample MGYA00520704_ERZ1034687 | MGnify/ENA primary metagenome ERZ1034687 (study PRJEB33766, sample SAMN09781762) | gut metagenome | biome: gut microbiome | host: Homo sapiens | place: Madagascar | study: EMG produced TPA metagenomics assembly of the PRJNA485056 data... | reverse complement strand
AATATTTACATCTATATCTTCGTCCTACATCGGGGCTTTTTTCAGCAGCCTCGTCGCAGACTCTGTCCTGTGGAGATTTCCTCTATCTCCAAGGCTGGTTTGGGCCGTGATGGCAGTATAGGAAGATATTTTTTGATGGTCTCGTCCATCTCATCTTTGCGCTTTGGCAGCTCACGTCCCATGATGCGCACAATCTCTGCCAATGCAGGATAAGAATAGACAATCTTCTCAATGCGCTTATGTTCCTTGTAGTCTGACAAGCCGTGCTCTTTAACATGCATTTCCCAATTCTTGCCGTATTGGTCGATGGCTGCTTGTTCCTGTTGTTTCAGTTTCTCATCACACGCTTTATCCCAGTCGTTTGCCAGAGCGTTCAGTATGGCTTCCTGCCTTTCGCTGTTGTCGGTTTCTTTTAACTGCTCTTCATACCCATTGATATTGACTTCTTCCTGCTTATATCCAAGAATGATGATTTGTTTTGCTTGTTGCCACATCTGTCGCTTCGAGTCCATGTTGCTGCCGAGAAAGGCAAGAATAAAACCTTTCTCTCTGTGGTGTCTTTCCTCCATCGGCTGAAAGAGTTGCAGCATGGTTTCAAGAAATCTCATCAGTTCCTCTTTCAGCAGTTCCTCCCATATTGGATCCTGACTGTCAAGTTGCGGGTTGTCTTGCAGTGTCTGCTCAAGATAGCTCCCCAATAGGTCACCTTCTCCGATAGTCTCTGGCATTTTACCTCTATCCATATAGAAATCAAATGCTTCGTTATATTCCTGAATTTTCTTAACAATATCCATCGACTAAAGCAGTTTCTGTGCGTTCTGCGCCTTTACGTACACTTCCTCAATATGCTTGCCACACTGTGTGAGATATTTCTTTGTTACCTTCAGGTCATTATCCGACAGAAACAAGTTCTTAGACTTTGCAAACAATTCTTGCAGTTGGTTCAGTTGTGTCCGCAAAGTTTTATCGATTATCTCAATCACCGAATCTGTTATGTTAGGCTCTGGGAAATCTTCACTATCAAACAGGCTATCAGAAGGATTTGTACTTCCCAACGGTCGCTCAAAACCGTATGGAGTGCCATCTATTATGATGCCTCCTTTGCACTTTTGCAGTTTTACCTTTTTCACCATGGCCTGGTTCTTCACTTTATAATCAAATAATGTGCCGGTATATATAGCGTGAATCATCCATGCTCGTTTTTCTTCGTCCCGATAGATGATGCCATCTGTGGCCTTATCCACGCTGACATGATTATAGTCTACCTTATAAAACAGACATTTACCATCCTTGTAGTTACGAAGAGTGTAGTAGAAGAAATGTGTTAGCGTGAATGTTTCAGGCATGTTTCGGGTATTTGGCTCTTTCTTCTCTGTCTCGTATGCTTTCTTCAAGGCTTGCTCAATGTCCTTTTCCAGTTTGGCGAGCTTATTGTCTATGTGTGCCGTAAGACTTTTTCCTACCACATCAATCACCGTTGGAATAGTCTCAGCCTTGTTCCATAGACAGTGCATCAGGATTGGAAGGTCTGTCATGTCGATATGCTTTCTGCCATTCAGGAAAGCCGAAGCCTGCATGAGGTGAACACATTTCTTCCAACGTCGGTCAGAGATATAGTAGTCCATCTCGTTGATATCCTCTTTCTTCGTTTCCTTTTTGAAACCTTTACGGATAGCCGTAAGCACAGCGCAAATCTCATCAGGAATATCGACCTTGCCGATTTCCATTTGCCAAACATGGTATTGCTCTTCCGTAATTTGGCAATCCTCATCCACCTCTGGTGTTGAAAAGTATTGTTGTCGAACCATCTTGTAGAAGGTGGCTTCGCTCTGTATGCAGTTCGACACCATACGCACCAGAAAACGGTCCCACAATGCTTCAAGTCCTTCATCCTCCGCCGGTAGTTCATTGCTTGCAGCAATCAAGGCTTTCATGGGCAGAGAAATGGTGCTGCGTCCATTCTGGAAGATGCGTTCGTTGATAGCAGTGAGTAAGGAGTTCTGTATGCTTGGACTGGCTTTCCATATCTCGTCGAGAAATACGATGGTGGAGGTTGGCAAGAAACCATCCACCACACGTTCGTATCTATCTTCGTTCTTTAGCAGCGAGATAGATACAGGCCCGAATATCTCATCAGGTGTACTGAAACGAGACATCAGGTATTCAAACGCCACCCCATCCTTGAAAGCCAGTTTCAGGCGACGAGCCACCAAGCTCTTTGCCGTACCAGGAGGGCCGAGCAGAAATATGCTCTCTCCTGCAATGGCACTCAGCAGTGCCATTGCGATAATATGCTCTTTCTCAAAAACGCCTTGCGAGAGTGTTTTGAGTAACAATTTTATTTGGTCGTCTGGAGTCATCATATCATGCTCTTAATCCCATAAATACTGAAAATACCTATGGAAGAGGTCAAGACCCTGTTCATGGTCTTGTTATCTTCCTTGTCGTGCATAGTGTGGGCATATTTCATCAGTTCAAAAGCATCAATCATCTTTTGAATTGTGTCGTTCCACTTCCACATATCTCCCATGTTAGGCGGATAGCCATGTTTGTCAAAAGCTTTGAAGGCTTGTAAGCGAGGAACCAGAAGACGGGCGATTGCATTGTCCGTATTCCATACATCTTCTATTGGAAAGTCATGCCCATGACTCAATTGAAGGGAAAGAGTATCGAAGACTCTCTTATTCTTTGGTGATTGACTCATACTCTTCATTTGTCAAGGCTCTACTCTTCTTGCATTTTCCATTAATGCCAATCAAAGATGCTATTCTGCCCTTTAAGCAGATGAAGTCATCTTCATTTGCTTGAATCGGTTCTCCAAATTCCTCGATGGATGATGTTCCAGTCCTGTTCCCGTCTTCGTCATAAATCTGATAAGGGTCAGCTGTGACACCGACGAAATAGGAAGAACCCAGAATCCAGCCTTTGAAATACTTCTTGTCGGACACCATCTTGCCATCCAAATGGACGGTCTTTTTCTTTTCCCCCAGTTCCATATACTCTATATTTGCTAAAGGCATATAGACTGTAGTGTTCCCCTCCATGGTGTGAACACCTAAGCGAGATATCGTTACCTTTACATTTTTGAGTGCCATAATGATATTTTTTAGTTTGACATTTAGAAATCTGGTGCAAAATTAAAATGGAGTTATGCCGAATGGGGGCATAACTCCATAAACTTTGTATTTCTTTGAAAAAATTATTGTTCAAGGATGGCAATTACCCTGTCAGCAATGTCTTCTGTAATGCCGTCGTAAGGATTGGTAAGGATGAAGTGGGGCACCTGAGATTCAAGGCATACATACTCATCATCGATGATGACATACCGTACATCATTCTTTGTATAGTCAGCTAACCATGATGCTATCTCCATTCCGTTACAATGTCCCATAGCAGGGGCTATGTCATCAAGATTTGCGGTAAGCAGCCAATTATCGCTGACAGATGAATCTGTGATGCGTCCTAATAACTGCTCCAGACTTCTGATGAAGAGGTCGTTTAAGTGATGGCTTTCTTCTTCATGGAAAAAGAACTTATAAATGTCAGACCACATGTTTTCATGATGGGTCACGCCCGTTATATCCATAAGAGAACGTTCCCATTTATGAGGTTTGGGAATGCTCTTTAACCCATTAAGCCAAGACTGGAGTTGTATTGTATTCATCATATTCACTTAACTATGGATGCGAATAGTTCTGAACACTCTTTTGTTGCAAATGGTTCGAACACATTGTGCCATATATTGAGAGCAAGTTGCTTCGGGTTGAAGCTTGCCATATATAGGCATTCTTCTACAGACACGACATTATCTGTAACTCCAAAGACTGAAGCCGGAATCTGTCTTACAAAGGGATACCATATATGGTTCTCCAGATTATCTTCATAGCCATTTAATGGCAGTGTGTGACTCAACTCTTTCATTTTTTCATATACTTTTCGAGAGTCTGCTTCTGAAGCATACACCCATATACCTACGCCTCTTCTATGCCAAGGAGAATCTGAACGGTTCCACCATTCCCATTCAATCGAAACAGCGATAAGTCTGCTTTCGTTCGGATACATATTTAGGCTCAGTTTATTTCTGTCATATTCAAAAATCCATCCTGTATCTTGTAGCTTAGAATTTGCAAGTACTTGAATTTCATTACAAAGCGAAGACTTAAGATATTTAACCAAGTCCTCCCGATAATTTGAGAGTTCAATATATGCTGACCATTTTTCGGCACTATCGAACAAGTCCATAATCTGCTTTATATTTTCCATGTTATAGAGTTTTACAATATTCTTTATATTGGCTTAATAAGTTCCTAAGAGGTGTATTTTCTTCTGGTAATGAAGAAATGCAGTCATCTAACCAGTCCGAGACTTCTTCTTCAAAAGACCAAACAATTGGAGTTATAGGAAGGTGCTCCGGCATGGTTTCAGACAAATAAGATGGTCTATGCAATGAATCATCAGAAACATTTTTGTATTTGTTAGGGACTAAATACACAATTTTATATTCCTGATGTTTACTATAAAATTCCGGAAGCAAATCATTATCTGAACGATGAATATTCTCAAACCAGTATCTATACAATTGATTGGGTTGGTCTCCTGCCCAATTTGATTTATTCTCAATAATTATTACACTGTGAGGGTTATACCTTTTTAGCATAACATCAACTCGTCCTGTCTCAGCAGTCGAAATCCATTCATCATTTTCTCCGTAGTTAACGTTTATTCGTCTCAGCAGCAGATTGATAAACCGATTTTCCTGCCCGTGCATAGTATGTGGGGAAAGAATAAATTGCAGTATTCTACTGTGTATTGGCTCTGTTATTCCAGTGAATTCATTCCACAGGGTAAACACATTAATGTATTTCCCTTCAAGAATGTCTTTTTGTTTTTTAGCCATAATCTGTTCGTGAATCTTTACAAAATCACGAAGTGCATCTGAATATTGTATTAATTTGTCGCTCATACTTATCTGTTACAGTATTTCTTTTGCAATCCATGCGCACGCCTCGGCATCAGCCAGTGCATGGTGATGGTTTTCTAAAACATACCCACATTCCTGTGCCACGGTATGCAACTGGTGGTTTTCCAAATCGGGAAATACTTTCCGTGATGCCGTGAGTGTGCAGAGGAACGAATATTCGGGATAGTCCATCTGGTAGCAGCGGAAAGCGGCACGAAGGCAACTTTCGTCGAAAGCCTTGTTGTGCGCCACGAGGGGAAGCCCTTCGATGAGAGGGGCAATCTGCTTCCATACTTCAGGGAAGATGGGCGCATCTTCTGTATCTTCTTCTTTCAACCCATGCACTTGCGTACACCAGTAGTTATAATAGTTCGGCTCTGGTTGTATGAGAGAGTAGAACGAATCAACGATCTCTCCGTTCCTTACGATAATGACACCAACAGAGCAAACGCTGGTTCGCTCATTGTTAGCGGTTTCGAAATCAATAGCTGCAAAATCTTTCATTTCTTATTTGGGTCGTACTTGTTCCACATTCGTTTAATGATTCCTGCAATCTCTTTGCGAAGCCAGATTGGTTCCAGAACCTCCACGTCTTCGCCCTTAGAAAGCAATTCTTGGTAGAAATCAAATTCGGGACAAATCTGGAGCGTGAAGATGCTGAATTCGCCTTCTCGGTCAATTTCCTCCTGTGAGTTGTGAATCGGTAGTGAACGGAGGTAGTTGGCCTGACCAGCCGACACTTTCAGCTTCACGTACTCAATGTTGCGTTTGGTTCCTGCAATGATGCCATAGTAGTTATAGAAGAATGTCTCTGGGTCGAAATCCTCCGGCATTTTGAAAGTCTGACCGTCAAGCTTCCAAATGTGGAAGATGCGGTCGATGGCATATATCATTATCTTATCATAATATGGACTGAGGGCTATCATGTACCACCGCTGTTTGAATAGCTTCAGACAGTAGGGATGGACGTTGAAGGTGTAGCTTTCATCCTTCCAATAGCTCTGGTATGTGATACGTAGCTGTGTGTCCGTCTTCATTGCATCAATAATGACGGCCAACTCATTCTGTCCCGAGGGAATATCTTCAAGCAGAATACGATCTTTGATGGATTGGCTGTCAAGGAGTAGATTGCTCACAGATATGGTGTTTATAAGCCAATTCCGCAATCCACCTCGTTTAATCTCGTCTGCGTTCTCAATATAATAGTGGTAGCCACCTTTGCGCTCACATTCTATGACAAGGTTGAACATCTCCTCTGCGGCAATTCTCCACTTGTGGAAAGTGCGCAGAGGTATCGGGTCTTCTTCAAACTTTTCCACCCACTTTTGATTGATTTCCTCAAAAGTGATGCGACCAGCCTTGTAGATGGTTTCAACTAACCAAACGTATCTATTGATAAGGTTTTTAGCCATAATTATCTGTTTTGATACCGCAAAGATAGTGAAGACTTGTGTAATTATGGGGCACAAGTTCCGCTTTCCTGTTTAATTTTATGAGTCCACTTGAAAAAGTCAAGAATCGAGTTCCAATTCAAAATATGCTTACATTTTGTCATACTACAGGGGCAATAAACATGTTTATAAAGATAGAATATACAAAGTAATAACAGGAATGAGGTTATTGATTTACAAAATGAAAGTTATTTTTTGAAGAACCACTTTTTCAAGTGGACTCATTTTATTTATTCTTAGCAAAAAAATCCTATCCAAGTACCAAAGTCAGGCGCATTTGGTTGTTTTTTAAGCTGTCATCAACTCCATATTCCCAAGTGACTTCTGCTTCCGGGTTGATGTACTCAGACAGAAACATCTATATCTTGGCGAGGTCGTCCATTGTCATCATTATGACAATCGATAAAGAAGGTACATAGACTGTATTGCTTTAAGTCTCCGACATTTGCTCCTTTCAACTGGTTGAGGATTGAAAGCATAGGGCTTGTATTTTCCAAAGGGTTAGAGATATATGAGCCATAGAGTATGGTATTTTCTCTTTCATTTTCTCCATTCCGCTCTCGTCAAAGTCAATAATACTGTTGCCATCGTCAATGTGGTTTAACAATTCAGTAATATTCTCTTTGTTGTCGATCTTCTTCATGATTATTCGTATCTTACATTTCTTTCAAGTTGGATATGTACTTCCAGATCAAAATCATGCACATAGATAAGGTCATAGAGCGAGAAATAACAATGGTCGTAAAGGTTGTGGAACGGTTGTATCATGTGCAAGTCTTTTGACCATTCCCGGTCAAGTCCCTCGTTCCAGTTGTCGTTCTCGTCTTCCATGCCAATCCATTTCTCAAACGTTTCACATCCACCATGTTCAGGAGGATATTCTTTACTGCAATGTAACGACCATGCACAGCCGTCATCATAGAGAGGTTCAAAGCCTCCTTGCGTCAGAGCGTCCCATACTTGTTTGGTGGTTTCGGTTTGAAGAGGGTGGTGCTTCGGGTATTCTGCACCAAGATAGATTTTTCCTTCCACCTCAAAATCACCCAAACTGTCGGTGCGATTGCAGTACTCTTCATAGGTAGTCATCACTTTGTTATAGAGTTCTGCGCAGGCTTTTCTTAATCTGTCATTGAATGAGACAAGCAGCTGATGCATATCGCTGTCGTACACATTCAGTTCATACAGCACATTGCTTCTACGACGAAGAAGCTGCTTCATGACGTGCTTTTCTTCATCTGTGTATCGGCAATGGTCGTTCCACAATGCAATGTCATTTTCAAGCATCTTAATCCGTGAGTCTTCAAATACCTTATATATATCCATATGCGTAGATTTGAATTTCTCATTGCAAAGATATTTTCATGGTATGCCATTCTGAGGCGTATGTTTAAAATTCTTCAATAAAAGGAAGAAAAAGTTTTGTTATGCCTCCATTCGGCACACCATGCACTTAATTTTGTGGCAAAAATTTTCGCATAGTTATTTTTATCGGGTATAGTAACAGCGTGCCCCACAGAGAATACTGATAATACGAAAGAGTTGGAGCTTCCTTGCCGGGAGAATCCAACTTTTTCTTTTTAGCCAAATGCTTGGCTTCAACTCTGACATGGCGAGGAAAAGCTGGATGAAATCTAACTATATTTTTTACGCTTAAAATGAAAGAACTATGCCAGCAAATAAGAATGCCTTAATAAGGGGGACAAGACTATAGACAACTATTTAAGAAACAGATACAGAAGATGGACTTTCGATGATATCGTGGAGGCATGTAGCGATGCTCTCTACGACATGGAGGGAATCACCAAAGGTGTATACGCCAGAACTGTTCAGATGGACATACAGATTATGAGATCTGACAAACTGGGCTACAATACTCCTATCGAGGTTTATGATAGAATATACTACAGATACGCTGATCCTGACTATTCTATCACTGAAATGCCTTTATCCATAGAGGATTGCAAGCTGATAAAGAAGGCTATCATTCTTCTTGAAAACAAGAAGGATAAGAACAACGAAGACACCATCCAGGTGCTCAACAAGGTACAGGACAGACTCAAATCTATTCTGAACTTTGTGTAAGGAAAAAGGAGGAAAATTATGAACGAACATCAGCGAAACATCGTCTTACAAGAAAGCTGAAAGGCTTCTTTTCAAGCAAAACTGCCTGAAGAGAAGCCTTTCTTATGTAGAGCTTCAAGTAGGATTCGGACCTACACCCTGCTCATTACAAGGGAGCTGCACTACCACTGTGCTATTGAAGCATTTGGGAGTTTGATGGGAATCGAACCCACGACCACTACTCGTTCTTGCGCCATGCCTCTACATTCATGAAGGCTGAGGTGCGTGTGTTTTCTTCACCGTTCTTCTCGATTCGGCTGATAGCCAGTGAGAAGCGAGTTACGTTTGCGGTTGAGAACTGATGGATGCTTGCATCCTTACCAACGAAACCTATTACTGCGAAAGTATTTTCCATCTTTTTCACATGAAGGCTTTTTACAGATAACTACTCCATTCCATAATACACCTTCTTGTACCAGCTTGTCCAAGCGGGTAAATACTTGACAGCTGCATTAACCAAAGCGTCCGACTTGAAATCAAAGAACTTATGAGAGTTCTTTGTGAGTTCACGATATTTATTCATGGTTTTGTCCAGGAACGTATTTTCTGGATGGGTTACAACAGAGAAAAAGACATCAGCGAATACTGCACGTTTTTCAAGTTCTAAAGCAAGCATCTGATTCCTCCAAAGTTGGTTCATGCCACCTCTAAATGGACAACCAGTCCCCTTATAGCTACCATTGAAGAACGAGGACTGAGCATCCATGATATTCCAGTAATAATAGCCACAATGCTTGTGATAATAGCACTTCTCGTGGTCATTTAACAAATCTGCCATACTACAAGTGGCACAGTTAGCCTTCTCAGATTTAGAAATGCCCTTTGAGCGATAACCTCCGCATGTGGTAAATTCATGTTCTGTCAACTTGTGCTCAATCAGCCATAGGCACAACTTGTTGTCTTTGTCTCGATATGCGATAGCTACATCAGAATCAGTCCCTGCATGAGGACTGTGATCGCCAAGCAGTCCTTTTGACCCCTCTAATGAAGACTCCCAGTATTCAAAGCAATAACCTTTCCGTAATTGTTCTCTGTCGATGTGGGCGAATCCTTCCGGTGCGACTCCCGACTCTAAGAGTATCTGGTCTGCTTGCTCGCTTTCAAGGATTGGAACAAACAGGTTGATGCATGCCGTCTGTGAACTTGCGACATGTGCTGATGCCGCAAGATGGGGTTTGTAGGCAAAACGGCTTGCTTGGATATCTGCCACCACAGGCTTTGTGTCAGCATATAACATAGAAGGCAGTTTTTCCTCACAATAGGGCTTGGGAAACAAGCAATCATGTTCCACACCATGTGACGAGATACCCTTTCCTGCGATTCCAAGGTCTTCCTTCTTATATCTTATCAAGTGAGAGTACACTTTCTTTTTAAAGTCTTCGTAAATCATAAGTTGTTAATTATTTTAGGGTTATTAATGTTGGATTATTTATCAGATTGTACCTGCTATCCACAACACAGGCATTGCTATACACAACATCCCCTATCGTTGCCGTACCATAAGCGTCATGCTCGTGACCAAACAAATGGCAAGTGGGATGTAAAACTTTCAGGTGTTCCGCAAGGGTTGCATTGCCTCTATGCTCAAGACCTTTTCCGTAGTCGGCGATGTCACATATTCCTTTGGGGGGCATGTGCGTGATTAAGATATCTACATCGTCTGGAATATTATGGATGAACATGTCCAGTTTGCCATCCATACAGTCTTCCATGAACATCGGTATGCCATAAAATTTCATGCCATCTATGACAACGCTGTTGTTGTAGAGGTAGTGAACGTTTTGGGAGAGTCCTTCAATAGGGTCTGCCCCATACATGCACATATCATGGTTGCCTGCGATGAAAACCTTATGTTCATAATGTAAGTTGCAAAACCAATTCATGAAGTCATACGCCTCCTCTTCGCTTCCAGCAAAAGTGAAGTCACCGCTATGTACGATGACATCCGCTTCGGGCAATGACCTCAGATTCTTGTGCAGACCATGCGCGTCAGACAAATGCAATATTTTCATTTTCAGCGCAAATTTAGATACACTTCATTTTTTTGATATATACTTCCCATTGACACAAGCGTGCCAAAAGTCTGTTCTACCTCCTCTTTTATCCCTAGTATGATATATAAACGAATGAGGAGCAAAAAATCTCACAGGCTTTCGCCGTTTTAACACAATATTAACATATAGGAATGGAGCTTGTGCTGGCGAAAACGGATAAAGTGCAATCCAGGTTCTTAGACCCACAGAGGCCATCACCATTGGCGGTGGACGAACAGCACCCTGCCCCTGCCAACCACCCGTGGTTTGTTACATTGTTACATGTTACAATAAGGTGGTTCCACATATCGCATCCGTTAGGCCCACCACTTACGGCGATGACCTATGGGGAGGGGGGAACCATTCCACACTAAGAAAGAAAAAGGCAAGCACCCTATTGCAGATGCTTGCCTTCGTATTGAATTAACCAAAAGAATTTACTCCTCAACTGCCGCCTGAGCCGCTGCGAGGCGAGCAATGGGCACACGGAACGGAGAGCAGCTAACGTAGTTTAAGCCCACTTTGTGGCAGAACTTAACTGATGAGGGTTCACCACCATGTTCACCACAGATACCGCACTTGAGTTCAGGACGAACGGTGCGACCCTTGTTAACGGCCATTTCTACTAACTGACCTACACCGTTTTGGTCGAGTACTTGGAAGGGGTCAACCTTCAAGATCTTCTTCTCTAAGTAAACGGGGAGGAAGCTGGCGATGTCGTCACGTGAGTAACCGAAGGTCATCTGCGTCAAGTCATTCGTACCGAAGCTGAAGTATTCAGCGCGTGAAGCAATCTTGTCGGCTGTAAGAGCAGCACGAGGAATTTCAATCATGGTACCAACCTTGAACGGAATTTCGATACCTTCTTCTTTGAAGAGGGCTGCTGCTTCGTCGCGGATAACCTTCTCTTGCGCCTCGAACTCATAAAGAATACCTGTAAGAGGTACCATGATTTCGGGGTGAGGATCAAGGCCTTCGCGCTTCAAATCGATGGCTGCAGAGAGGATAGCGCGTGTTTGCATTTGCGTAATCTCAGGATAAGTGTTGCCCAAACGGCAGCCACGGTGACCGAGCATTGGGTTGTGTTCGCAAAGGCTTTCAACGCGTGCACGGATGTATTCAACCGTTACGCCCATTGCCTTAGCCATCTCTTCTTGTCCCTTCAAATCGTGGGGTACAAATTCGTGGAGAGGAGGATCGAGCAAACGAACGTTTACGGGATAGCCGTCCATAGCGCGGAAGATACCCTTGAAGTCTTCCTTCTGGTAGGGGAGGAGTTTCGCAAGTGCTTTCTTACGTCCTTCTACGTCTTCAGCCAAAATCATTTCGCGCATGGCGATAATCTTCTCGTTATCGAAGAACATGTGCTCAGTACGGCAGAGACCGATACCTACAGCACCGAATGAACGAGCGACTTGAGCATCGTGAGGAGTATCGGCATTGGTGCGTACTTGCAAGCGAGTGTACTTAGCGCAGAGGTCCATTAAGGCAGCGAAGTCGCCAGAGAGTTCGGCAGCTTGTGTCTTGATTTCGCCTTTGTAAACGCGTCCGTTGGTACCATTGAGTGAGATGTAGTCACCTTCGTGAAGCACAGTGCCGTCAATTTCAACAGTACGGTTCTTGTAGTCAACGTTGATAGCACCAGCACCGCTGACGCAGCACTTACCCATACCGCGTGCTACTACGGCAGCGTGTGAGGTCATACCGCCACGAGCTGTAAGAATACCTTCAGCTACCGCCATACCAGCGAGGTCTTCAGGTGAAGTCTCGATACGAACCATTACGACCTTGTGACCGTCTTCGTGCCATTTGGCAGCATCGTCAGCGAAGAATACAATCTGGCCGCATGCAGCACCCGGACTTGCGGGCAAACCACGTGTAAGTTCTGTAGCCTTAGCAAGTGCGTCTTTAGAGAATACGGGGTGGAGTAGTTCGTCCAACTTCTGAGGTTCGCAACGCTCGATAGCTGTCTTTTCGTCAATCATGCCTTGGCGTAAGAGGTCCATGGCAATCTTAACCATGGCTGCACCTGTACGCTTACCATTACGTGTCTGTAAGAACCAGAGTTTGCCCTCTTGTACGGTGAACTCCATGTCTTGCATATCGTGATAGTGCTCTTCCAGCTTAGTCTGAATGGCATCAAGTTGGTGATAGATTTCAGGCATGGCTTCTTCCATTGAAGGGAATTCAGCCTTGCGTTGTTCTTCGCTAATGCCTTGCAGTTCAGCCCAACGACGAGAACCTTCAAGTGTGATTTGTTGGGGAGTACGAATGCCAGCAACAACGTCTTCACCCTGTGCGTTAACCAACCATTCACCATTGAAGAGGTCTTCACCAGTAGCGGCATCGCGGCTGAAGCAAACACCTGTAGCAGAAGTGTTGCCCATGTTGCCGAATACCATTGCCATAACGGTAACGGCGGTACCCCATTCAGCGGGAATGCCTTCCATCTTACGATAAAGGATAGCGCGTTCGTTCATCCATGAGTCGAATACGGCACAGATAGCGCCCCAAAGTTGTTCCATGGGGTCGGTGGGGAATTCTTTACCCGTTTGTTCAACAATGGCTTTCTTGAAGCGAACAACGAGTTCCTTTAAGTCGTCAACTTCAAGTTCGTTGTCAAGCTTCACGCCTTTTGCTTTCTTAACGTCTTCGATGATAGCTTCAAAGGGGTCGACATCGTCTTTATTGACAGGCTTCATGCCCAATACTACGTCGCCATACATCTGTACAAAGCGGCGGTATGCATCGTAAGCAAAACGTGCATTACCAGTCTTGCGAGAAAGACCTTCAACAACTTCGTCGTTCAAACCGAGGTTGAGGATAGTATCCATCATACCAGGCATAGAAGCGCGTGCACCTGAGCGTACTGAAAGCAAAAGAGGATTTTCAACATCACCAAATTTGCTATTCATCAGTTCTTCTGTCTGATGTAGGCTCTTCTCTACATCGTCTTTCAAAAGTGCTACAACTTGTTCTTTACCAATCTTGTAGTATTCGTTGCAAACGTCAGTTGTAATAGTGAATCCAGGAGGAACGGGTACTCCGATAAGGTTCATCTCTGCGAGGTTGGCACCTTTGCCACCTAATTCGTTACGCATGTCAGCACGTCCTTCAGCCTTTCCGTTGCCGAACGTGTAAACTCTTTTGATATTATTCATGGGGTTTATTGAATTGAATTGTCTAAAAATGGTTGTCAGTAAGTATTTATAAAAGGTTGTGTTATTGATGTGTTCTGTACTAACACAACGCAAATATATACTTTTCCTTTTGAAAGTGCAAGATTAAGCGTGAATTTTTACATGTAGACTTTCAAAAAATGGCGTTTCTGTGTTAATATTAATTGAAAATATGTTGGAAAGCATAGGGAGAGAATAAAGAAAGGAGTAGGGCTGCAAGCATAATTGTAGCCTTACTCCTTTTATACATATTATATATATGTACTTTTATTTCTTGTGGTATTCCTTAGCCAAACCGCCTTCGGAGGTTTCGCGATAGAGCGAGGGGAGGTCGTGGCCAGTTTGTTTCATTACTTCAACCGTTTTGTCGTAGACGATGCGATGAGTACCATCTGATAGATTGGCATAGATATTGGCGTCTAAGGCGCGTGCTGCTGCGTGAGCGTTGCGTTCAATGCAGGGAATTTGTACTAATCCGCACACGGGGTCGCACGTCATGCCAAGGTGGTGTTCCAATCCCATTTCGGCTGCATATTCAATAGTAGCGAGAGAGCCTCCAAATAGGTAGTTGGCAGCTGCGGCAGCCATTGCGCAGGCTACGCCCACTTCGGCTTGGCAACCAGCTTCGGCTCCTGAAATAGAGGCGCGACTCTTGGCAATGTTGCCCACTAAGCCCGCTGTGGCAAGTGCATGGAGTATGCGTTTCTCTTTAAAATTGCGTGTCTTGTGTAAGTGGTAAAGTACTGCTGGGACGACACCGCTTGCGCCACAAGTGGGGGCGGTGACAATCGTGCCGCCCGAAGCATTCTCCTCGCTCACGGCAAGGGCATAGGCAAAGACGAAGGCGCGTGACTGTAGATTAGAGGGATAGCCCATGGCGCGAATGTAATAGTCGGGGGCTTTGCGACGTAGTTTGAGTACGCCAGGAAGTACACCTTCGTGTTCGATGCCACGTTCTACGGCTTCGCACATGGTGTGCCATACTTTTTCAAGGTAATCCCATATTTCAGAGCCTTCGCAGTGTTGTACGTATTCCCAATAAGATACACCGCGCTCTTGACACCATTGTTGGATGTCAGAAAGGTGGTCGAGGTCGTACACTTCAGGTGTCTCGGTTTGTTGCTTGCCGTCTTCAACTAATGCTCCACCGCCTACGCTGTATACAATCCATTCGTCTTGAAAGTCGTTGTTGTTCTTCCTTACTTCAAATTTCATGCCGTTGGGGTGGAAGGGGAGTACTATTTCGGGACACCAGATGAGTTCGGTTCGATTTTCGCCCAACACTTGCAGTATGGCGTAATCGGTCAAGTGTCCTTTCCCCGTGGCGGCTAAACTACCATAAAGTGTTACTCTAAAGCCTTGTGCGTCGGGGTGGTTTCGTAAATATGTTTCAGCGGCAATGCGTGGTCCAATGGTATGTGAGGAAGAAGGGCCTATGCCAATGCGATATAGTTCTTTTAATGATTTCATGAGGGGAAATATGCTAATGCATTGTTAATGTGCAAATGTTTGGTTAATGTGTAAATGTGCAATTTGTTACTTTCTTTTGCTGCATTTGTTGAATGGTGCAAACGAAGGCGACCATTTGTACATTCTCACATTTGTACATTGGAAAAGAGGTTATAATTCTTTGATGAATCCGCGTCGGTAGGCAACGAGGAGCTTTTCGAGGTCGGCAATTTGTTCGCGCAACTCTGCTCCCTTGTCAGTGTCGTTTACCATGGCGCGGTGTCCCATCATTTCGACAATTTGAGTGGTTGACTTAATGTCGGTGCCATTAAGTATGGCCTCTTCGGTTGAGGTGAAGGGCGCGTGTTGTACTAATTGGAAACCGCGTGAGTGGTAAACTAAGGTGTAACCTGCTATGCCCGTCGTGTTGTGATAAGCTTTCGCAAACCCTCCGTCAATTACCATAAGTTTACCGTCGGCTTTGATGGGATTCTCACCATTGGAGGCTCGTACGGGTACGTGGCCATTGATAATGTGGCGATGTTTCCCACTCACTCCAAAAGCATCCATGATGTGGTCACAAATGTTGGCATCAGCGCGTAAGCTATAGTACCAACCTTTTGCTTCTTTATGAGTAGACTTGTCGTCAATGAAGTAACGTTCGAAGGTCGACATCTTAGACTTGTCAAACAAGGGAGAATCGCATCCGCACCAAAGATACCAGAAGTAGTCGCAAGCCCGTTGGCGCTCAATGCTATCGCCATCATCGTCGTATGCCGTTCGTACCAATTGCTCAACGCGTTCCATAAGTTCACGTCCTGCAACGTTTTGTCCTTCAACGCACACCTCTTTTAAAGTGCCGTCTTCGTTCATAGGCACTGAGGCATGGAAGAGTAGGTTAGAGTTATAAACGCCATACATGCTGCCATGCAGTAAGAGTTGCTGAACGTGAGCTTGCAGTCTGTCTGAAATGAGGAACGAGTGTTGTAGGCGGTCGATGAGGTCTTGCTCTTCGTCTGTAAGTTGATAGGGGCTTGAAGGATTAATCGTTGGGAAGTTGCAGTCGGTCAGTGGGTAAGTTTGTCCGTCAACGACGCAAGTATTCTTATCAAAGTCAATCGTTTCAAGTAGGCAACGATCGCTCATGTTCCACTCAGGGTGTTGCTTATACAGTTGTCCTTCCAACTTAAACTGAATAACAGCAATCGCTTTGTGCATTTGTGCGATAAGTTTGCATTCCTTCTCATTGGGTCGGCGTGAAGGGTCTTCTATCTTGGGATAAAAAATGGTGCAAGGGTCATTGGCATAGGTTTCCATAGCAAAAGTAGCCATGGGCACCATGTTGATGCCATATCCTTCTTCGAGCGTTTGCGTGTTGGCGTATCTAAAAGAAAGACGTAGCACACTGGCGATACACGTTTTGTTGCCTGCTGCAGCTCCCATCCATAATATGTCGTGGTTACCCCACTGAATGTCCCAATGGTGGTAGCGAGTGAGCGTGTCCATAATAAGGTGTGCACCAGGGCCACGGTCGAAGATGTCGCCCAAGATGTGTAGTTGGTCAATGGCAAGGCGTTGGATAAGTTCACACATCGCCTTAACGAAACCTGCTGCACGTCCTGTACCGATAATCGTTTGAATGATAACGCCTACATAGGCTTGCTTGTTTCGGTCATCACTGCTTTCGTGGAGGAGTTCTTCGATGATATATGCAAATTCAGGTGGCAGGCTTTTGCGCACCTTAGAACGTGTGTACTTAGAAGAAACGTTGCGGCAAACAGCAATCAATTGATTGAGCGTAGTTTGGTAATAGTCCGCCAAGTCAGTATCGTTTTGCTTTACTAGTTCCAACTTTTGCTTGGGATAGTAAATAAGCGTGCAAAGGTCGCGAATCTCTTTCTCGCGCAATGTGTTACCAAATAACTCTTTCACCTTACGCTTGATGTTACCCGAGGCATTTCTCAATACGTGCTGAAAAGCTTCGTTTTCGCCATGAAGGTCGGCCAAGAAATGTTCGGTAGGTTTGGGTAGGTGAAGTATGGCCTCAAGATTGATAATCTCGGTGGTTACTTGTGGTATGGTGGGAAAATCGCGTGCCAACAACTTAAGGTATCTTAAGTCGGCATTGATACTTTTATTGGATATGGTTGGTTTTGGCATAGAGGTAAGTTTGAGGTTGGGTATAAATCTCCACGTTATTTGTTTGCATGGAGCGGAATTTAAAAAGGATAACCTTTATGCTACAAAGATAGGGAATGCTTAGAATAAGGCAAACGAAAAGGTTAATATTTTTCGGAGTTGTAGTGATAAAAAATAACGTGTTAAAACCTTTCGTTGAAGCGCAATGAAAGATAAAAGCGTCTTTTAATTGCGTTATGAAGGTTTTAACACGTTATACTTGTGCAAATAAGCTTGTTAAGCTTCAAAATTCTTTACAAACTTCTCAATAGCCTTATATGTCTCTTCGCGTGCAGGGACGAGCGGTAAGCGCAGTTTGTTGAGAGTCTTTCCTTGTATGCCCAATAGCGACTTGATACCTGCGGGATTGCCGTCGGCAGAAAGCAACTTGTAAGCAGTGCTTAGTTCGCGGTGCATCTTTAAAGCATTGTTATAGTCACCAGTTAAGGCATTGTGTACCATGCTGCCAAATTCTTTAGGATAAGCATTGCCAATAACCGATATTACACCTTGTGCACCAATGGTGAGCAACTCAAACGTGATAGAATCGTCACCGCTCAGTACTTCAAATCCTTCGGGAGCCTGTTCAATGATGTCCTCTATCTGTCCAATCTTACCAGAAGCCTCTTTGATAGCCACTACATTGTCGCAATCGTGCGCAATGCGTAATGTCGTTTCAGCTTCGATGTTAACGCCTGTACGTCCTGGAACGTTGTAGAGCACAACGGGGAGTGGGCTGTTATTCGCTACGGTGGTGAAATGTTGGTACAGGCCCTCTTGTGAAGGCTTGTTATAAAATGGGGCAACGATAAGTACACCCTCAAAACCGTCAAGGTTGGTATGTTGTAAATCTTCAACGACGCGAGCGGTGCAGTTGCTGCCAGCGCCTAAGAGCAATGGAACACGTTTATTGTTAACTTTGATGACGCAGTCCATAATGGCGCGTTTCTCTTCAGCTGTTAAGCAGGGAGTTTCGGCGGTAGTGCCCAAAACGCACAAAAAGTCGATGCCACCTTCGATTTGATTTTCAACCAAAGCGGCAAGTTGGTCAAAGTCAACGTTTCCGTCTTCTTTAAAAGGAGTGACAAGTGCAATGCCCAGTCCTTTAAATGGATTCACTCTTTTCATATAGTGTATAGGGTGTAATTATTTACAATCGTAGAGTAGTAGTTGTACCATATATTTATAATAAGGTATGGTGCAATTCGTTGCAAAGTTAGTGCAAACCGAACGCAATACAAAACGAAAAAAGAATTTTTTCGTTTTGTATTGCTGAGGTGCCGCCTAACTTGCCGTTAGAAAAGTTAGTGCAAGGCGAGAGAAGAGCAAAATGAAAGTCAAAAAACTTTCATTTTCTCTACCGAGCCGCTGCCTAACTTGCCGTTAGAAAGGTTCGTGCAAACCGAACGCAATACAAAACGAAAAAGATTTTTTTCTGGCTGTATTTAGAGCCTTATAACTAACCATAACTTACTATGACTAACCAAACATAAAGTCTTGATTTTCAACACTATTTAATTTTTAACACTTCCTGAGTGCTTTTTGACAGTTCCCGATTTTCCACATATTTTTGCAGCGTATTTCTACCGTGGAGAATTTGTGGAGCTTTTATTTTGTCATATCGTAAACGTAGTTTACAATGATTTACGAGTGGTTACGATGAAGGACAGATTTGAAGCTGATAGGCAAAAAGCGTTATATCGTGGACTGGGTTGACAAAGGTTGTCAATGGTTCACTTCCGTTTACTCCATCGGTGGAATACTCAAAGTATGTAGAACATAGCAATATCAAAGAGTATGAGACCGACAAGAAAATGTGAATTTTGTGGCAAGACATTCGTGCCAAGGAGCGGTATGCAGAAATACTGTTCCGAGGAATGCCAGGCAGAGGCAAAACGTCTTAGGAAGAAAAGACAGCAGGACTTGATTAATGGTATTGAGCCAATCGTGGATCTGCAACATCAGGAGTATCTTACCTTCTCCAAAGCTCCATTCTGATGGGATGCACCCGACAATATATCTACAAACTCGTGGCTAACGGCAAGTTGAAGGCATCAAGATTGACCAGCAGAATGGCATTCGTGAGAAAATCTGATATAGAGAAGATGTTTGAGGGTAATCCCTACAAGCGTGTGATTTCTGCCAGCAAGAGCAAACCCTGTAAAAAGGAAAAAACAGAAAAGCTAACACAAAAGCAGGAACCGACAAAAGGGAAAGAAGAGAATGAGGTGCTTGACTATTATCCAGACTATCGTGATGAGAGCACGATGAAAGTCATCCGCCATGAGCCGCTTGGCATCTACATCTATGCCAAGCCGAAGATCCAGATGGAACAGAAGTACAACCTCAACCTTACGGCAAGAGCCGAGGCGATACGCTGTCGTCGCTTTGAGGCTACCGTCAACGAACGTTACGATTTCTTCGACAAGGAGAAGATGAAAGGCGATCTCCTTGCCTACTTCAAGAAACTGTCAGACAAGAAGAACTCCAAGTGACAACACGTCTATATGCACTTTCGTACCTTCACGCAAGGCAAGTGTACCTTGGGAGAGATTAACGTGGACTTGTGCAACAGATTTCGTGAGAATCTGCTTACAGCACCACAGGGACTGCATAAGAACAGAAAGCTACATATAAACTCAGCAGCCAACTACTGGTCAACGTTCCGTGCATCAATCCATACAGCCTATCGTGACCATAAGATAAAGGAGAACCCGAATGGCTTTCTGGAACGCATTGAGACCATTCCGACTGACAAGGAACATCTTTCACAAGACGAGGTTATCCGCTTGGCATCCATGCCTTGCTCCGCCCCTGCATTGAAGCGAGCCTTCCTGTTCTCTTGCCTAACGGCATTGCGAAAGAGCGACATCAAGAAACTCACTTGGCCCATTCTATTTCATCAATCCAACCATTGTCTTTTGCTTTTCTCCATGCCGTATAAGCCCCTTCTGAAAAAGCCTTGCGATTTCTGTACTTTTTGCCTTCTTCCATTACATGCTCTTTGACATCCCAATAGCCATCTGGCTTCTTTTTCTCTTTTATCCACGGCATTTCCTTGAATATTGTTTTGTCTTCACATGCATGTTGGTATGCTGTTGGGCTATTTATTGCAAATTCTGTTCTTGATGTGTATTTCTTTGATTCTTCAATGATTGCTTCTCTTGTCCATTTTGAAATCTTCCCTAATGGAAGAGGCTTTAACCATTTCATCAATGGTAGCCATCCATTACTCATAGCTTTTAGGAAAGCTGTCTTGGCTTTATTCTCAAAATCCTTTTTGTTTGAATACTTGTGGCTCTCCTCAAACACCCTTTCTTTAGTCCAATAGTTATGTGGCTTTTTCTTGTCTTTAAGCCAAGTCATTTCTTTGAGCCAACCGTTTTCACTTGCAGCTTGATAGGCTCCGCCAGCATTTTTTATAAAATCACCTTTGTGCTCGTATTTGTGACTTACTTCAATAACAACTTCATGAGTCCACTTAATTTTTCTTTTGGGTGTTGTCAGCCATGTCATCTCAGTTAGCCATTTGTTATGTTTGGCATGATTATACGCACCTCCAGCCTCTCTTTGAAATTCACTTCTACTATGGTATTTCCTTGATTCTTCGAAAACTTTTTCTTTTGAAGTCCACTTAGCGATACCACCAATAGAACCAACGTTTTTTTCTGTTGCTGCTACATTCAAAAGAGTATAACCATCATTTGCATATTGCTTCTTGTAATAATCCTCATAGTATTGACTTTCCAATACGGTCAGACCATCCTTCAAAATAATTGGTTCTGGAATATTTTTGCCAAAGTATTTTCTTACCGCACTATTAGAACCATATTTATGACTTCTCTTTCTACTATTTTTATATATTGTTAGACCTACATATGCAACTTTATTGTTTTCATCAACATAGGCGTACACAGTTGAGTTATGCTCTTCTTTCCTTTCGTCATAACTACGCGGCTTCATCCAGTCAAATTTATCAAGGATTTTGTACTCACTTGCCCAACTATATGCTGCTGGTTCTTTTTCATAAAAATCCGTTTTATTTGAGTAGTTACGAGCTACTTCAAATACCTTCTTTTTAGTCCAGAATTTCTTTCCTGGATTATCCTGTATTAAACCTAATTCAGGCAACCAACCATTTTTCTTTGCTTGGTTATATGCGTATTCATTTATGCGCCTAAAATCAGCATATGTTATACATTTATGTTCTTGTATAAATGAAACAACCACATCTTTTGTGTATTTGTGATTTGCACGTGGTCCACGCTTTTTATGACGGTCTGTTTTCAACCATCTCATCTCTTTTATCAGCTTCTTTTCATTAGCCTTTTTGTATGCAGTAGGTGCATTTATCTTTAACTCTATTGGGGTTTTGTATTTCTTTGATTCTTCAATGATTCTATCATTAGTCCAGTAACCATATGGGTGTTTTTGAATTGTCATATCCTTAAGATTTTGTTGTTAGATTATATTGAGTATAACCTGCATCTTGCAGGCATCTCATTAGATTCTTTATAGGTTGATATTCTGCATTTCGATCAGCTTCTATTTTAATCTTCAAGTCTTCATTTTTTGTAATCTCTTTGTATGTAGCTATAGTGTTGCTTATCTCCGAAAGTTTAATTTCCCATATTGAGTCTTCACTTGTAATCTTTAGATTTGCCAATTGAGCAAATTTCAACCTAACCGTATCACTTGGAATGTAGACACAATATTTGCCTATCTTATTGACTTTGATTACCAAAGCATTTGAGAACGAGCCTGTTTGAATTACTTTAACAGGCTCGTTTTTTACTTTACTACAACTGCAAAAGAAGACAGAAATTATGAGCAATGAAATAACTTTGTATAAATAGAATTCTTTATTCATTGTAACTTCGTTATTGTAGGTATAAGTCAGTAAACCTTTAGCAAGTGTTTAAGGTTCTGCTACCATAGTGCTATATCCTTTGTTTCGTATTCTTTCCTCTTGAAGTTGTTTTGTGAGTGCTTTAATTTGTGCTTGTTGCGCTTTGATGATGTCGAGCATGGTTTGTTGTTGTTTAAGATGCTCAGTTTCGTTTGTGGCGTGTTGTTGCTGGAGTGCGATAAGAGGAAGCAAACTTGCGCCAGCCTCTGGTTGCGGAGTGTTACCATCGTTTGTTTCGTTTTTCGCGATTGTTCCCGCATCCGTTATTGACGTAGCCTCTGTTTGCTCCTCCTTGCATGGAGTGAAAGCAATCACGTTGGGCAGAATAGACGGAACAATGTTTACATTCGTTGGGTCTAAAGGTTTTCGCTCGCCAGGTTGTCTGAGGGCTGGGTCGGTTGTATACCCTCCCTTGGGTTCAAACTGTGCCGACGTAGGAATACGTACTTTGTCCTTAAACGGATCACCCGTGTTGCAAATAAACGCTTCGATGGGAATTTGAAATGAGTTACAAAATCGCAGTAGTGTAACAATCGGCATGGCACACGACATTTGCTCCCATGAGCGCAGACTGTTGTTCGATTTCGAGCCAATGGCTTGAAGAATGGTGTTAACGGGAATCTGTGTATTCGCCTTTATCCATTCTGTGAGGTACGAATAATTATATTTGTACATCATAATTAATTATTTTTTTTATGTTATAAAGTTAACTAAATGTCGAAAACAAAACATATCCAATATAAACCTTTGATGTTTCAGTCTTGACTATTGATTCTGCGGCAAAAATAAAAATTAAAATAAAATGACCAAAGAAATTCTCCATAAAATTCTTAAAGAAGGAACATCTTTAGATATTAACGCTATTCCGGTCGAAGAAAAAAAGGCGATGCAAACCTTTTTATGGATTTTGTTTTTTAATTTCTATATTTTACCTTCGATTTTTTTTCAAAATGGATTTTCGGAATGGGAAATTGTTGGTATTGAAAATTGCAAAAATCAATTTTAGCTTTGTCTTACATTGCGCAGTGTCTGCTCGATTACGTTGAAACAGACGTGCTTGGCGCAACACTTGGCGATAAAGGCTATCTCTACACGTTGGTTCAGTGCGACAACCCCAATGTGTTCCATTCATGCCTAAAAAAGTGCAAGGTGGACTTTGCGTAAAGTTTAGCGAGTTCATGGCGCAAAAGGGCATGAGTTCGGGTACCACCATAAAGCGTTTTACCGATGAAAATTGGAAACCCTGGGAGAGTGTGGGCATTCAGTCTTTGATAGATCAATATATAACTTTACGCAATGAATGACATAACCTTCGACTTAGAAACTTGCGCGCTCTGCCCCACAGCTGCCGTAATGAGCACTGGGGCAGTAGTGTGGAACCGAGATGGGGAAGATACTCCATTCCTTGACGACCTAAAAACATTTTAATACGATACATAGTTGTAGTAGGGTAGGGCTTGACTATAAGAAATTCACAGAAGAAATTCTTGAAAGCATGCCCGACTAATCACACGTTACAATCACTCAAAAAAAATCACTGATATGGCAAGAAAGCAAGAACGCAAAAACAAATCATTCAATCTTGAAGATTCACCCGTGGTAGAGGAGAACGAACGTCTTTTAAATAATGCTACCACACCGCAGCAAACGCAAACAACCATAGCTCCAGTAGCTGAAGCGACAGAACAAACCGAAGCCGTGGCTCCGATTGTTCAACCGCAACAGCAGGTTCAACCGCAACCGCAAGTTCAACCACAAGTTCACCCCGAACCACAACCGCAGCCATCCCAGCCCATGGGCATGTCAATAGTTGGCAACCGTTCAAAACGAACCGAGCAAGGTATTACCATGATTGTTCTGATGGAATATTACGGGCAAATTGCGCTCATGAAAATGCGCACAGGTATTCCCATTCGCGACATTACGCTGCAAGCCGTTATCGAGTTTGTGGATAAGCATAAGAATGATTAAAAACCGTACGACAATGAAAATAGTTACTTTAATGCTGTCTTTGTTTTGCATGATTGTGCAAGGACAGACACACATGAAATTCATGGGCATCCCACTGAATGGCAATGTAGAGTCGTTTACGCAGAAGTTGAAAGCCAAAGGTCTTACTTGCGATGTAGCAAAAACAAAGGCTTCTCCTTCTGGCGTGAAAATATATAAAGGTTTATTCATGGGCGAAGACTCCGAGTTTATGATCTTCTTTAATCCCAAGGACAAAAATGTGTTTGCGGTGGAAGTTTCTCTGGATTATTCTTCTCTGGAGTTGGCTAAAACGCTATTTGCTAATATCCTGAAGCAATTAAAAGAGAAATATTCTAAAGCTGTTGTTGACGTACTGAAGGATAGCGACGGAAATGCAGAAGGCTTTCAATTTTATGTGCCTGATGCTGAAGAAAAGAAAATGTTAGGCATTATTATGCAGAAGTTAATAAGACCCGACGGCATTCTTCAAAGAAAATATCTCATCAGCCTGTTCTATGGTGATGTTGAGAATTTCAAGAAAAGCGAGAACAAAAACTATGACGATCTTTAACTTGTTGTTATCGCGTTCGTAGAAAGTCACATGAATGGGTAAGGTAAAATGACTACTAATGTTTTTTACCTTGTAGGGACTCGCATTTGAAAATCCCTAAATCTTCAGTTTTCGTTTTGTATTGCTGAGGTGCCGCCTAACTTGCCGTTAGAAAAGTTAGTGCAAACCGAACGCAATACAAAACGAAAAAGAATTTTTTTCGTTTTGAAAGGGCAACAGCGCATAGCTCAGGGCAACACCCTGGGGCAACAAAAAAACATTGGGACGATTGATTATAGCATTTATGGAATAAGGGGGAATATGCCGTGTGTGGTACGTGAAATTCTTTTGAAAGAAACATTTCAACAATGTTCATCCCCCTCTTTTGTGATACCACAGCAAAAAAGTCGTACCTTTACACCCGAAAACAAAACAATTTCATTAACAATAACCCTAAAGACTATGATTCCTTTTAAAAAAGTGTGTCTGATGTTGATTTGCGCATTGGCTGTGCAAATAACCTCGTGGGCACAACAAGTGCAGGTGTCACCTGTCCCCCAATCAGTAACCTGGGGCGAAAAGGCATTCACATCTGCCGAGGCTAAGTACACCCTTACAAAGTCCGAAACGACCGATGCTTATGCCGTGGCTTTGCTGCAAGAGAACCTCACCCTTGCCAATGAGGGAGGCATTCACATTACCTTAGGTAAGAAAGGCGAAGCAGCTGTGAGCGCTGTCGAAGCTAACATTCCCCAAACTGCCGAAGGCTACTACCTGAAGGTGACTGCCGATGGCATTGTTGTGGCAGGTACCGACGATGCGGGTACCTACTATGGTGTGCAAACCCTCTTGCAAATTTTGGCACAGCCCGAGGTTATGGCTGTTGAAATTAAAGACTACCCTGCTTGTGCACAGCGTGGTGTGATTGAAGGTTTCTATGGTAACCCTTGGAGTGATGCTGACCGCAAAAGCCAATTCGACTTCTATGGCAAAAACAAGATGAACATCTATGTTTATGGCCCTAAAGACGACCCTTACCACCGCACTAAGTGGCGCGAAAATTATCCCGAGGATAAAGCTGCCATTATACGCGGTTTGGCTGAAGCTGCCAAAAAGAACCACGTGTCGTTTGTGTGGTCTATCCACACTGGTGGATCAATCTCGAACAGTGAGGCAGACTTCAAAGCTGTTGTTAAAAAGTTGGAACACGTTTACTCATTAGGCGTGCGCAACTTCTCTATCTTCTTCGATGACTTTGGCGGTGCTGATGCTGACTTACAAGTGGCTGAGTGCAACTACGTTTGGAAAAACTTTATTGAGAAGCACGACGACCTTGACCGTCTCTCAATGTGCCCCACTAAGTATAATGCAGCTTATGCCAACTGGAACCAAAACGATGCTTACTTGCGCGGTTTGGGTAACGGACTGCACAAAGGCATTGAGGTGATGTGGACAGGTGCTGGCGTAGCCGACATGATTAACCAAGGCGACTTGGACTTCTTTAAAACGGCTACCAACGGTATGGCTCCTTTCATTTGGCTCAACTACCCTGTCAACGACTATTGCATTGGTCACATGCTTATGGGTAAGTTCTATGGCAACGACCAAGGCGACAATGCCTTTGGTGGTAAAATGACAGCCTTCACAAGCAACCCCATGGAATATGCCGAGGCTTCGAAAGTTGCACTCTATGGTGTGGCTGACTATGCATGGAACATGAAGGACTATAATCCCGAGGCAAACTGGGAACGCGCCATTAAGTATTTAATGCCCAACAATGCTGAGGCATACCACGTGTTCTGCGAACACAATGTTGACTTGGGGTGGACTGTTCATGGTATGCGTCGCGAAGGCGAAAGCCCCAACTTTAATGCCGATGGCACTTTGGCTGAAAAGAAGGCTCAGTTCGACTTAATGGTTACTTCAGCCGATGCACTGCTTGCCGACACTTATAACCCCGCTCTCATCACCGAAATCACACCGTGGTTGCAAAAGATGAAGTATATGGGACAACGTGGACAGAAGATTGTGGAAATGTGGGGCTGCATTGAAAGTGGCGACACGGCTACCTTCCTTCAAAACTATCGCGACATACAGGCTATTTTGCTAAAGGAAGACGCACTTACTTCGCGCGACTTCGCGGGAACCATTAAGATGGCTAAGCCTGTTGTGGCAAGTCAAAAAATTGAGCCTTACTTGAAGCAGCAAGTTAATGAGTTGATCATTGCCTACAAAGAGCGCTACACCGAGGGTTGGGAAAACTTCCCCATGCAGGTGCTTGAATCGGGCACTTACTACATCAAGTACAACGGCAAGTACCTCTACAACAAGGATGCCTCTGCCGACCGCACGGGCGACTTCCCCATTTGGGCTGATGAGGTGGACGATGCACAACCACAAAAGTGTGAGTGGAATATCAGCATTGATGCTCAAACGGGTCGTTACAAAATTACCAATGCACAAGATGGTCGCTATCTGAACGAGAATGGTCAGTTCTGGGCTAACAAGGTTACCAACGCTTATGATGGCGAATGGAATAGCTACAACATCTTCCGTGTTAACGGCATGTATGCTATCCAAACTCCCTCAAAGGCTAAGAACTATTTCATGGGTGCTAACGATAATCGCATCATTTCGAACAACAAGCCTTTGAGCATTGCTAAGGATAAGACTCCTATTCTCCACATTAACGATGCTATCTTTGAGATTGTTCCTGTTAAGGGTAACAACACGGAGCATCCTACCATTGTGAGTGGTAAGCGCTATTACGTTAAGAATGCCAAGGGGGAATATCTCACTACTACGGCTGCTCTCACAGCATGGAGCCGTCCTACCTTCCAAGCTAAGGCGCAAACTGAATCGAAGCGTCAATATCAGCAATGGACCATCACCATCGATGACAACTCGGGTCGTTGGAAGATTTCTTTTAACGACAGCAAGTTCCTTGATGAAGAGGGTCGCATCAACAAGAACGCCTATTTCTCAGAATGGAACTCTGTTATCCTGAACGAGGTTGGTGGTCATTGGGCCATTCAGAGTGTTACTCCTGAAGCTAATCCGCGCACATGGGGTGTTACCACTGACAATAATATTAACTATGCCGACACTGAGTTGAAGGATAGCTATGTATTTACCATTGCCGATGTTGCAGCCGAAGACTTGGTAAGTAGCATCAGTGCCCCCGTTATTAGCCCCGCCAAAAAGAGCGACACAAGTATCTACGACCTCTCAGGTCGCAAAGTTAAGCGCACTGCTAAACACGGTGTTTACATCAAAAGTGGCAAAAAGGTTATTAAGTAATTTGCCTCTGAATTGATACTTTTTTGATGGTAAGCATCCCGTGCAGGCCGTATTGTATAAAAACAAATAAGCCAAAGTCAATTTATCAGGACTTTGGCTTATTTGTTTTTATACAATACGGCCTGCATGGGATGCTTACGAAGATTACATGAAGAATCATCTTGGTGATGCAGTTAAGATAAAGGCAAAGATTACCGCCACCAGAAAGGAACTCTGGGATGTTCGTGACAAATAGAACGACAAGAAGATGAAACTTGAACAGGCTAAGCTGCAACTTGATGAGCTGCAGAAGAACACCTCCCACATCGAAGCAAGAAACAGGGAGATTAAAGCCGATTTTGAAAAAATAGCTGTTTCATACCAGCAACAGATGATCAATAAAATTTGGGCGCAGGCTGGTATGAAGGCGTTGGCAGAGATAGCAGACATCTATCCACGTATGACGAGCATTCACGACAGCAACCTATTTGACGATAGCTTTGCAATGGATTTTATCATCTATGGTGACAAAATTATCTATTGTGCAATGTACCTGTATGTTGGCTACATCAACGAGGCTACCAACTTTGCTGAAAGCCAAGGTGGCGGTAGCGACACCAAAGACTGGGGACGTGAGAAGGACGAAGATGAGATAGAATGGATAAGACGATGCTTGCGACAGGCGACAAAGATGATGAAGCCTGTGAAGAGGAAAGGCTTGAGTAGATAAAATATTAAGGGAGGAGCGCATTTCGAACGCGCCCTCCCCAATTATTTTACAACTCGCAATGATCTTGCGAATCACTATCCTTAGTAACGACTTGAATAGTGAGACGAGTGTGAGCTATGCGAGCTGTGAGAACTGTGTGAAGAATGAGAACTGTGCGAATAGTGACCCGCAAGAGAACTCTTTACCATGTCAATGGCTTTCTGCAAAACCAAAGGCTGGTTCTTCTGCTTCTCAATTTGTGTTGTTTCGTCATTATTGCCCAATACGTTCATGATGTTATCAGAAACGTTGGCGCAATAACTCGTTGTAGCGATAAATGCCGAAACAATCAAAAACATTAGTCTCTTCATTGATACCTCCGTTTTTAAATTTGACAATATTGTTAATAATTCACTCTGTACATGAATTTGTACATTCTATTTTATGGATATGTGTACTTATGTTATTTTTATTTGTCGAGAAAAAACCTCCACACTCATTTTTAAGAATACATCCGTCGCAGACTGGAAGATAGACATCTTTCCATTCGCTAATTGATTGCTTTGCAAATGGGCGCAATTCTGGTGGAAGCACACATAATTGAGCATTGTAGATATAAGTCGTTATATCTCTGTCGTTCAATAGAAGCACAGCCTCTCCCAGCTCATTATTATAGCTATATGGATCTATCCACAAGTCTTTTAAATTTGTCTCTGCCAAACCTGTTGTTTCCATCTGCATAAAAGCTACCTGTGTGACAAATGGGAAATTATGATAGATATAATCAGCCAACTGTGGCAATCTCTTATAGGTCTGTTTGTGGATAACCACCCTCAAACCTATCTGTTGTCCGAACTGTGCCAAATTATACAAACCTTGAACCGTTTTGTAAAATGTCTTAGCTCCTACTATATGATTATGGATAGAAGCTATATCTGAAAAGATAGGGATGTCTATTTGTAAATCATGATGATTGCAAGCTGCTATCTTTGCAGCGTAGTCAATATCAGCAAATTTCACTCCATTGGATAGTATGCTTATGGCAGCTTTAGGACATGATTTTTTTATTTGGCGTATAATCTCAAGTAATCTGTCACCAATCATAGTTGGCTCACCACCAGTAATTCCGACTTCTTGTGTGTTCTTGTCGAACAGTTTAATCAAATTCAGATTAAAATCAGTTCTGTCCTTTTCTTGCTGCACTGGAGGTTGAGGACACATGATACAGCGATGATTGCAACGAGCAGTAGCAAAGATTGCATTAGATGCAGAATTGATTTCATATAGAAAACACACCTCTCCATTAGGGGATATGTTTATCACATCACCTTCGTTGAAGTCAGAAATATTGTCAATTTTTATACATGGTGTAGATATCTTGTTTGAGAAATCATGTGCTGAAATGATAGCCTTATAACCTTTAGGCGTATTCTGTTCATTGGTCACAAGGATGTATGCAGAACGTTTAAATATATTTTTACCGCTAAGTGTTACTCGTCCAAGAAGTTCCTGTGAGTTTGAGTTGTATAACGACTTTAATTGTTTCATATCTCACTATTTTATCCAAGACCAAAATATTCTATTTATCTCTGAGTCATGCTTTTGAAGAAGTTCAAAGAGATAATGCATAATAGCTTTGTTCTTCTTGCACATCTCGTTTGTAGGACGATGACCAATCATATCTCCTTGCTCTGACATGTTCCTTACTGGGTCTGCACCACAGTAAGGTTGAAATACGCATTCTGCGCACTCTGGCAAGCATTCATTACAAGCATTACTGATTATCTCATGCAGTTTTTCTCCATTGAACATGCATTGGTATGAATCCTCATTTACATTGCCAAGTCTGAAATAATAGTTCTTGAATCGAGCCATCATTCTTCCTTCGTCAGCAACGTACACGCTGCCATCATAATCATATATTGCGCCAGCTATGCCAACACCTGCAGGGGATTGTAAGTCAACAAAGCCTGTGGCAAAAGGAGTCAGAATCCTGCGAAGAAGCAAGGCGGCATACCCCTCAACAAAGAATGTTCCTTTCTTGTTGAGTTCTATGATATAGTCCAACCCCTCTTTGTAGTTTTTTACAAAATCTTCTATCGGATAGGCTATCTTGTCCTTATGCTGTTTTGCAAAACCGTAAGGGTTTAATGCCCTTAGAAAGATATTATGGAAACCTAATCTAATGTATTCATCTATGATGTCCTTGAATCTTCCGAGGCTATACTTTGAAGTTGTCATTAAAGCGGATGCACATTCGTCATCTCCCCAAATATAACGAATCATCTGTAGATTTTTCTCAAAGATAGCATGGTGGTCAAGATTTTTATTCTGGAGAGGTCTGTTTGTGTCATGCAAATCTTTTGGACCATCCAAAGATGTAGAAATCATACAATTATGCTTCTTTAGGTACTTGACCATCTTCTCATTGAGCAAAGTAAGATTGGTGCAGATGACAAATTCTAATTCACGTTTCTTGAATAAGTTTTGCCATTCAGCTTCTTCTATGATATACTTCACCATTTCAAAATCGGTAGATGGGTCACCGCCCTGAAACTCTATTTTGATGCAAGGAGAAGGAGACATGAAGATTGTCTTGACAATATTTTTTGCAGTTTTCTTTGTCATATCTGCAGAATGGTCAGTACTTTCATGTCTTTTTACCTGACAATAAATGCAGCTTGAATTGCAACGCAGAGTTGGCACAACCATGTGCAAAGAAGTGAAATCCTCCAAGATACTCTTCTTTGTGCGGAATTTAGTTGCTAACATTTTTACAACATCCTCGACATTATCTGTCGTGGCAATCTGCTTAGACTCTATGTCATAGAACAAGTCACTTGTAGGGTTAAGTTCCCCCTTGACGAATTTATGAAAGTCGTCATTTTTTAAGAATATGTATTCTCCAACATCGTTCGATAGAATATATTCTTCCTCGTTAAATCGAGCAAAGCGGAAAGGAAGTATTTGGTATTTCATTTTTGGAGCTTTATTAGTTTGATTATTTGCCTAACAGTGTTATTTACTGTAAATGTGCCTCCTTGAGAATCAAATCGGGGACCTTTTCCTGCCCATCTATCCATATAATAGACCTTATCTGATTTTTCGAGTTCTTTTGTCACATACTCTATAGGAATAAGTAAATCTCTGTAATATGAACTACTTCCTGTATCTTTATCTACATAATAATGAATACAGATACAACATCCCTTGGCTACCAAAGGTGTTGATGTATATCCCTGCCTATAACCCCAGGTAGTTATTGTTTCATTGTATTTCTTTGAAATATCTTGAACTGCAACTCTACATTTGTGTTCTTTTGTAAGGATTTTACAGATAGCACTTTTATCTCCTGTGACTTTTTGAGGGAAAGCCATGGCACAAATGGCAGAAACGAAAATGAGCAGTAATAATCTTTTCATTTCGTTACAGGTTTAAATGCTTCCTCTACAATCAAATCACGAATATGTCCATACTTCTCCGTTGTAATTTCACGAAGTTGTTGGTCAATCAAGTCATTGCAGAACTGCTTGACAATATTCTCGTCAAGCGCACTGTCTTTTGATTCAAAAATCACACAGACCTGTTTGTCATTATTTGGCATTGTATTCTGATAAACAAAGTACTTGTCTGTATATCTGTAAATAGTAGCAGTTATAGCCTTTTCACTATATAAGTTCAAGTCAATGGCTACTTGGAAACCGCCTTTGTCTGTCTTTGTGATTGGAACTTTTATACAACTCATACCATCTATTCTTCTTTTTGCCAACGGCTACCATATTGGCATGATTAATAAATGGTTGGTATATATACATGAAAACGTGGAGCCAATCCTGTCACTCGTTCCACGCAGTAAAGGCTCTGGCATCGCCCAAGTTGTCGAAACGAGCAACGCCGAAAGCCCCACGCCTGTGTACGTATATAGAAAGCACTCTTGACAACGAACGACAAAATCGCTCGAAGCCAATGAGGGCTGTATACAATACACCTCATGAGGCGTTCCCGTTGCTTTGTTCTTGACAACTTTGCTCGAACTGCCAGATTCTTACTGCGTCAAAACCAAAGCGTACAGTTACGCCTTATATGTATATATGTCTGCCCAACCTCTGCCCATCGGGGCTTCCGGTATGGGTATAGACGTTACAAAGATAACACTTTTATCTTGGAAACCACTTTGTTTGGCTGCTAAAGTGTGATTTTAGGGTCTGATTTAACATTATTAAATATAAGTATGTCAAAGAATTCCATTTTTTTTGCGTATTTTTTCTTGTCAAAAAGTTTGTATTATCAATAATTATTCGTATCTTTGCAGCAACAGAATCCGCCACGCTTCCCATTTGAACAGCGAACCAGGGCGGGTCTTTTGCTTTTATGGGAACATTAAGATTATACACTAAACAGGCTCTTTCTTTTTCCGAACAAATAGAACTACTAAAAAGTAGAGGCTTAAATATTGCTGATTCATCCAAGGCTACAAAATTTCTTGGTGAGGTCAGCTATTTTCGTTTTGTTCAATACCTTCGTCCTATGGAGGCAGACAAGACTACACATCAATTTAAGCCTAATAGTAGATTTGAAGATGCCGTAGCTCTCTATAACTTTGATATAGAGTTGAGAGATTTGATGTTCAAGGCTGTTCAACGATTAGAGATTGCTTTGCGCACAAAGATTATACAAGAGTTCTCTTGGGCTCATGGACCGTTTTGGTTCTTTGATACAAGTCTTGCTGACGATGAACACAAGTTTATTGAGAATATGAACTCCATAGATAGAGAACTTCAACGTAGCAAGGAGGACTTTATCAAAGAGCATAGGCGTAACTATGACAAGCCGATATTCCCTCCAGCATGGAAAACGCTTGAACTTGCATCTTTCGGCACGCTTTCAAAACTCTATTACAATTTCAGTGACAAGAAGTTGAAGAAGCGTGTAGCTCGTCAATTCAATCTTCCACAGCATGAGGTGTTGGAAAGCTGGATGCGCAGTGTAACTGTCTTGAGAAACTGTTGCGCTCACCACTCACGACTTTGGAATCGCTATCTTTCCAATGCTCCACAAATGAACGCTTCTTTACGTGGCGCGTGGGTGAACATTGATGGTGTTGATGCGAACAAAGTATATGCTATAGCTTGTTGTATTGCATATTGGCTTGATTCGATGGGGTATGGATTGGACTTCAAGAATGAACTCAAATCCTTACTCGTTTCTTATCCACAGGTAGACCCAGCAGCAATGGGATTCCCTGAAAATTGGATTTCAGAGCCTCTATGGAGATAACTTTATATATAAAATACAGATAAGCCTGTTGGTAGTGAAAATTCTTCATTACCGACAGGCTTTCTTCTTGATATATGAACTATTTTATGCAAATGAGAGTTAAATACATTAAAAAATATCCATTTCGTATCAATATAGAACCTATATTGCCACTTTTCTACCGTTTAGAGCGTATAACACTGATAATCAACTAATAATACATTCATCCGTTGTATTGCTGAGGTGCCGCCTAACTTGCCGTTAGAAAAGTTAGTGCAAATCGAACGCAATACTAATGAGAAAAAAGAATTTTTTTCGTTTGGCTTAGTTTTTTTGATTAGATAAATTGCATTTTTCCCAGTACAATCTCTATACGTTTTCAAAACTTTTATTTTATCTTTCATGTTTCATTTTGTTATTGTATTGAATTAAAAATCAAGTCATTATGAAAATGAAACATAAAACTTTTATGTTTCATTTTAAGTTTCATGTTTCACTTTTCAAAACACTGAGGGAGC
>ERZ1034687.266-NODE-266-length-34595-cov-21.972959_pt1 | contig 34595 bp, 25 predicted proteins | sample MGYA00520704_ERZ1034687 | MGnify/ENA primary metagenome ERZ1034687 (study PRJEB33766, sample SAMN09781762) | gut metagenome | biome: gut microbiome | host: Homo sapiens | place: Madagascar | study: EMG produced TPA metagenomics assembly of the PRJNA485056 data... | reverse complement strand
CCACTTGACTTTTTCTCTAAAAGGCTAATAATCAATCATTTAACAAGAAACAAATAGATCAATATGAAGTATAATATCTCAAAAAAGACCGCTCCGAAGATGCCAAAACTGGGAAAAGGAACGGAAATTGTGTCGCTTTTGCTCTCACAGGCATCAAATGACATGCACGAACCTATCGTTCCGATGATTTTCCCTGTTCTCGGAGCACACGTCAGTGGAGCCAAATTCATGTATCCCGACCTCTCGTGGAAGGAAATGTGCGGCATGATGGGCAATCTCGTGGCTGATTCGGGCTGTAATAAAGGACAGTTTACGAATATTACTGAAGCAATCTGCAAGGACTTCCGTCAGCACGACGAGGAGGAGTTGACGAAGCTCGTGGAATGGCAGAAGATGATGAAAACGAAGTCTGCCAACAAGGAGAAGCCTGTGCGACCCGACGTGGCTTTCTGGTTTCCACCCTCGGACGTGACCAATGCGGCTTTCCTGCAGAACGCCATGGGATGCGAGATGCTGGGCGCACGTACCCAGTTCCTCAACCTGCCCGAGGTGGAGATGGCAGACCGTATGTGTGGCGGGCACAAGCAGGTGAGCCAGATGCTGCGCAACATCTACGACAGGACACGTGCAGGAGCTCTGCGAGCCACGGCTGACGGCGTGACGGGCAATCCGGTGCTGAGGGTGAACATGACCATCTCGTCGACTCCTTATGCTACACGCAAGTTCTACAAGAGCGACCTCTTCAACGGCACTTTCGGCAGAATGGTCTTCTCGTACAAGGCTCGCACTTCTCGTGATGGGCGCATCCCCCGACAGGGCAAGTACGACGAGTCGTTCTATAAGAAGCTCGACGGATACATGGCCCGCCTCGCCATCTGCAAGGGTAGTTTCGTCATCAAATCGCTCAACAAACTCGTGGACAAGATGGCTGAGGACATGGCTTCGCTTGCCGACCTGGTGGACGATGACACGCTGTGGGATGTGTCGAAACGATCGCTCGTGTCGGCATGGAAGTCGGGCTGTCTGCTCTGGATACTCAACAAGCAGACTTGGACGAAGGCGATGGGCGAACTCGTGGAGTGGCTCGTCTATCACGACCTGTGGAGCAAGATGCAACTCTTTGCCGACCTGATCGGACAGGATGCTGAGGGTACAAACGAGGCACAGCGACGTGGACCTAAGAATCTTTTAGACGACCTGCCCGAAACCTTCAACGAGGCACAGTTGGAAGCGCTGCGTCTCTCGCTCGGCAAGTCGAAAGAGGGTACTAACCGGCAGCTCCGCGTCTGGACTCACCGCAAGTTCATCACTTATTCTGCCCAGACGGGACTCTACTCGAAGACGCAGGAGTATCTGAAGGGGTAGGGGGAGAAGTGCTTATGGAAAAATATGAAATTCAAAAGCTCCGCGACCTACCCATTGAGGGGGTCGCCGAGCGAATAGGACTGCGCGTGGCGAGGCACAAGAGCCTCTGCCCGTTCCACGACGATCATCACGCCAGCCTCGTCTACAACACCAGGCGCAACACCTGCCGATGCTTCGTGTGCATGAAGGAGAGCATGGGAACCATCGACCTCGTGATGCGACACCTCGGGCTCGACTTTCCGAAGGCGTGCCAATGGCTTGCCGACGCCAACAGCATCATCCTCACGGAGTGGAAACCGACGCCACAGCCGCAGACTGAAAGCCAACGCTCCTTCGATGCCTCGCGATACGGGAGGCTCTTCGAGCACCCATGGCTCAACGGGGCGGCAAGGCGCTTCCTCTTCGACGAGCGGCGCATCCACCCGAGGGTGGCGGCTTGGTGCCGACTCACCTCCTGGACCGACCGACAGGGTGTCAACTGGCTCACCACGCCCTACTACGACCGCCAGGGCAACCTCATAGGGGTGCAGAACCGGAACCTCGACTACAGCAAGACGGCTGATGTTCCCCGCTTCCGATTCCCACGAGGGGCGAGGTGCAGCATCTACAACCTGCCCGTAGTCAACCGTCTGAAGGCGGGCGACGAGCTTTTCATCACCGAGGGTTGCAGCGACTGTTGGGCGATGCTCTCGTCGGGGCGTAAGGCCATCGCCATCCCTTCTGCCACGCTGCTCTCGCAAGAGGACAGGGAGACGTTGCGCTCGCTCAGCAGGGAGAAATCGGTCTCGTTCCACATGTTTCCCGACTGCGATGCTCCGGGCGAAAGCCTCTTCATGCAGCTGCGCGACGTGTTGCCCGGGCTTGTTCACCACCAGCTGCCCGTGGGCTGCAAGGACTTCGGGGAGGCGTATTCTTTGGAGGAGAAATCTCAGGAGTTAAGGAGTTAAGGGAGTTAAGGAGTTAAGGGAGATTTCTTTTTCAGAGGAGTTAAGGAGTTAAGGGAGTTAAGGAGTTAAGACGTATGTCTTGCTGCTTAAAAAACTACGCCAAAAAGGCTGTTGTCTTAACTCCTCAGCGACCGTAGGGAGCGATAACTCCTTTAACTCCTTTAACTCCTGAACTTGCGAAACTTGAATTCAGTAAATAAAAAAAAATCATCATGGAAGAATTTAAAATAAGAACTTACACCAAGAAGGAGCTGGCGCTCCTTTACTTTCCCGACAGCACGCCACAGGCTGCGGGAAAACACCTCAAGGCGTGGATCCAGCGCAACAAACCGCTCATGGATGAGCTCGCAATAACGGGCTACCAAAGCAATAGCAAGTCGTACAACCCACGACAGGTAAAAATCATCATCGACTACCTCGGAGAGCCGTAAATCGAGGGCAAATATCTATTTTAAAAAGAAAATGTACCCTTAAACACCCCTATGTACCCGTATGTGCCGACTGCCAATTCGGGATGTCGTAACTTTGCATTGTGATTCAAAAAGACGTCTAAAATCACTTCCCTAACTGGAAAGAAAAATTTCCCCAGTTGGAAAAGGTAAAAAGGCTTTTAAAGGTAAAAAAGTAAAAAAGTAAAAAGGTAAAAAAGCGTTTAAAGGTAAAAAAGTAAAAAGGGTAAAAAAGTAAACAAAGTGTCAAACCATTAAAAAAAGAAAGGAAACAAAAATTGACAAACATCAACTGGAAAGCATTCATCCGCTACCTCGTAGTAGCCGTCTGCTCCGCCATCGTCACCTTCCTGTCGAGCTCGTGCACAGCCGGTCTCGTCATCGGAAAGAACCAGCGACAGCAGCAGGAGAACAACATCTCCACCAAAGCCGACTCCTCGCACTTCGTACCGACAATCACCATTCGGTAAAAGGGGCTTTTAAAGGTAAAAAGGTAAAAAAGTAAAAAGTAAAAAAAACAATCCTGCTGGTTCTTCTGGTCTTGACGAAAAAACGCACATGATGAAAAACAGCAGGAATGAAAAAGAATTATTAACCATTAAAAATTAAACAATTATGTCAATCAATTTGAAAGCAAAAGAGACCCTCATTCAAGTGGGCGATTTGAAGGGCACTTATCGTTTTGTGCTCGCAACAGAAATCTACGGCAAGCTCTCTGCAGCCAAGGTCATCAAGGAAGCTGCCCTTCGCAGCGGTATCAGCAGAGGCGTGATGCAGGCTTGTTGGGATGCAGCCGGAGAAGTCATCAAGGCGTGGGCCACCGAGGGCCACTCCGTTGCAATTCCTGGTCTCGGAACCATGCGCTTCGGAGTCCGCGCCAAGAGTGTGGCTGCTGTAGCCGACGTGGCCACCAACCTCATCTCGGCACGACGCGTCATCTTCACCCCCAACGTCGACATCAAGGACGAGTTGGCAAGCACCTCCATCAACATCACTTGCTACGACCGCAACGGCAAGGAGATCAAGAAGGTGACCTCTACTGACGGCGGCAACGTGGAGGATCCCGACAACAAGGGCGACAACCCTGGCGGAGGCAACACCCCATCGGGCGGCGATACTCCAAGCGGTGGCAACCCTGGCGGTGGCGATACTCCAAGCGGTGGCGGCGATGGCGAATAAGTGTCGCTTCGGAACAGGCAACTCTTCGGAATAAGCAAAAAAGGGGTCGAAAGCGACCCCTTTATTGTGTTTGTTGATTTCTGTTCTTTCTTATTCCGCCTTGCCCTGAGACTCCCTGATGATCTCGGCAGGAACCTCGCTGCAACGCTCGTAACGGCAGACGTTGGAGGCGTCGTCCTTGGCAATCCATGTCATGGAGCCGGAAGGGAGCAGACGCGTCACGATGTACTCATGATCCCAGTCGCCCACGCCGTTGTCGTAGGCTCCGTTGATGATGCAACCCACGTAGGGGTCGGTGGTGAGGGCAAACCATCCCGTGATGTAGCGACTGTACATGCTGTCGTAGTTCTGGTACATCTTGACGGTCTGGTCCTTGCGGTCGAACACAATGTAGCAATAGATGCCCTCAGGCACCTGCTCGCCATTGTTCCACTCCACCAACTTCCATGCGCCATGCAGGTTGGCAGGAGTAACCTCTATTTCCTTCTCCTCAGGAGTATCGTCGTCGCTACTGCACGCTGCAAAGCTGCAGGCAAAGAGGGCTATCACCATGAGGGTGAGGAGTTTATTCAAATATTTCATAGTCTTACTTTTTTTGCTGTTTACTCTTTTTTTGTATTCTCTCGTGTGCGGAAGTTGAATCACTTATTTCGGGAAACCTTCACCTGCAGGGTTCTGTCGGAAGGACGTGCGTCTAAGCCTTCGAGGATGACAGGGAAGGTGAAGTCCTGCGGCATCGTGGCAGGTATCTTGTCCGCCAGGATGGTAATCACCAGGTCGGCCTCCTCGCCAGGTCCTATCACCTCGGGCTCGGTAGTGAGCCGGGCATAGGGTGGGAGGAAGAGGCTCCTGATGCGCAGGGCCTTGTCGCCGCTGTTGCCGCAGAGAATGCGTCCCGAAGGCTCCGTGCCCGGCTGCACCTCGTCGATGAGGAGCCGGGACTGTTTCAGCCTTAGGGCTCCCATCTTGTGCGGGAATCGTGCCCACACGTCGGCTCCCGGCAACACACGGCCCGTGAGAGCCAGTTTGACGGCAGACTGTCCCTCCACCTCCTTGAGATAGAGGAAAGCCCCCGTGTTGATGGTTCCCGGATAGCGGTTGGGCGAGAAGGTGATGAGCACCTGGCAGGAGTCGCCCGGTTGCATCACGTCGCCCTTGACGAAGGAGGAGGTGCATCCGCAGGTGGTTCTCACCTCGGCGATGTGGAGCACCTTCCTGCTCACATTCCTGCCCACGAAGGTGTAGGTGCGGGGAGCATCGTCCTCGGTCATTGTACCTGCGTCGATATGGGGTTGGTCAAACTTGAGCAATTCCTCCTGTGCCCAAGCCCTTGTGGACGGGGTGAGCAGAAACGCCATGATTGATAGGATGTAAGCTTGAATCTTCATTATTTCTCGATTTTTTTCAAAAAGTGACTGAACTCGCTAAAGTTCAAAAAAGGATGGAGGTTAAAGCCAACCGTTGTTGCCTGCGCCCTTTCGAACCGTCACCACTACCGTCTGGCTCTTGCCGTTGGCGGAGGTCACGGTGAGGGTGGTGTTGCCCGCCTTGAGGCCCTTCACGCTGAGAAGGTTGCCCTCTGCTGTCGCCTGAGCCACCTCGGCGTTGGCCACAGTACAGGTGAAGCCCGAAGTCTCTCCGTCGAAGTAGAGCGAGAGGTTGAGCTTGACGGTCTTGTCGAGACCCACGTAGACATTGGGCAACTTCATGTCGGAGCTGAACTCCTTGTTCTTGATTCCGTCGAGAAGTTTGGCGGCGTCTATCAGGCCAGTACCCATCTTGCCCACATACTTGCCCAGGTCTATGGTCTCGGGCGATGCGCCCATGGTGGTGTGGTTCAGATAGTAGGTCTTGGTGGCACCATTCTCGTAATAGCCGTCCAGTTTCTTGACCGATTTCTTCATCAGGGCGATGAAGTCGGCAGCACGATAGTGACGGTTCTGCTTCACGGCGTAAGCCAGACCGAGAGCTGCGACACCCGATACGTGAGGACAAGCCATCGAGGTGCCCTCCATGTAGCCGTAGGCAGGTTTGCCGTTCTTGATCATGGTAGAGAGCACGGCGCCCTTCTGTTCGGCCGTCTCGCCCCAGTATTCATCCTCGGCTTCGCCTATCTTGCCGTAATACTCCAGGTCGCCGCCAGGCGCACTCAGTGTGACGAGCGAACCATAGTCTGTGTAGCAGGCAGGAGTGTAGTCGGCCGCCAATGACGCCACGCATACACACTTGGAGTAAGCGCCGGGGAAGGCAGGGTTGGCAGCATACTCGTTGCCAGCCGCAAAGACAGGAATACCTCCGTCGATAATGCCGTTGGGCGAACCTGCGTTGTTGATGAAGTAGTCGAGGGCTTCCTTCTCCAAAGGATAGGTCTCAGCCCATTCCTTCTCGTCGGCAGGACCGGGAGTGTAGCCGCCCAGGATGCTGCTCTCGGAGGAGTTGTAGCCCCAGCTGCATTGCAGGATGACGGCTCCGTTGTCGGCCGCATACTTGATGGCCCTTGCCTCTGCGGCAAGTGTGGCCAGGTTCTGTCCCGAGAACAGCTGGCAGGTCATGATCTTCACGCCCGAGTTGGGAGTTCCGTCGCCACCAGCCACGCCGCATACGCCCTCGCCGTTGTTGTTGACGGCAGCAATGGTTCCAGCCACGTGTGTGCCGTGACCCGAATCGTTGGCGTCGGCCCAGGTGATGTTGCCGCTGTTCTCCACGAAGTTGTAGCCATGGAGGTCGCCCTCATATCCGTTTCCGTCGCGGTCGGTCTTGTCGCCCTGGGTTGTCTCGCCCGGGTTGCACCACATGTTGTCCTTCAGGTCGGGATGAGTGTACATCACGCCCTCGTCGAGCACAGCCACGATGATGGAAGGGTCGCCTGTACAGGTCTTCCACGCCTCGGCTGCATTCACGTCGCAACCCGCCTGGGCCTTGGCCTCGTTGGGGTTGAGGTTTTCGAAACCGTAGTTGCCCTCGCCCAGGTTGCGATAATGCCACTGGAAGTCGAAGCCGGGGTCGTTGGGCAGTCCGTCGCCAGCGCCGCGTGTGGCTTTCTTCTGCAGGGCTTTCTCGCTCAGGAAGATGCGCTTGGTGTCGGTATTGTAGGCACGCTTGATGCGTCCGTTGGTCTGCACTTTGGAGATTTCGCCCAACTGCTGCAGTCGCTTGGCAGCCGCCTTCAGGTCGGTTCCCTTGTCAAACTTGACTGTGTACCACAGGTGGAGTCCAGCCTCGCGTGTACGCGCCTCGTTCTTGGCGTCAACAGGGAACACTCGCTCGAAGCTGTAGCTGCCCAGAATGTCGAGCACCTCATCGGTAGAGGGAATGCCCGAACGTGTGGCCAGGGCACCGCGAGTCTTGCTCATCTGTGCCTGGTCGAGTATGTCGCTCATCTCGGGGCTGAACTTGATGATCAGCTCGCCAGCCTCGGCGTCAGCAGGGATGGTGACGTCGGTCTTTCCGCCTGCATTGTCGATGGCCGACAGGTTGTCTGTGCAACCCGTCAGAGCCATAGCGAACATAGAGATATAGAAAAATATTTTCTTCATTTTCGTTGATTTAGAGTTGAGTTCGTTTACTTCTTGCTTCTCTTGTACTTGGCGAGCACCTGTGTCTCGTCGATGTCGCCTGCAGCCACAAAGGCTCTATAGTACAGAGGGTAAGCCACGCCCGGCATTTCCCACTTGGAGCCTGGGTCCTTGCTTCCGTAGTAGTACTCGAAGCTGAAGGTGTCCTCGGCCATGTTGGAGAATCCTGCCGGCTTGCCTGTGGTGCCGTATCCACGTTCCTGCTGATTGAAGATCATGATGGACGGACTCCACAATACCATGCGAGGATGGAACAGGAGCCACTTAGGCACAGCACCTGTGAAGAAGTTGAGGTTGAGCGACAGCGTGCGGCACTTAGGCAAAACACGTGGTACGTCCTTCGGCAACACGTCCTCGTAGACGATGGTTCCGTCCTTCTGTCGGCAGGTTACAGGATTGCCGTTGCCCGAGAGCAGCCACTTGCAGGTGTCGCCCACGAGCTTGTCCTTCCACTCATTCTTGTTGGCAGAGAAGTCGGAAGCCTTGTAGCGGGTAGGCTTGCCTGCTGCCTTCAGCGCATCATCCATCTCCTTGTCGGTAGGAAGCTCGCCCTCAAGGAAGCAATACGAAAGCTCCAGGGCACGGAGGTTCTCCCAGGTGAGGAGCGAGAGGAACGCCTTGCGCTCGGTGTAGTCGCCGCTGATGTTGCCATACAGACCTACGGGGTAGCTGTTGTACGTGTAGTTGCCGTTGGCATTGTCAAACTTGCGCATGTCGATGCAGACATCGGTACGGCGCTGGGCGTAGAAGATCAACGTGTGCAGGTGAGGGAAGTTGGCCTCGTTGACCACCTTGGTGATGTCGGAGAGCCTGTTGAAGTTGTTGCTCACCAGGTTGAGTTGCTCCAGGCTTCTGCCCAGCTTCTTGAAGTTGGCAGGCAATCGGGAAAGACCATACGCCTGAACGGTAAGATACTTCAGGTAAGCCAGCTCGCAGATGTCCTCGCCGAGCTCTACCTCACGAATCTGGTTGTTCTCGTTGCTTGCGATCGAGAAGCTCTCCAGGAATTTCAGGTTCTTCACCTCCTTAGGAAGGGTTTCGCCAGCCTTGAGGTTGAACATGCTGAACTTCACACTGCGTACGCGTCCCAGGGCCTCAGGATGCTGCTTCACAAAGGCGTCGTTGGCTTCCCAGAGGGTCACGTTGCTCCAGTTGCGCATGTTGTCGCTTGTGTCGAAGGTGGCCATACTGTTGATCTTCTGGTTGATCATGATGATCGAGAGCGAGTCGCCGGCACGGTTGTCCTCTATTCTTGGCGCGGCAGCCTGTCGCACGGTGAGCACCACGTCGTCGGTCTCGTTGCCGTCGGCATCCACCAGTTTGTCGTCGGCATTCTGCGGCACGAGGTGCACCTTAGCCACACGTTCGGCAGGAACGATGTTCATGTTCCAGCGGAACTTGAACTTGACGCTTCGCGGACGAGCCTTTCGGTCGAGCTCGATGCCGAGGTTGGTGTTCTTGAGCTTGTCTTCGTTCTTCGAGTTGAGAAGCCAGCCTTCTCGCTCGCTCTCATAGTCGGCCTTCTCGCTCTCGCTCAGATTGCCCTCGAAAGAATACTCTATCTCGCCGATCTTGCAATCCACGTTGGCCGAGATGATTGACTCGAACTCACGCTTGTCGTAAGCGGCAGAGTTGTCGATTTCGACCACAGGCTCCTTGATGTCTATCTGCTTGCCGAAGCCGAACTGCACGACGGTGATGGTGCGGCGCTGGCCATTCTCGCCGATGAAGTCGATGTCGGTAGAACGGCGTCCGTTCATCAGGGTTGTGTCAACCACCACGTTGGCTGTGGCAGAGCCTACACCGTTGGCAGGGTTGAGCATGAGCCAGGGCTCGTCGACGCTGCTCACCCAGTTTTGTGAGGCCGAGATGGCGAGCTGCTGGGTTCCTCCCTCAGCACCTATTTCTATCTGCTCCTTGTCGATGGCGAGTCCGCCCGGAATCTGCACATCGTCGCTTTCGCTACAGGAAGTGGTGGCAAGACCAGCACCTATGGCGAGGAGCCATGTAAGTTTCTTAATATATTTCATATTTTTCTAACTTCCTTATGGTTTTAATTTTCGAGATCCAGCGCATCGCATCCACGGATGTCCTGCGTCTTGTCGTAGAAGAGCATGTAGGCACCCGCCTTGATGTAAGGACAGACGCTTGTCACATCGATAGAGATGTTGGGGTTGCCCTTGATGTTGAGGATGTAGAGGTGAGGAGTCAGCGTCTCGTCCACCTTACGGATGTCGTTGTCGCCTATCTGGAACTGAATGAGGCTTGGGCACTTGGTAATGCCTGTAGGCCACGTGCGAAGCGTGCGGCTCTTGGTGACGTGGTCGCGCTGGTGATTGATGCCGAAGGCACGCAGATAGCCGCTGTTCAAAGGCTGTGGAGGCACCTCGCTGAAGCTGTTGTAGCTCAGGTCGATGTTCGACAGGTAAGGCAAGTTGTCGCTCATGAAGTCGTCGGAGAGCGACGTCAGCTGGTTGAAACGCAGGTCAACGACTTGCAGCAGCTTGGCGTTCTTGCCCCTGATGGAGCCCTTGGGGATGGTGGTCATCTGGTTGCTGCTCAGGTCGAGTGTGGTGATGGGCGAACCGGCCGAAATCAACTCAGAAGGGAACTTGCTGATCCTGTTGTTGGCCAGCGACACGGTGTTGGCGTTGATGCCCTTGTAGCCGCTTGGATTGTCGACACCTGTTATCTCGTTGTTGGAGAAGTCAACCGAACCCATGACGTGAACCGAGCTTGCGTCGAAGATGTTGGGAATCTTCTTCAGCTTGTTGTACGAGAAGTTCAGACTCTCAGTATTGTCCGAGAAGCCACACAGGTCGGCTGGGATTTCCTCTATCTGGTTGTTGTTGAGATAGAGGGATGAGAGTTCCACCTCCTTGCCGAAGGCGTGCACCTTCTTGATGTTGTTGTTGGCGAGGTCGAGCAAACCGAGTTTCAGCATGTTGCGGATGGCCCATGTGTCGGGGAACTCCTCCAGGTTGTTGAAGCTCAGATAGAGAATCTGCAGGGTCTTGCCTATCTTGGTGGTGGCCATCTGCTCCCAGTCGTCGCGCAGCTGGCGGGCAGAGATGCCCTTGTTGCGGGCCAGGTTGAAGGCCTGTACGTTGGGCAGCTCATAGTAGAAGTCGGGCAGGCGAGTGAGCTTGGGACAGTTGTAGAGCTCCAGGTCGGTGAGGGTTGTCATCGCATCCCATGACTCGTCGGTGAACTCCTCGGCAAAGCGATGATACTCCGAAGTCTCGTCGTCGTAGAACTTGGTGCACACCTCGCCAGCTGTGATGGGCGAGTTGCCGATATAGAACTGCTGCATCTTGGTGAGGCGATAGATGGCCTTCGAGATGCCTGTAATCTTATTGGTGGTAAGACCGATCTGTGCGTCCTTGAGCTGAATGCGTGAATCCTTCTTGATGAGGTTCTTGGCGTTTCGGGCGTCGGAGTTGAAGCTCTCCTTGATCATGTCCGACAGGTTGTTGCGTGGGTCGTACTTGAGGAACTTGTTCTCATAGTCATGGCGCATCGCCAACTTGCGGCTGGCGTTCATACGGGCAGCATCGTACTCGTCGAAGAGGTTGGCGCCAATCTTCTCGTCGTGCGAGCCAAAGTTGAGCACCTGAAGCTCGGTAAGCTGACCGATGGCATCGGGCACAATGCCCTTGGCTCCGAAGCCTGCTATGATGACGCCGATGACGCGTCCCTGGTTGTTGAGAGTCACGCCGGGCTGGTCGCCCCACATGTCGAGCTCCTTGTTGAAATTCCAGTTTGCACCATGGAAGGTAGCATCGCCATAGAAGCTCCAGTCCTTGCCTCCGAGTGATTCCCAGATGGCTTTCAGGGCCTTGTAGTCCTTGATGTACTCCTTGGTCTCGGAGAGGATGACTGGCACCTGAGCGTCGTCGGTGAGCTGATTGTCGGTCACCACGAAGGCCTCACCCTTGACGGGCTGAGTCTCGAAGGTGGTCTTCACGGCACCGGTCTTGCCGTAAGTAGTGTAGGAGGTCACCTGGTAGGTTCCGGCAGGAAGCCACAGCGTAGAGTCGCAATGGGCGGTTCCTGTGCTCATATACTTGTCGTCCGGATTGTCGGGATCCTGGTTCTCCTTGTTGCCTTCCTTGTACTTCACCTTCAGGTCGGTAAAGGTAAAGGTCTGACGTGTAAAGAGATTGGTGACGCTCACGTCCACCATGCGGATGTTGGAGAAGAGATACTCCTCGTTCGCGCCACGGGTCTTCTTCCAGTCCTTCACGAGGTCGAACTGCACTCTTCCGCGCTCCACGGTAGCCACGGTGAGGTCTTGCTTGGTAAGGCCTCCTCCCACCACGGTAAACTCGTTGCCGGCAGAAGAGGCGAGCAGCTGCTCGTCGACACCATCGTAGAGGTAGAAACCGATGATGGTGTAAGTGCCTGAGGCCAGCTGCAGTTTGTCACTTCTCAAGCCAAACTCTGCTGTCTCGGCGTTGTAGGCGTTGAGGTTTAATGTCTGCGACACGGTAGTTCCATCATGCTCCATCACCACCTTGATCTTCTTGGCGTCGGCCAGCTTCTCAAGTTTGTCGACGGCGACGGCGCGTGTTGCCCTTGTCGATACTTTCTTGGAGAGCATGAACTGCACATATCCGTAAGTGCCGTCCCAGCCCTCTGTAGCATCGTCGGAGCAGCTTGTCACGGTCATGGTAAGCATCGCCACCATGAGCAACAAGAATGCCTTGCTGTATTGATAGATTGTCTTCATTACTTTCTGTTTTTCTTGCTTCTAAAACCCATGTTATTGATAATAACCACACGCTTCACTTTGCCCGTCATGTCTTGGAATACTGCGATGATAGGGAAGGTAAGCGCATCGGTGTACACACCGGCATAGATACCTGTCTCGTCCTGTTCCAGCGAATAGTTCTCGATGATGTTGCTTGAGCCGTCGGCGAAGATCACGCCGTCGCCAGCCATTGGATTCCAATCCTCCAACTGAGGATAGACAGCTACGAAACCACCATATACGTTAGCCTCGAAGATGTCGTCGCCAGTGTAGCCGAAGTTGTCTCTCAGGAAAGCCTTGTAGTCTGCGTTGTCAGACTTAGCGCAGTCCACCTGCATACCCATGCTGGTAACGATAGGGAGCACCACGTCGGCATCGTCCTTCTTGGCTTCCTTCTGCTCGATGTTCATCAGGAAGTAGTTGTCGTATTCGCTCTTCACGGATGTGAATTCCTCATCCAGCATTCCGTCGAGTCCGTTCTCCAGGTTCTCGTACACACTCTTGGGCAGTACGTAGACGGTAAACTCGCGGCTGCCGCTTGACAGAGGCTTGACAGTGAGCTTTGCATTACCATTCTCGCCTGTGAGCTGAACCACCTGGCTGCCGTCCTCATAGAGATAACCGTTCTTTTTCTCGAAAGCCACCAACTGGTAAGCATCGTTCAGGGCTGAAATCTTGAAAGGTACAAAGTTGTGATAGGTAGTGGTGCTGGTATTCTCGCCAGTCAGACTGCTGCTGTTCTGTGTGAAAGTCTTACCATCTGCAGATACGCTCCATACAGCCCAGATGGATGATGAAGCAGGGCGAACGATGTCGATGGCCTCTTCAGGCATTCCCTTGAAGACAACGGGTATGGTCTTTTCTGCCTTTCCATCCTCTGATGAGAATGTGATGGCGTATTTGTCCTCCTTGCTGACGGCATACTTGGCGCTCAGGCCCTGGTTCTCCTTGAAGGCAACACCACCCTTGGCGTCAACGTTGGGCTTGCCTACGAGGAAACCGCCCTCGAGGTCAACCCACGCAGGAGTGTTGGTGACGGCGAAACGATAGTTGGCCTTCACGATGAACTTGTTGTAGGCAGGCTGACCGATGACGTCCTTGTAGCCCACCACAATCTCGTCGATAGGGTTGCCATTCTCGTCGCACACTTCGAGCTCGTAACCATCAGCCGAACGGACGATCTCGGCAATAGCCACCTTCTGGCCACCCATGTTGAGGAAGAGCTGAGCCACAGTCTTGTTCTTGCTGGCGTCGTCGTCAGTAAGCTTCACCTTGATGGTCTGCTTGCCGGCTGTGCCATTCAGCACAAAGGCTTCCTTACCGTCTTCGCCCTGAACCATCTTGCACCAGATGGCAGACGAGGCGAGACTCCAGTTCTCGTTGGCCTCGAAGGTGAAGTCGAACTCGTCGCCGGCATTACCTGCGATGGTCTGTACCTGTGGGAACACAGGGTTGGAGTTGGCGTCGTCGTCGCTCGAACAAGCGCTTAACAGGGGCATGGAAACAAGCACCATGAGTACGAGCCAGTATTTCGAAATTATTGTTTTCATATCTTTTTGTTGTATTATTAAAATCCTTGTTCTTTAATTCTCTCAGCCTCGGCATCGCTGATCCACTCATAGAGCGTGATAAAGGTGCCTACGGTTCCGTACAATGAGCCTTTCTTGTCCTTCACACTCATCGTGACATACTGCATCACGTAGTTCTGGCAAGTGTTGAAATAAGAAGGATAGACAGAAGGCTGACTGATGCGCAGTTTGCCGTCGCCATGGATGGTGTTGAAAGCTTCGCCTGTAGGTCCGGCTATCTGGTCGTCCATCTCTACCTTCGGCTCCAGGGGATTGCCCGGCTTGAATTTCAGCTTCAGGTCGTAACCGGCGTAGTAAACGTCTTTCAGCCAGACTGTATTCTCCTCGCCTTCAGCAAGCTCGGTCCTGATCAGACGATGCTTCACGTTGTTGAGGTACTGGTTGTAGAAAGTGGAGGTTACCACACACCAGCCTGTGAAATTGTGGATGTCGAAAGGACAGGATTTCTGCATTACTACGTGTGTGTAGTCCTTATAGAGTTCGGTCCAGTTGTACTTCTCGGGAATCACCAGCTTGAGGGTGAAGCCCAGGGAGTCGTTCTTGCCGATGTGGTCGTAAATACCCTGAACCTGTACATTTCCTACCATCTCGCCCGCCTTGATAGTAACGGTGTTGTCGAGGATGCGGTAATGATAATCCTCGATGGCGTTGCTCTCTCTGTCTACCACCTCAACGGCAAAGGTTCGGTCGTAGTCCGCTCTCTCTGTGGCTGATACAGGAACATTGAATATCTCGTTGTTCTGCTGTACAGGATACTGATAGAGCGTGTCAGAGAACATGATGTGGCTCGGACCAGAATAAGTGGTGTAGTCTTGCGAACAACTCGCAAGAGCGATGATTGCAGCAACAGCCGACAAACATCCCATCATTATTTTCTTCATGATCGTCTCTTTTTGTTTTTATTATTTGTTACTTTCGTTAGGCTCAATCTCCGAACCAGGCGCCTCGAGCTCATGCTGAGGGATAGGCCATACGAAGAGTGGGTCGTCTTTCTCTACCTTGAGGCTGCTCTGCACGAAGTTGGCAGCAGGCTGGTCGCTTACCTTGCGGGCGAATCCCTTGTGCCAGCGCTTCAGGTCGTTGAGGCGGAAACCTTCCATGTAGAGTTCCTTCACGCGCTCAGCCTCTATCACGTCCATGGCGTTGCTCTTGCTGAGGGCTGTGTTTCCGCCGTATGACGAATAGCGGGCAGTTCTCAGCGTGGTGATGTCCTTTCCTGCCTTGGTGTACTCCTCGTTCATGGCGTAAGCCTCAGCACGTATCAGGTACTGCTCTGACAGGCGGAGCACGGTGGGCTGGTGCACATGCAGGATGTTGTTTCTCAGGAATTCCTCGTCGCCGAAATACTTGGTCAGCAGCGGCCATTCCAGCGCATGCTCATAGCCTGTTACCTTGGTGGCAAAGATGGCAGGAGCGCGCAGGTCGTTGTTGTCGTACGAGTTGATCACCCATTTGGCTGGCACGTAGTCTGGACGGAAGGTCTGGAAGTTGTAGTTGCTGAATACAGTTCCTAAAGCTCCGCCAAAGCTGTTGATGGTAAAGCCCACCTTCCAAATGCCCTCGGTCGACTTGCCGGCAGTCCATTGATACTGGTAATAACTGGTGCTGCCTATCTTCTGTGTGCAGCTTGCCAGCACGTAGCGCTTGCTGTTGATCACCTTCGAGGCGTACTTGATGGCGTCGTCCCAGCGATGCATATATAAGGATACGCGCGCACGCAAGGCATGGCAGGCGTACTCGCAGAAGAAGATGTTGTCGTAGAGGTCGTTCGTGTTGTCATCGCCCACCTTCAGGTACTCGGTAGCCTTGTCGAGATCGCTGAGCACAAACTCATACGACTCCTTGAGCGAGGCACGCTTCTGGGGCTCATCGCCCTTGTAGTGCTTGGTGATGACCACGCCCAACTCCTGTGCAGCCTGCTCGTCGTTGTCGTAAGCCTTGCAGAAGCATTTGATCAGCTCCGAGTAAGCCAGGGCTCGTGCAAACAGGGCCTCGCCCTCATACTGCTCCAACTGGTCGAGCTCTGTGTCGCTATTGGTGTTGGCTCTCACGCGCTCGATGTTGTCGAGCAGGAAGTTGCAGTTGTTGATCACCTCGTAGAGCGAGGCGTACACAGCCTCTATGTCAGTATTGGTAGGCTTGATGTCCTTCCATCTGAAGATGTCGCCATAAGTATTCGAGTAGCCCTTCACGCAGAAGACGAAGTCTGCCTGCAGGTCGGGCAGGATAGTGAGGTTGCCCGAATACAAGGCGCTGCTCTTGAAACTGTCGTAGATACCTATCACTAACTTGTTGACGTCTTCTGTTGTGTTGATAGCCTTGTCCATGGGGATAGAGTCCTCAGGGTACTTGTCAAGACAGGAAGACAGCGAGAGGGTAAGGATGCCCGACAGGATGTATGTCTTTATATTTTTGATATTCATGTTCTTTTCTCCTTTCTTGCTTAGAATTGCAGTTCTACACCCATAGTAAACTGGCGTGAAGCCGGATACTGCGCCTGGTAAATGTTGGATGAAACCTCTGGGTCAAGACCGTTGAAGTCGGTGATGGTGAAGAGGTTCTGTGCCTGTCCGTAGATGCGCACCATGTTGAAGAAGTGAGTCTTGCGCAACCAGGTCTGTGGAAGCGAGTAAGACAAACTGAGGTTCTTCAAACGGAGGAAAGCCGCATTCTCCAAGAAGCGGTCGTCGAGCTGAGTGATCTCGCCCCAGCGTGGGATGTCGGTAACATCGCCAGGCTGCTTCCAGCGGTCGTACAGCAGGCGGTTGGACTGGTTGTAGGCAGTACCAAACATGATACCGCTCTCTTCGAAGAACCGGTCGTTGTTGATGACGTGGCGAGTGCCTATCCAGCTGAACTGAGCCGAGAGCTGCAGACCTTTCCAGCGGAAGCTTGTTCCGAAACCACCCATCCAGGGCGCATCATAGGTCTTGCCGGTCATCACCTTGTCGCTCTCGCGGAACTCGTTGGTCACGTTGCCGTCTTTGTCGTACCACAGCTGTTCGCCGTTGGCAGGGTTGACACCTGCATAGCGGTTCAGGAAGAACTCGCTCACCGAGTGGCCCACCACATACTTCAGACCCGTGGTAGAGTTCACATATTCGGTCACTCCGTTGTAGAGCTCTTTCAGTCGGTTCTGGTTGTATGATATGTTGGCGCTTACGTTCCAGGTAAAGTCGCGTGTGCGGATGATGTCGCCGTCGGCACTCAACTCGATACCCTTGTTGGCCATCACACCCACGTTTTTCCAGCGGTAGCCTTCTCCAGTCACGGTGTAAGACTCAGGCACGCGCATGAGCATATTGGATGTGCGCTTGTAGTAAGCCTCGAAGCTGAAGTTGATGCGGTCGAGGAAACCCAAGCGCAGGGCGAAGTTGCTGGCCCATGTCGACTCCCAGCCCAAGTCCTCGTTTCCACTCTGCGCAGGATAGAAACCAGCCACGTCGTCATAGTTGGCTCCACCCGAAACGAGTGCGAGGTGATAATAGTTGGGAATCTCAGAGTTGCCCGATGTACCCGTGCTGACAGCGATCTGTGCGTTGCTGAGCCATCTCATGTTCTTCAGCCAGTTGGTCTGCTTCGCATTCCACATGAAGCCCAGCGACCAGAAAGTACCCCAGCGATGATCCTTACCGAAACGTGAGGAAGCATCGGTACGCAGCGAGAAGTCGGCATAGTAAAGTTCCTTGTAGTTGTACTCTCCGCGCATGAAGAACGACAGGTAAGAGTAGTCGGAAGAGGAGTCTGCCCAACGGCTGGCGCGAGTACCCGAAGACACATTCGTCAGCAGGTCGCTGGTCTGACCCTTCGAATAAACCTGGAATCCCTCAGAGTGGTAGCTCACAGCCTCCTGACCCAACATCACATTGAAAGCATGAATGTCTTTCAGGCTGAAACGATAGTTGGCAGTTGTCGTCTCTGTCAGGTTGAGTACATCGCTGCTCTGTCGTGCTGCCGTACCCTGGCCATTGTTGGAAGAAAGACTTGGGAACGACTGCATGAAGGCAGTAGAGTGGGTGAAGTCGGCACCAAACTGGGTGCGTACTGTCAGATTTTCTATAGGATAAATCTCAGCATACATGGTAGAGAGCACCTTGTACTTCTTGTGCTTGATGGGGTTCTTGCCCATGTACACGATAGGGTTCTCGGTTGTTCCAGCCCAGTTCTTGTTCGTCAGCGAAGCCAGGCTTCCGTCTTTTGCATAAGGACTCCAGTATGGCAACATGAATCGGCAAGCCGAGATTGGAGTCACGGTGGTGTAGCTGCCGTCGTCAGCCTGCTGAGCTTCCTCGTAGGCAGCCATGGTGTTGGTGCCCACCTTCAGCCACTTGCTCGCCTTCACATCGGCGTTGGTGCGGATGTTGTAACGACGGAAGGTAGAGTTCTGCGCAATACCGTCCTGATCGTAGAAACCACCCGAAACGTAGTAGTTCAGACGGTCGGTAGCACGGTTGATAGAGAGCTCATAGCTCTGCAGGGGAGCGCGGTCGTTGAACACCTCGTCGAGCCAGTTCACGTTCACCTTCGACAGGAGGTTGTAGTCCTTGCCGGCATCCAGTCCCACTTCTTTCTCAAACTGTATGCGCTCAGCTGTGTTCATCATCTTCCAGTTGTTCTGAGCCAGCTCCGAGAAACCATACTGAGCACGCAGGGTGATTTTGGCCTTGTCCATGGCAAGACCACGCTTTGATGTGATCACCACCACGCCATTGGCAGCACGTGCACCGTAGATAGAAGTAGAAGAAGCATCCTTCAATACAGAGATGCTCTCGATGTCGTTAGGGCTCAGGGTATTGAAGTCGGAACTTGAGATAGGTACACCGTCCAGGATGAACAGAGGCGCCTTGCCCGAGTTGATGGAGTTGGTACCGCGAATCTGGAAAGAGGCAGCCTTGCTGGGCTCACCCGAAGAGGCTATGACCTGCAGACCGGTACTCTGTCCCTGCAGCGCCTGGTCGAAGCTGGCAGCAGGAACGTTCTCGATTTTCTCAGCCTTCACGGCTGATACAGAACCAGCGATAGTTCCTTTTTTTCTCACACCGTACGCCACAACCACCACCTCGTCCACAACTTTGGATTCAGGGTCAAGCGTAACATTCAGAGTTTTCGTCTCTGCGCTGACGGGAAGCTTCTTAGTCACCATGCCGATGTACGAAACGACCAGCGTGGCTTTCGAAGCACCCCTTACCTCAATGGTGAAGTTACCGTCTACATCGGTAGCGACTCCATTTGTTGTTCCCTCTTGAAGGATTGTTGCACCAATCAGAGGCTCGTTATCTTCCGAAGAGATAATCGTGCCCTTGACGCTGAAACTTTGCGCCAATGCTGTTTGAGCAGCCAACATAATAAGAGAGACAAGCAATAGGGAAATTCTTCTCATTCTTGTTTGTTTCTTTTGGTTGTTTAAAAAATTATTAATTAATATTTCTTTTTTCTCGTTTGCTAATAAACTGTCATATTCCCGACGACACTTCTCCTTCACCTTATACAATTTTTACTAAAATGTATTTGTGGTCATACTAAGTCAATTAAAAACGCTGCAAATTTACGAATTATTTCTTATTTTCGCAAGTGATTTGCTTAAAATTTGTTGATTGTCAGTTACTACTGAATAAATATACGTTGATAATGCACTCTTTGCTTAACTTCTGCAAATATGTTCCACACGCCCTACCTAAAAGGGAAAAACTCATAGAGGCAGCACGCCCTGAAGGGGGCAGAAGCTCTTAGCCCGTACATAAACTACTTGCGGAACTTGAGTAAAGTTCAATTAATGTTTCATTGCGCACGGTATTTTCAACGCTGAGTGTTGACTCATACTCCTCTAAAATTCCCCTTTAGTGGTAGAGATTTCTCTGAGCGAAACAGGGGATTGTGGGAGCGAATGTGACGATTGCCGCATTCGCTACCATGTATTTTGCATTCGCTCCCACGAATCTCTGTTTCGCTCCCATGAACGTCAGATTCGCTCTGGCAGAATCGTCTGTAATCCTTTAACAGAGTGGGCTCTCTGCTTCTTCTCTTCTGAGGTTTCTCAACTTCTTTCTTCTGAGAGTGAGGTAATCTCTGCTTCTTCCTCTGCCATTCCTCATTGGGCAGTGAAAGCACTTGTTCTATTTCTGCATCTTTGGCCATATGTTTGTTGTTTAGATTTCGATTGCAAAGTTCGACATTTTTTTTGTAACCGATGTTATCTCCTATATGAGATAACAACGTTAATTTTGTTACGAAAGTTTAGTATCTCTTAACTGTCGGAGCGTCTTTTTTTCCATCATGCCAAAATGCCGGGCAAAAAACAACTTTGGGGATTAGAAGCATTTTTTCTAATCCATTTTTCTTGCGTCCCCCTTATTATCAATACTTTATACCATTTTTCTCGCGTTGTTTATATATAAATGTTGAAATGAATCGGCACGGCAGCTGTTTTGGTAGTAAAAACTGTTCAAAAAGGGTAGTAAATTCTGTTTTTATCCACTTTTTTAGTTGTGGATTTGGTCGGGTTTAGCGAAGTGCATCCACAGGGGATGCGCCCTTTTTGGGAGTGCCCAAATCCCCTGTTTTGGGTCCCGGATCCCCTGTTTTGGGGTGGCAAATCCCCTCATTTCTCCACTTTTTTCGTTTTCTTTTACATCGATTTTGTGTTTTTCTTCATGGATTTTGCATATTTTCCCATTTTTTTGTCAAATTTTCTGCTTGCGCAAACGCAAATTGGCAGATTTCGGGAGTTTGCCCAGGGCCGCACCTTCCACCTCCCCAAGGGCGACTTGACTGGAATGAGCCTGATTTTGTATTGTGGTCATTTCTTTATGTTATTCCGCTATGCGATGAATGACATAGGTGACGACGCCCCATATCATGAAGCGGTTGGTCTCGTCGACACGGATGGGAGAGTAGGCCTTGTTCCAGGGAATGAGCCAGCCGAAGGTTCCGCTTTCGTCGATCTTGAATTGCTTGATGGTAAACTCGCCATCTACGAAGGCTATGACGAAGTTGCCGTTGGATGGTTCTATCTGGCGGTCGACGATGGCAAGGTCGCCGTCAAGGATGCCGGCTCCTGTCATGCTGTCGCCTGATATGCGGACATAAAAGGTTGCCTCACGATGACGTATGAGTACTTCGTTGAGGTCTATTTCTCCTTCCATATAGTCTTGGGCAGGTGAAGGAAAGCCTGCTTTCACACTTTGTCCTGCAAGGGGAATCGGTAGTCTTTCTCCGATTCCGGCTGCATGAATGGTTAGTTTTATCTTGTCTTCCATATTTTTATTCAAGTTTCGCAAGTTTTGTCCCACACGCCCTGAAATTAACTTCTTCAGTTCTTTACTCTTAATATCTCGTCGATGTTTGTTGTAAACCGTTGCGACATGTATTCCCGTTTCAGGTCGAAGCGGCAGGCGGTGCCTTGTATGGCCTGGCGGATGGTGCCATGTCCGTTCTTGCGGTTGATGGCGTCTATGGCTTCCATGAGTGCTTTCTGACGATGGCGGTCTATGGGGTCGAAGAGGTCTTGCTGACGGGGATTTTCTGGCGATATTTGCCAGAGTATGACGCCTGCTTTCTTGAACCGGAATGTCAGTTCTGGATGGTCGGGACGACTGTCGATGGGCTTGGGATAGTGGCTGCGCAGAATGGTAAGGGCTGCTCCTACTATCTCGTCTTGAGCCTGCGTGGCTATGGGAAGTACGAGAGAGTCGTGTAGGGTGTATTCGGGGGCGTTGCCGTTGAAACGAGATGTCCAGGCAAACACGGTAATGCCTTGACACACACTTCCTTGTCGGCGCAACTTCTCGGTGCATCGCACGGCAAAGTTGGCCACGGCTTCTTCTATCACGTCTTTGTCGGAAATGCCTTCATCGGAGAAACTGCGACTCGTGCAGATGCTCTTCTTCTGGGGCAGTTCGTCGATGCTGATACAGCTCTCGCCATTCAGCTCTTTCCAGGTTCTTACTGTGGTGATGTTGAAGTGGCTTCTCACCCAACTCTCTTTCTTGTCGGCAAACTGGGCTGCTGTGTGTATTCCCATGTAGTCGAGTCGGCGGGCTGTCTGCCGGCCTATTCCCCATACGTCTTCTACGGGGAAGAGCGTGAGAGCCTTGTGGCGCCGTTCGTCGGTATCGATGATGCAGCATCCCTGGTAACCCTTGTATTTCTTGGCGAACTTGGAACCTATCTTGGCAAGTGTCTTGGTCTCGGCTATTCCTATCGAAATGGGGATGCCGACAGCCCGGAGTACGTCGCTGGAAATCCTTGCGCCATAGCGATGCAGGATGGGGTCGTCGACCGCTGCTGTCTGGTGGCGCTTGTTGTCGGAATCCTGTAAGAAGAATGTCTCTGCCATGGACTCGTCCACCTCGAAGAAGCTCTCGTCGATGGAGTATTGGTCGATGTGTGGCGAATAATGGGAGAGCATTGACATCACTCTGTTTGACAGGGAGCCATAGAGGGTGTAGTTGCTCGAGAAGATGGCTACGTCTTCTGCCTCGAGCTTGCTCTTCACCTGATAGAAGGGGTCGCCCATCTTGTAGCCCAAGGCCTTGGCTTCTTCGGAACGGGCAATGACGCATCCGTCGTTGTTGCTCAGCACAACAACGGGCTTGCCTGTCAGGTCGGGGCGAAACACCCGCTCACACGAACAGTAGAAATTATTGCAATCTGCCAGACCTATCATTTCTTTTCGAGCTCCTGTAGACTTTCCATTTTCTTGGTTTCGAGGAATTCGTAGATGCCGCAGAGATGTTCGCGTACTCGTCCGTGACCGAACTCGTAGACTTTGCTTACGAGTCCGTCGAGGAAGTCGCGGTCGTGGCTTACTACGATCAGCGTGCCGTCGAAATCCAGCAGGGCCTGCTTTAGCACATCTTTTGTCCTGAGGTCGAGGTGGTTGGTGGGCTCATCGAGGATGAGTAGGTTGACGGGCTCCAACAGGAGTTTGAGTATGGCAAGGCGTGTGCGCTCGCCTCCCGAAAGGACTTTAACCTTCTTGGTAGAGTCTTCGCCACCAAACATGAATGCGCCCAGAAGGTCGCGTATCTTGTTGCGTACTTCGCCCTTTGCCACATCGTCTATGGTCTGGAACACGGTAAGCTCGCCGTCGAGGAGCGAGGCCTGGTTCTGGGCGAAGTAACCTATCTGTACGTTGTGGCCCAGTTCGAGTTTGCCCTGGTTCTGCAACTGGCCCATGATGCATTTCACCAGCGTAGACTTACCCTCGCCATTACGGCCTACGAAGGCTATTTTGTCGCCCCGTTCTACCGTGAGGTTCACTCCGCTGAATATCTTCTTGCCGTCGAACGACATGGCCACATCGCTCATCTGCACCGGGTAGGCGCCGCTGCGAGGGCTGGGTGGGAACTTAAGGCGAAGGCGGCTTGTGTCTTCTTCGTCCACCTCGATGAGTTGCAGTTTTTCGAGCATCTTCACCCGGCTCTGTACCTGGAAGGTCTTGGAGTAGGTGCCTTTAAAGCACTCGATGAAATCTTTGGTCTCGGCTATCATCTTCTGCTGTTCCTCGTATTTCTTCATCTGCTGTTCGCGGCGCTCCTTGCGAAGCTCAAGATACTGGCTGTATGTGGCTTTGTAGTCGTATATGCGCCCCATCGTCACCTCGATGGTGCGGGTGGTGATGTCGTCGACAAACTTGCGGTCGTGACTGATCACTACCACGGCCTTGGAACTGTTGATGATGAAGTCTTCGAGCCAGCCGATAGACTCGATGTCGAGGTGGTTGGTAGGCTCGTCGAGGAGCAATACGTCGGGCGACTTCAACAGCAGTTTGGCCAGCTCGATACGCATGCGCCATCCTCCCGAGAACTCGCTGGTGGGGCGGTTGAAGTCGGAACGCTCGAAGCCGAGGCCGAGGAGTGTCTTCTCTACATCCTCCTCGAAGTGGCTCATGTCTATGGCATAGAATTTCTCCGAGAGGGTGGACACTTTCTCGATGAGCTGCATATAGTCGTCGCTCTCATAGTCGGTACGTGTGGCGAGTTCGTCGTTGATGCGGTCGATCTCTGCCTGTATCTCATGTAGATGTGCGAAAGCCTGACAGGTTTCCTCGAATACGGTGCGGCCGTCTTCTGTCATCAGGTGCTGTGGCAGATAGGCTATCACGCAGTCTTTGGGGGCCGAGACGGTGCCTCGTGTGGCGGTGCGTACGCCTGCGATAATCTTGAGCAGGGTGCTCTTGCCTGCGCCATTCTTGCCCATCAGGGCTATACGGTCCTTCTCGTTGATCTGAAAGGAAATGTCTTTGAATAGGGTGGTGCCGCCAAACTCGACGGTCAGTCCATCAACTGTTATCATATTTTTTTCTTCTGTCTATATTATAAATTATGGTGTTCATCGACTTTGCTTTCTGTTTTCTGATAAAAATGAACGTATCGATGTTTCAGAATGCAAAGGTACAAATTAAATTCTGAAAAATATTCAAAAAATCAGCCATTCTTAAGGATATTACTAAAGAAATGATTAATTTTGCGCATAAATATAAGTATAATATTGAAAAATAGTGTTTGTAAGTTTATGAATCAATCATCATTTAGTAAGTACATATAATAAGAAATCAAACATCATCCATCAAATGATCTAAAGAATAATTTTTAATAATCACATATTTTAAAACAGCATTTATGACGTTAAAACATTACCTCCTATTAGCCGTGTTCCATCTGCTTTCATTCGTTGGATGCAGGGCTCAGAATTCCGTAGCTCCTATGAATATAGGCAATGTGTTCATGAAATTTGGCGAAACAGAAACGTCCGTACCTATCAAACTGACCAGTTGGGGCAAAAGCGATGCGAGGAGCATCACCTATACGCTCTACTACATGGAAACAGGTGAGAACGTGGGACCAACAACTTTTACTTTCGACCAGCCGATTACCTATGGTGAAACCCGTGAAGTGATATTCCCTATCAAAACAGGCACGAAACTGGGCACTGCTGATGTCATACTGAATATAACTGAAGTAAATGGTCAGTACAACGAGGCAACTATAGGAAGTATCTATATCACCTGTTGCACGGTTAATAAAATACCTCATAAACGTGTACTGGTGGAAGACTACGCAGCCATGTGGTGCTGGCATTGTCCTATCGGTTTAGTGGCTACAGATGCCATTGCCCGTATGTATCCTGAAGATGTTGTGCCAGTATCAGTTCACAAGACCGACGCAATCAGTCAGGCGGTTTCATATTCTGTCTATGATGGATTGATTGCCCAGTATGCTAATACGCTTCCTGCTGTTTGGATAGCCCGTGACACCAAGGCTGCCGGTTATGATGTTACGGATGCTTTCAAAATAGAAAAGGAAAGGGTAACGTGTATGAATATTGGCGTGGAAGCACAGTGGGATGAGACAAATGACAATATCCGCGTGACTACCCAAGTAGAACCCTGCATGGCTCCAGCTGCAGACGATACTTATGCTATCGGCTATGTGCTGACAGCAAGCGGGCTGACAAACGAACAATGGGTTCAGGAGGCAAATTATTCCGAGTATGCGAGCGATACTTATAAGGATGCTCCTGAAGAAATGAAGTTTTATGCTGATATTAACAACTATGTAGAGGGGTATTCCAAGGTGAAGGGTGTGGTTTTCAATCATGTAGCCATCGAATCTCAAGGAATGCAGAGAGGTTTGGCAAATTCGCTCACCGGTTCCTTCTATTCCAATGAGGTGAAGAAACATTCCACCATATTTCATAATATCAGCAAGTACAGTGTGATTTCAGACCGAAGCAAGATAGAAATCGTGGCAGTTCTGTTTAATACCAAAACCAGAAAAATAGAGAATGCAGCACGTTGCTATGTAGGTGATGGAAAAGATGGTCCTACTGGCATTGAACAGATTACAAGACCGATTGCTGCTAAAAACTCTGGCATTTATGATTTGCAGGGACGAAGGGTAAGCGGCAAACCTCAGGCAGGTATGTATATAGTCAATGGTAAAAAAATGATGATCAAGTAAAAGTATCTACACATATTATTAAGTAAGATTCTACATTTATGAATAAATATATATTTTCCATAGCAGTATGGATGATAGGGACCATGGTCGCCTATGGCGGCCCGGTGGACGAAAGTCAGGCTAAGGCTTTAGCCAGCAAATATCTTATTAATCCAGTGAGCATGAGCGAGAGTCAGACTGTGGCTTACAGTCGTGGAACCAAAACTGTAGATCCTACGCTCCATCTTTTCAACAATCAGGATGGCGATGGATTTGTTATCGTAGCTGCTGATGATAGAGTAGGCGGTGTGCTCGGATATAGTGATAGGGGACGGTTGGATGCTGCCAATATGCCTGCTCCACTGATAGAACTTTTAGCAGGTTATTCCCGAGCAGTTGAGAAAGTGAGGGTGGACAGTATCAGCGTTACGCCCGCTTATGCTAAACCTCCAAAGGCCTATGTCAAACCCTTGATAAGCGCAACATGGAGTCAAGAATACCCTTACAATTATTATACTCCACGCAGCAGTACTAGCGGCAAACCTACATTCACGGGGTGCACCATCACGGCCGCTGCTCAGGTGCTCTTTGCTCATAGATGGCCAGAAAAGAGACCAGCAGGAGTGATACTTGGCGAGGGTGCGATGGCGTATGATTATTATGATTGGAACAATATGCTCGACGATTACAGTCAGGGTGGTTATAATCAGGCACAGGCACAGGCCGTGGGAGTTCTGATGCGTGACTTGGGAAAACTGGCTCAGGCTACATATGGTGTGAGTGGAACACGATGTGATGAAGGTAAAGTTTGGAATGCACTGCAGAACTACTACAACTGTACGGTGCGTCAGCTGGAAAAAGATTTACTGCCTGGTGGTGAATTCCTGCAAGCCATCTACAACGAACTTTCGGCTGGTTGTCCGGTATTTATGACGGGTGGTGACCATGCTTTTGTATATGATGGATATGATGAGAACGGACTGGTTCATGTCAACTGGGGATGGGCTGGACTCGACGATGGCTATTTTGACATCAATACTGCTGCCGTGGCAGCTGGTGGCTATGGTAGTGATGGCTGTTATTATGAGAAGCAGTTGGCTCTGTTCATACATCCGAATAATGGGATCATCGAACCGCTTAGTCCTAAACCAGTAGTTTTGTCCATCAATAATAATCAGGCACTGCAGTTTCAGGTAAGTGAAGGAATGACAGTTTCCTCCAGAATTCCAGCCCAGCTCAAGGGTGTAGGTGCCAGAAATTTAGCTCAGGACGACAATGGTGCTTATACAGGACAGGTGGGTATTGGTCTGTTTTCTGAGGATGGTAATTGTCTGCATGTTTTCGGAAAAACAGGTGTACTGACTTGGGCAACCTATTATAATAGCTATAATTTTGAATATGACTGGTGGGGAGCCGACTTGAGCGAGATAGATGGTCCTGCAGATGGTACGTATTATTTGCGTCCTTTAGGTCGTCGTCTGCTGAATAACGATGAGAACGAATGGGGTAACTGGACCTGTATGGTGAATGGAAATACTGTGCAGATGATGGTGAGTGGAGGTAAGGTGACGCTGATTCAATCGGACGACAAGCCACATCTGTCATTGGTAGGAAAACCTGATGTTTTGGAACCAGCCTATGCTTATAGCAGTCAACTCGCTGGTATTCAGTTGAACATTTCCAATCTAAGCCGTTATCAGGCTCGTGGCGAATTGCAGGTTGAACTGATTGGTACTGGCCATCTGGAGGGAGAAACCTATGAGGTACCGAATGCCTATATGATGCACATGGTGGCTCAGCGAATGACGACGACACCTTGGATTGTCAAGTTTATGACTTCCTATACAGGGACTACAGGTAATCATGAACTCAAGGCTGGCAAATATCGCATGAAGCTACGTTTCAATCACAATATTGAGACTAAGACCCCTGCGGTTTATGAGATTCCTGTTCCTGACGATTTCCTCTTGGAGGTTCATCCCAACAACTATTATGGCCGAGTAACTGTGACTTCCGTGAAGTTGCTCGACGAGAAGGGGAATTATGCGCCTTCACATCATTTCAATCTGTCAGAGTCTCCAAAGGTTACGCTGGGCATTTCGGGCTATTCCAAGTATATTACCCAAAATTATTATTCCACCCAGATGCGATATCGCCTTGTAAACATGAAGTCGGGAGAAACGGCTTATACCAGCAAGGGCTACATGGTGAGTATTCCGCGGAACAACGAGACCAATCTTACCAGTTCTACCAGTCATACGATAGATTTGACCGAACTGGCTCCAGGTGATTATGAGATTCATGTAGATATAGAGCGAGAGGGTGAATGGCTCGACCGATGGAACGCCAACACGCTGCGCCGCAAAATAACACTTTATAATGCAGTACTACCTGTCAATGTGGAAGTAACAACCTTTGCTGCAGAAAATTTACATGATGTGGCAAGTATAGCTTCATTCGGAGCACCCTTTGACGCAATTGTTCCTAATGGTGTAAAAGCATGGTACGTAGAGCAGATTCAGGGAGATAAAGTAATGCTGAAAGCCCTTCCTGAAGGTCATGCGATTCAAGCTGGGAGCGGCGTTATTCTTACTTCGCCTTCAATGACGGGAGTATTTCATATGGAGAAGGCTCCATTGTCAATGCCTGTAGCTTCGCTGACTGGCAATATGCTTCGTGCTTGTAAGGATGGTAATCATGTGGTTACTTCTCAGGATCATGCTTATCTGATAGGTTCTCAAAACCAAAAGACAAGCTTCTGTAAAGTTGATGTAGGTTCGATTTTGGATCCTTATACGGCTTATCTTCAGCATTCGTCTGATGCAGCAGTGTTACAATTCTGTTTTGTAGGTGATACAACAGGCATTGATAGGGTAGAGCAAGATCATAAGACCAAGAAACCTGATGGTATTTATGGCTTGGACGGACACCAGTATTCTTCTGCGGCTAAACCTGGACTTTACATAATAAAAGGTGAAAAACGAATGGTAAACAAACAAAGAAAATAACAAACAAATTTTATTTTGGGAACAAGGAAAGCGTGAGGATTTTCATTATGAAGAACCTCACGCTTTTTTTTTAACGAATGTTGTTTTAGGAGCATTCTGCATCGGTATCATTTCTACCGTAGTCTGCTTCTTCATGGTAGCAGTAGTAAAGGAGAAGTTCAAGTATGATGATGCGCTTGATGCTTTTGGTGCCCTTTATGGTGATTGGCACCAGCTTTGGATTCAGGTAGTAGCCACCGTGGTAAGTATCATTTATAGTATCATAGTTACTTACATTATCTTCAAGGTGGTTGATAAGTCTGTAGGTGTACGTGTTGACAAGCGAGTAGAGGAGGAAGGTCTCGACATCTACGAGCATGGTGAGAGTGCGTATAGTAACTAATTAAGATTTCCACAGGTCAGCCTATAATGATCGACAAAATGCTTGAAATCGCAATACTGAAGATTGATAGAATAGGTTCTGACCCTGATACATGTGAGTATTAAAATAAATAAACCGGCTGATTTTATGTTTGTTACATAAAGTCAGCCGGTTTATTTATTTCTGCTAATCAGAGGATATCTGTTCTCCTCTGCTAATATTATTTAGTTGGAATGTTCCTCCTTTTCTTCCACTATTGGCTTAATGCGCCTGACATTTCTGTTACTTTGGCTGATAATGAGCGGCACTCGTTCCACCACCACCATGGATGTGTCGAGGCCCAAAGCCTTTGGCTCGTCAATGCCTATCTTGCCGATAAGGGCATAGAGACTCATCAGCAAGTTCTGTTGACGGTTGTCGGAACTCTCGGGGTAATATACGCGGTGGATGATGATGAAGCGGAAATCGCCAGAAATGCCATTCTTGCGAAGCGAAGGATAGGTGCTTCTCAAATCCACCTTCCTGCTGGCCACAAGGTCTTCTATCACTTGTCGCAGATAGAGGCTCACCCTGGGCTCAATGCGGAAACCTATGCGCATGGTTACACTGTAGAGGGTGTCGGGAACCAGGGTCTCGCAACTGTACTCCAGCGTGTCAGGAGTATCTGCAAATTCCAGATTGATAAGCCAGTAATGGTCAGCACGCTTGGGCTGCTTGTTGATGATGGAATAGAGCAGCTTGTCATCCACCGAACCTTCCTTGTCGGCATGGTTCACATAAACCAGATTGGATGCGTACTTGGGGATGCTCTCGTCGGCCTTGATATCGGAGATAATCTGATAATAATCATCCAGCGGTTTGGTGCTGATATAATGGCGGCGGATCTTGATGGCGCGGACCCATACATACATCATCAGGAACAGGATTCCGCCAATAAGCATCGTACACCATCCTCCTGCGAGGAATTTTGACAGGTTGGCGGCAAGGAAAATGCCCTCGATAACGCAATATGCGCCCATAAAGAGCAGGATGAAGATGCGCGCCACACCCTTGGTGCGCAGGTAGAAACCGAGCAGCAGGGTGGTCATCAGCATGGTGATGGTGATGGCGAGTCCGTAGGCTGCCTCCATGTGCGAGGAGTCGCGGAAGAGCAGGATGATGAGAACCACACCGATGTACATGGCGCGATTGATTACCGGGATATAGAGCTGTCCCTTTACATGGGTAGGATGCTTGATTCGCATGCGTGGCCAGAAGTGCAGGTTCATGGCTTCGCTCAATATGGAGAAGGTGCCGCTGATAAGTGCCTGACTGGCAACGATTGCCGCACCCGTGGCCATGATGATGGCAAAAATCAGCATGCTCTGGGGCATGATGGAAAAGAACGGATTCACGGAGGAGGCAGTCTGGATATGGTTCAGCACCCATGCTCCCTGACCCAGATAGTTGAGGATGAGCATGGCCTTTACGAAAAGCCAGCTGATGGTGATGTTCTTTCTGCCGCAGTGACCCAGGTCGGAGTAAAGAGCCTCAGCACCGGTGGTACAGAGGAACACGGCGCCCAAAATCAGAAACCACTCTGGCGATTCTGCCAGCAGCATGGCAGCATAGTAGGGGTTGAAGGCCTTCAGAATCAATGGATAAGAGGTGATGCTGAAAGCTCCCGTTACGCCCAGCAGCAGGAACCATATCAGCATGAATACTCCGAACGACTTGCCAATACTCTCTGTGCCAAAGCGTTGCACAAAGAAGATGATGGTGATGATGCCCAGTGTGATGGGGATGACTGGCAGGTGGGGACTGATGCTTTCGAGTCCTTCGATGGCTGTGGTAACCGTGATGGCAGGGGTGATGATTCCATCTGCCAGCAGGGTGCTGGCACCGATGATGGCCAATAAGTAAATCCACTTTCTCTTCATCTTGCGCAACAGGGCGTAGAGGGCGAGGATGCCTCCTTCGCCATTGTTGTCGGCACGCAGCGCCACGCATACGTATTTGATGGTGGTCTGCAGGGTGAGTGTCCAGATGATGCACGACAATGCACCCAGGATGGTGTTCTCGTTGATGGCTTCACCCGTGTGCAGGATGGCTTTCATCACGTAGAGTGGGGATGTACCTATATCTCCAAACACAATGCCCAGAGTGATGAGCAATCCCAGGAAGCCTACTCGATGATGGCAGGCTACTGAACTTTCCGAATTTTCTCTCATATATTCTTCTATAAATAATTAAAATGTTATCCTTTAGATTATTCAATTTGCGTGCAAAGGTATGAACAAGAGAGGTAAGATAGAATTTGTTTAACAAAAATTATCGGATTTAACATATAATGCAAGACATGTAGAGAATTCCATTCTCTTGACTTACAACCATCCTGACCATTATGATGAAACAGATAGAAAAATCCCCACTAACCATCCGTGTCCTTCTCGGAATCGGAAAGTTAGTGGGGCTCATTAGATGAAGGTCATCACATTTTTTCGGGTGAACCTTTTAAAAACAATCCGTCAATATCGAGTTGTCTTATCAATCGATGTCGATTACCTGGAAATGCTTGTTGAAGGTCAAATCCAACCCATTTGCCAATTCCACTTCGTATTCATTCTTGTTCATTTCAATCTTCTTTACCGCTTGCGCAGGATAATTCTCCTTCAGGTAGTTTCTGATAGCCTGCGGAATCAACAGAGCTGGCACGATTCCCTGCTTGCAGTCTATCTCTGTAAGATTTCCTTTTTTGTCGAATTCCAGCTTCGTGCCATTCTGCAGAACCACATCATAGCTCTTGTTGATAATTCCCGATTCAATCGTTGCAAGCATCACCTTCTGACCATTGAAATGGTTATTGAGCAAGGTTTGGGCCTTGGCAGGAAGTGCATTTACAGAGATAGGCTTGTCGTTGCCCGCATTCGCTGCCATATTGCATGTTAGCATGCAGCAAATGGCAATCATCAATATTCGAAAAATTCTTTTCATAAGCCACAATATTAAAAGTTTATAATTTCTATTTGCGATGAATGTTTAAACATCCTATACTATATGTCCTATACTTTATGAATTAGACGCATACTATCCACAAAGGTTTAAGTAAAAACATTCTTCCTTGGAACCGTCCTCACAGCGGCGACGATTTTGCGTGGAGCTTTGCCGGTTTCATAATCTATATATTTTTGTTAACCCATAACAACATCAAGCACCATCATCAGCACGAAACCTATGGCGAAGCCGATGGTGCTGAGATTGCTGTGCTGGCCGCTTGAGGCTTCAGGGATTAGCTCTTCCACCACTACGTAGAACATGGCTCCTGCTGCAAAGGCGAGCATGTAGGGTAGGGCTGGCATAATGAGAGAGGCAAGCAACAGTACGGCAATGGCTCCTATAGGCTCTACCACTCCGCTCAGCGAGCCTAACATAAAGGATTTCCATCGGCTGTTGCCTGCCGCCCGCATGGGCATGGAGATGATGGCGCCTTCGGGTATGTTCTGAATGGCAATGCCTAACGAAACGGAAATGGCAGCGGCTAACGAGATATGCGAAGCACCGTTTTCGGCTCCTGCAAACACCACGCCTACTGCCATTCCTTCGGGCAGGTTGTGGATGGTTACGGCAAGGGCAAGCATAGCTGTCTTTGACATGTGCGACTTGATGCCCTCGGGCTTGTCTGTGCCAATATGAAGGTGGGGCGTAAGCTCGTCGATCAACAGTAGGAAACCGATGCCTAACAGAAAGCCTATGGCTGCCGGTACTACCGACCATACGCCGCTCTCTGCCTTCATCTCCATAGCAGGAATTAGCAAAGACCATACGGACGCTGCTACCATCACTCCAGAGGCAAAGCCCAACAATGTCTTTTGCAATCGCGCAGACATCTCTTCTTTCATTATGAATACGAAAGCCGAACCAAGCATCGTTCCCAATAGCGGAATCAGAAGTCCAATGATTATTGTTGCTGTCATTTCTGTCATAGTCTTTTATCTGTTAGTTATGATGCAAAGATACAATTTAGTTGTGAGTCGGGCAATACCTATAAGTGATGATTCTTTACTTTTCGTACAGTTCAATCGGCAGCCCGTCGGGGTCGCTGAAGAACACAAACTGCTTGCCGGTCCAACACTTCTGTATAGAAATACTTAGATTGCTCATAGTCAGAGCAAATCACGGCTACATGATGTATTTTGTTTAGTTTCATAATATTTTATTTGATAAATTCTCTTACGAAATGTGGATTGTTCGCATCGCCTAATAGCGGAGCGTATTCAAAGCCTTCGTAATTGAAAGCAGAAAGTTCTTCGGGAGTGACGAGGCGGTTGTTAAGAATGAAGCGTACCATAGCTCCACGGCACGACTTTGCCCAAACAGCTTGCATCTTCAGTCTGCCGTCTTTCTGCCTCACATAGAAGAGAGGCTGTACGACCGTCACTTCTTTGCAAACCCTCTTCCAGTCGAACAGATGTTCATATTCCTCCGTGGATAGATGCAGGAGGATGCCGTCGTCTGCCTTCACGCTATCTATTAGCACATCCGTCAGCCGGTCTTTCCAGAACTGATTAATGGGCTTGTTGTTTGTGGCTTCTATCGTGACGCAATGCTCCATACGATAGGGCACAATGCCGTCCATAGGGCGAAGCAGACCATAGAGGAAACACGTTATCCAGAGATGCTTCTGGGCATACTCCAATGCCTCGTCGCTCAAGGTGTCGGCACGCAGATGCTTGTATGCCTGACCGTTGTAGGCAAGCAGGGCAGGCATCTTCTCGGCTGCCATGAAGTTGTGGTATCGTTGCCAGTTCTCTGCCGCTATCTTCTTGCTGCAATCCAGCTGCCGAGCCAAATCCTCCACGTCCATCCTTGCCATTTCCGCAGCCAGAGTGTCTGCCACGGTCTGGAAGAGTGGGGTGGAGATGGGCTTTCTGTCCGCCTTGCCGAACATTATCTTGGCGTTTGCTAATAATATCTGCATGTTGTGTTTTGCTTGTAAATGTTTTTGTGCAAAGATACGCCATTTATTTCGAAATAACCAACTTTTAGCGATATTTATCATGTAATCCCGAAGAAGCAACGTTCCGCAGAACGCGTAAACTGCTTGAAGAACTCAAAGACAGCGATGCTGAAATACTCATTTGTACAAAGAGCAACCTCGTGTTGCGCGACCTTGACCTGCTCCGACAAATGAAGAAAGTCATCGTATCGTGGTCTGTCAACACGCTTGATGAGACATTCCGTGCCGACATGGACAAGGCGGTGAGCATAGAGCGGCGCATCGCAGATTGGAAGCAGTTGGAGTAAGAGGCTGCGAAAATGGCGCAGGAGGCTCAATGCAAGTATGTGGACAATAAAAAATACGCACATTCTCCAAAAGAGTTCTACAGCCGTGCGTCATCTTCAATTGGTTATAAATGACTATTGTCAGAACTGCAGATAATACGTACC
>ERZ1034687.265-NODE-265-length-34605-cov-19.314443_pt1 | contig 34605 bp, 29 predicted proteins | sample MGYA00520704_ERZ1034687 | MGnify/ENA primary metagenome ERZ1034687 (study PRJEB33766, sample SAMN09781762) | gut metagenome | biome: gut microbiome | host: Homo sapiens | place: Madagascar | study: EMG produced TPA metagenomics assembly of the PRJNA485056 data... | reverse complement strand
CGTTATTACTAACGTGTGCTAGGAGGTTTTGGCTTAACTTAATAGCATTACCCTCGAGGGGAAGGCTGACGATACGAGGGAAGCCTGCGATCAAGAGACCTTCGGGCATCGCCATTATTTATACTCCGCGGCGCTTCTGATTTTTATGCGCCGCACCACCCCCGTTGAACCCTCAGAACCTATAGAACCTGCTGAACCTCTTTCACTCGCGATCAAGGGGCGAGTCGCCCCAGGGCTAACCCTGAAGTTTGAAAGCAGGGATGATTAGTAGCTAGGGATTAGTGGCTAGGGATTAGGAGCCTCGAGTGACTAGTAACTAGTGACTTGAATACCATTTTCGGGCATCGCCCTATTTATACTTTGCGGCGCTTCTGATTTTTATGCGCCGCACCACCCCTGTTGAACCCTCTGAACCTGTTGAACCCGCCGAACCCCTTTCCCAATGAAATCAAAGGGCAACTCGCCCGATGAGTTAACCCTGAACTCTGAAGTTTGAAAGCAGGGATGAGTGGCTAGGGATTAGGGATTGGGGATTAGGAGTGACTAGTGACTGGTGACTGGTGACTTAAATGCCACTTTCGAGCATCGCCCTATTTATACTCTGCGGCGCTTCTATGTTTTTATGCGCCGCACCACCATTTCTAATTTCTCATTTCTAATTTCTCATTCAAGCGAAGCTTTCAAACGGAATCAAAAGGCACCACGCCCGAGGGGCTAACCCTTAACCCTTTCCCCAAGGAGTACCACTATGCATATCACCATCACCCCCGCGCCGCTTTCCGGCGTGCTCCGCGTGCCGTCCTCGAAAAGCATGACGCATCGCGAGCTGATCGCCGCTGCGCTTGCCAAAGGGGAAACAACGCTCTCCGGCGTGACCCCGTCACAGGACATCGAAGCCACCGTCCGCATCCTTTCGCTGATGGGCGCGCATTTTACAGAAGAGGCTGCCGAAGACGGCCTCACCTTCCATATTTCCGGCGGCCTTTCCCCGCAGGAAGGACGGCTCGAAGCCGATGCCGGAGAGTCCGGCTCGACACTGCGTTTCCTCATCCCGCTCGGCCTTATTTCAGGGAATGTCATCCGCTATGTGGGGCATGGCCGCCTCTCGGAGCGCCCGCTGACACCGTACTACGGGATCTTTGATGAGAAGGGCATTTCCTTCGACAACCGGGACGGTCTTCCTCTCACGGTCAAAGGGCAGCTTCCCGGCGGGCGCTATGCGCTTCCCGGAGATGTCAGCTCGCAGTTCTTCACCGGCCTCCTCTTTGCACTGCCGCTTGCCGGGGATGACTCCGTACTTATCAGCACGACCACGCTGGAGTCGAAGAGCTATGTCGATATGACGCTGGATACGCTTGCCCGTCATGGCATTACCATCCATGAGAAAAGCCCCGAGCATTACGAGATCCCGGGCGGGCAGTCCTACAAGGCGGGCGCATTTGCCGTGGAAGGGGACTACTCGCAGGCCGCCTTCTGGCTAGTCAGCGGTCTCACGGGGGCGGGCATCAAACTGCAGGGACTTTTCCCTGACTCAAAGCAGGGGGACAAAGCGATCCTTGCCATCCTTAGCAAGATGGGCGGAGACATCCGCGAAGAGGACGGCGTGATCGCTGCCAAGCCATCGAAGACACGGGGGACCGTGATCGATGCCGAAGACTGCCCTGACCTCGTGCCGGCGCTCGCCGCCCTTGCCGCTGTCAGTGAAGGCACGACCGAGATCATTCATGCCTCTCGCGTGCGCCTGAAAGAATGTGACCGTCTCCATGCCATGGCTGTCGAGCTCACGAAGCTCGGCGCGGACATCGAAGAAAAGCCCGACGGCCTCTTGATCCGCGGCCAAGACCATCTCACCGGCGGGCTCGTCTCCTCGTGGAACGATCACCGCATCGCCATGGCCCTTGCTGCGGTCTCTGCGAAATGCAGTGCGCCTCTGACCATCGAAGGCGCGGAAAGCGTCCGGAAATCGTACCCGACATTCTGGGAGGATTTCAAGCGGGTCGGGGGACGGCTTGTGACTGGTGATTCGTGACTGGGGACTGGAAGACTTCAGACTCCCGTATCGTCATTTCGAGCGAAGCGAGAAATCTTTCTTGCAGACCGATAAACGATGCATGTGTGAAAGCAGAAATACGTAACACCAAGGCGTCGTTTCCCTGCCAGTTCTTATGTGATACTGACCGCAGTGCAAAGAAAGACCCTCGGCTACGCTTTCGATGACGACGGCGCGAAGCGCTATCAAAATTTTGCGGCGCTTCCCTATTTTTATGCGCCGCACCATCCCCCTTGAACCCTGAACCTTGAACCTTGAACCCTGAACCTTGAACCCATCAAAGGACATATTCTATGAGCAATACATTCGGACAAAAACTGAAAGTCACCATTTTTGGGGAATCCCATGGCACTGCCATCGGCTGCATCATCGACGGACTTCCCGCAGGGATCTCCATCGACTGGGACGCCGTGCGCCGGGACATGGCGCGCCGCGCTCCGGGCAGCAGCGCACTGGCGACCCCGCGCAGAGAGAAGGACGCTTTTGAGATCCTCTCCGGCTATTTCAATGACCACACGACGGGGACACCGCTCGCGATGGAGATCAGAAATGGCGATCAGCACTCGAAGGACTATGGCATTCTGAAAGACTGTATGCGCCCCGGACATGCCGACTACACCGGACATGTGAAGTATGGCGGATACAATGACTACCGCGGCGGCGGACATTTCTCCGGCCGCATCACCGCGCCCCTGACCTTTGCGGGCTCCATTGCCCGGCAGGTACTCTCTACCAAAGGCATCCATATCGGCGCGCATGTCACCCGCATCGCGGAGATCGAGGACCGCCGCTTCGATCCTTTGGGAGAGAGCGAGGCGACCTTCGCTTCTCTTCGTGAAGAGAAGCTCCCCGTCCTCACCAAGGACATCGGCGAGAAGATGGAAGCCGCCATCCTCGCCGCCAAGGCGGAGGGGGACTCCGTCGGCGGCATCGTCGAATGTATGGTGACCGGCCTTCCCGTAGGGCTTGGCGATCCCTTCTTTGATTCGCTGGAGAGCGAGCTGTCCCACATGATGTTCTCCATCCCCGCCGTGAAGGGTATCGAATTTGGAGACGGCTTCGGCCTTGCGGCGATGAAAGGCTCGGCGGCGAATGATGGCATGCACTGGGCGGAGAGGAAGGTGGAAACAAAGACCAACCACAATGGCGGTATCTTGGGCGGTATCTCCGGCGGCAATCCCGTGATCTTCCGCCTCGCCATCAAGCCGACCGCCTCGATCGGAAAACCTCAGCTCACCGTGAACCTCGCCGAAAGGAAGGACACCCTCCTCACCATCGGCGGCCGTCACGACCCCTGCATCATCCCTCGCGCGATCCCTGTCATCGAGACCGCCGCGGCACTTGTCATCCTGGATGAGATATTGGTGACTAGTGACTAGTGACTAGTGACTGGGGAACAACAGTCCCTCTCGTATCGTCATTTCGAGCGAAGCGAGAAATCTTTCTTGCAGACCGATAAACGATGCATGTGCGAAAGCAGAAATACGTATACCAAGGCGTCGTTTCCCTGCCAGTTCTTATGTGATACTGACCGCAGTGCAAGGGAGATCAAGGGCTATGCTGGAGATGACGACGGCGCGAAGTGCCGTGGAGTATAAATAATGTCGATGTCCGAAGGCGGTATTCGAGTGACTAGTGACTAGTCACTAGTCACTCCTAATCCCTAATCCCTAATCCCTAATTCCGCATTCCTCATTTTCTTTTCGGAGACATCCTATGACACATACACTCAAAGTCGGCTGCTATGGCGCGAAAGGCTCCTACACCTACGAGGCCATGGAGCAGCAATTCGGCAGCAAGGAACGGGAAGAATCCTATTTCCCTTTATTTGAAGACGTTGTGAAAGCCGTGAAAGACGGCACCATCGACTACGGGGTCCTCCCCATCGAAAATTCCTCGACCGGCGGCATCACCGAAGTCTACGACCTCATCCAGAAATACGACTGTGCCGTCGTCGGAGAGCAGCTGGTGAAGATCGAGCACAACCTTCTTGGCATTCCCGGCGCGACCTTGGACGACATCGACACCGTCTATTCCCATCCGCAGGGCTTCCGCCAGTGCCGCCCCTTCTTCAATGAGCACAGAGACTGGACGCTCGAGCCGTATTTCTCCACGTCTCGGAGCGCAGAGCGCGTCGCCGAAGACGGCAGGAAGAACCAGGCCGCAGTCGCCAGCCGCACCGCAGCCCGCCTCTACGGGCTCTCCGTCCTCGCAGAAAATATTTATTTCAATCAGAGCAACTACACCCGTTTCTTCATCATCGCCCCGAAGATGGAGATCACCGAAGACGCTGACAAGATCACCCTCGTCATCTCCGTCAAGCATGAGCCAGGCGCGCTCTACCACGTCCTGGGCTACTTCTTCTACGGCGGCATGAATATGACGCACCTCGAGTCCCGTCCCATGGAAGGCCATCCCTTCGAGTACTTCTTCCACATCGACGTCAAAGGCCGCATCCACGACCCATCCAACGCACAGACCCTCCACGGGCTCGCTTCTATGTGCACGTACTTCAAGATCCTGGGGAATTATCCGTCCTGCAAGAAATAGCGACGGGCGATGCGTCCTATACTCCCTTTCCTAGGGCGTCCCTTGCGGAGTAATGCTATTAAGTTAAACGGCAGAACGTTCTTGGCTCCCCATCGGGGGAGCTGCCCGAAGGGCTGAGGGGGCTACGTAGCGGTATTGCATGAAAGTGTTGGAATATCGATAGCATCGGACTATTCAACATAGCACGCTATACCGCTAGCATGCCCCATCTCGCTCTTCTCGAAATGGCGTCTCACTGGTTTTTAGCGTCGCTACGCTCCTAAAAATCCAGTTCGCTTGCACATATTGCCTTCGGCACTTCCCCCGAAGGGGGAAGCAAGACGTTACGTAGTTAATGATTTCCTTAACTTAATAGCATTACCCTGCGGAGAGGCAGACGATGGGAGCGTTTCTTTCAGATCTTCGGGCATCGCCCGTCTTTACAGAGCGGCCAGGCCGCCATATTCCTTTGCACCTTCAGCACCGGCTGGATCTGCGAGACCCAAGGAGCTCCTCATGAAACTCGGACTGATCGGAGAAGTGCTCGGACACAGCCTTTCTCCTGTAATTCACGAAAAACTATTTCACAAGCTGTCCATCCCCGGGCGCTATGACCTCATCGAGATCCCCAAGGATCACTTCGATGAAGCACTGCGGGATACCCTCACCGCCTGCGACGGGCTGAATGTGACCATCCCCTACAAGCTCGATGTCATCCCCTTTCTGGATGACATTTCCCCGGAAGCAAAGACCATCGGTGCGGTGAATACCATCGCCAAGGCAGACGGAAAGCTCGTGGGATACAACACCGACTACTTCGGCTTCCAAAGAACGCTCCGAAAGATCGATGCCAAGGTCAATGGAAAGACCGCCGTCGTCCTCGGTCACGGCGGTGCGTCGCGCGCCATTATCCAGTGCCTTTATGATGAAGGCGCAGCAGAGATCCGCGTCATCTCCCGCCATCCGGAGAAGGTGGACTCCGATCTCCGCTCCTTTGCAGAAGAGCGCCGCGTCCGTCTCATGGACTACGCCGCTTTTGAAAGAGAGGCAGAAGGCGCACTTCTCGTGAACGCCACCCCGGTCGGCATGTATCCCAAGGTCGGCGTTTCACCGATCTCCGAAGAGGCCGCCCGGCATTTCTCCAAGGTCATCGACATCATCTACAACCCGAAGGAGACCCGCCTCCTCCATGACGCTTCGCATGCGGACAAGGCCAATGGCATGTACATGCTCGTCATGCAGGCCATCGCGGCAGAAGAGATCTGGCTGGAAAGAGAGATCCCCGATCGCATCGCAGAAGAGATCGCAGAAGAGATGGGGGGCTAGCGGCTGGTGACTAGTGACTAAAAGACTAGGAGACTAGGAGACATCAGACTCCCGTATTGTCATTTCGAGCGTAAGCGAGAAATCTTTGCCATTCGCGGTCAGGCGGTCGATGTCAGGAAATCCCAAACGGGAAATCTGCTACCCGTAGACCTTCAGGCATCGCCTCATATAAAAAGCGGTGAAGCCGCGTACCGCTTCAGGACTGGCCCTGAACCCTTTGGACCTGACGATCCACTTTCGTAGGAAGGAGCATTCATGAAAAATATCATCCTGATCGGCATGCCCGGCTGCGGGAAATCCACACTGGGGCGGCGACTGGCCGGAGCCCTGCACCGCTCCTTCGTGGATGCCGACACCTATTTGGAAGAAAAAGAAGGAAAGAGCATCCCCGAGCTCTTCGCCGTGAGCGAAGACTGTTTCCGTGATGCCGAAGAACGCACCATCGAAGCCCTCGCAAAGAGGGAAAGCCTCGTCATTGCGACCGGCGGCGGCGTCGTGAAGCGCGCTGTCAACATCGAGCGACTGAAAAAGACCGGCACCATTTACTTCATCGACCGCCGCCCCGAAGACATCGCAGGCGATGTAGAGGTCAGTACCCGCCCCCTTCTTGCTGAAGGCAGCGGGAAAGTCTACACGCTTTACCATGAGCGCATCACCCTCTATCGCAAGGCAGCAGACGAGATCGTGGTGAATGAGGGTGCGCTGGAAAGCGTACTCGAAAAATTGACGAAACTGGCGATCAGGGGACAGGGGATCATCTGACGCGGATAACGGGCTTGTAAGAAGAAAGATGACGAAGCGACGCATGAAAATACAGGAAAGACCGGTTCCTGCTATGAAATATGTCTTTTCCCAAGCACGTATTGATATAGCATAGACCCTTTTTCCCGTTCCCGCGCGATCACCGATAAACAAAGAACCTTAGGCAGAGGGGGGCTCCTTTTTATGGGGCTTTTTTCTTTGTGAGGCAGTATAGAGAGCCTCGCTTTCTTTCGATATGAGAAGACCCGGAAGAGGGGGGCTTTCCTTCGGTGCATGGACCGAGCTTTTAGCCATGGCGGCGCGTTCCTCATTAATGGCATGAGGGGCGGCGTTTGTGGACAGACCTTTTATCCTCGAGGCTGTCTGCGATGGATCTCAAAGATCCATGGCCCGAAAGGGCAATGGGGGAGAGCCTCCCGCCCTGCCCTCTTGCATTCTTCTCCTGTTTCGAGTACGATAAAGAGTAAGAATCGTCGAAAAAATCGGCGAGTGCTGCCCGTGAGACAGGCTGCCTCCCGATTTCGTAACGAACAAAGGAGACAACTATGCTGAGCGATATATGGGTATATACGAGGACCGCAAAGCTCATGATCGGCCTGCTGCTCCTGGCCGCACTACTGCTTGCCACGCAGAATTGGCCGCTGGGGCTGCTCTTCTTTATCATCGTGGCCGGGGTCATCGTCTATGTGAAACGCTCCGACTACGGGCAGGAGAAGAAGCTCCTGCGCTATCTGGATGATCTGTCCTCGGGCGTTTCGGCCGGTACGGTGTATGCGGTGAAGAACCTCCCTGTCGGCATCGCGATGATGGATGAGAAGAAAGAGCTGGTCTGGGCGAACAATGTCTTCCGCGGCTGGCTCGGCGAGGGAGCCGAGGTCGGAGTCCGTTTTCAGGATCTCATTACCGGGCAGAAGATCTCCAAGATCTGGGGCAAGACCGGGTGGTTTGAGTGCCATGCAGGCGAGTCCTTCTTCCGTGTTTTCTACAAATTTCTGGACACCGGAGAGAAGAACGATACGCACTTCATGGTATTCTACTTCATGGACCGCACGGATGTCGAAAAAGCGGTGAAGGCGTGCGATGAAGCGCGGCCGGTCTTCTGCCTCATCCGTATCGACAATGTGCCGGAGGTCACCGCAGACCTCACCGATGTCGAGCGCTCGGCCCTGCTCTCGGATGTCACGGAGAAGGTTCTCTCCTCCTTCAATGCGAAAGAGGGCTTCATCAAGCAGTACTCGACGAATGATTTCGTAGCGTGTATTTCACACAAGGCACTTGCGGAAATGATGGAGAGCAATTTCGAGATCCTCGATGCAGTCCGCGCGATCCATACGGTGAACCGCATCCCGGTCACGCTCTCCATCGGCATCGTCCAGAGCAGCGATTCCTTCATGAAACAGTTCGAAGAGGCGCAGGTCTCCCTTGACCTCGCCCTTGGACGCGGCGGGGATCAGGCCATCGTCCGCCTCGGGAAGGAAGTGAAGGCCTTCGGCGGGAAATCGCCGACGTCCGTCTCCTCCACCCGTGTGCGCGTCCGCGTCGTCGCACAGGCTCTGAAGGAGATCATCGAAGACGCAGATATGGTGCTCGTCATGGGGCATAATCATGAAGACTTCGATGCCTTGGGATCGGCGGTCGGCGTTGCCCACCTTGCGCGCGCCTCCCATGTCGAGGCGCATGTCGTCCTCTCGAAGGAGCGTGACACCTGCCGCAAGATGGTCGATGCCATTGAGAAGAGCGGTGCCGCCGAAGGGCTCCTCATCGATGAGAGCGAGGCAAAGGGACTCATGACGGATAAGACCGTCGTCATCATCACCGACACGCACATCCCCGAGCTCGTCGCAGCCCCGGAAGTCCTCAAAAAAGCCGTGAAAAAGGTCGTCATCGATCATCACCGCCGCGCGGCCTCCATCATCCGACAGCCGCTTCTGACATACATGGAGCCATCCGCCTCATCGGCGTCCGAGCTTGTGACCGAGCTCGTCCAGTACTACGGCGGGGATGAAGAAATGAATGAACTCGAGGCGTCCTGCCTCTATGCAGGTATCGTTGTCGACACGAAGAACTTCGCCGTCCAGACCAGCGTCCGTACCTTCGATGCGGCGAGCTTCCTGCGCCGCTGCGGGGCAGATACGAAGCTCGTCCACAGGCTCTTTGCGGAGGACATCCATTTCATCAAGACCAAGGCAGAGATCCTGGCCCATATGAAGCTCATCGATAACTATATCGCGATCGCCGAGTGCCCGGAGGGGACAGAAGACTCCCAGGTACTCGCCGGACAGATCGCAGATTACCTTGTGACCGTGAAGGAGATCCGGACCAGTTTTCTTTTCTATCACACAGACAATGGACTCTGTCTCTCTGCCCGCTCCGACGGCTCGATCAATGTACAGGTCGTCATGGAAGCCTTGGGCGGCGGCGGTCATCTCACCGTGGCAGGCTGCCAGCTGGGCAAAGATGGAAATAAAGAAGCAGCGGAAAAGGTCATCCTGACCCAAGTCCGTAAACAAGTAGAGGAGGAAAAAGAATGAAAGTCGTATTACTGCAAGACGTAAAGAAAATGGGAAAAAAGGGCGACGTCATCGAAGTCGCTGATGCGTATGGCCGCAACGTGCTCATCCGCAAGGGCCTCGGCGTAGAAGGCACCAAGGCAAACCTCAATACCGCCTCCCAGCGTCAGGAAGCGAAAGAATTCAAGAGCAAGGTCGCAGCAGACGAAGCCGTCATCATGGCCTCCCAGCTCAAGGCCGTCAAGGTCGTCATCAAAGTCCAGAGCGGGGAAGACGGTCGCATCTTCGGCTCCGTCACCGGCAAGGACATCAGCGAAGCTCTCGAGAAGCAGTACAAATTCAAGCTCGAAAAGAAAAATATCCGTCTCAAAGCGCCGATCAAGACCGTCGGTGAATATGACGTAGAGGTCTGGGTCCACCAGCAGGTCACCAGCACCGTCCACGTCTCCGTCGTCACGGAATAAGAATGATAAGAATTCCCCGAGATTTATTCCCGGGGAATTTTTCTTTGCGTGCGACCAGTGATTGGCGACTAGAGAGCGCTATGGTTCTCTCCCGTAAATGCTTCTTCGATGGAGGAAACCCCGAGAGTGTATAACATCTTTTCCAACTATGAGATCGCTGCCTGCGCTATTTTCCGTGTATTCTCATCGAAGGGAACCTTCAAATGTGATAAAATAAAGCCAATAGAGAGTCCCTGCAGCAGATAGGGCATTTATGCCCTATCATTCTAAGGGCAGCTCGGTTATATGATGGAATTTGAGGAACTTATGGATAAGAAGGAACTTTATAGCTTTGTCGCCACGCGCACATCCCAGTGCCGGATCCTTGTCGCAGGTGACGTGATGCTCGATAAATACTACTACAGCGAAGTGACCCGCATTTCCCCGGAAGCCCCCGTGCCGATCGCGCACGTGCGATCGGAAATGGAAACGCTGGGAGGCGCAGCAAACGTGGCACACAATCTGACGCGCCTTGCCTGTCAGGTCAGCATTGCAGGCTTTGTGGGGAAGGACTATCACGGAAAGAGCCTGCTTGAAAAACTGCGCGCCAGAGGGATCGACGGAGCCGGCCTTATTCCGACCGATCGTCCGACCACGACGAAGCTGCGCGTGATCGGCGGTCATCAGCAGATGCTGCGTCTCGACTTTGAAGAGTCCGCCGCTGTGACAGGAAAAGAGGCAGAGCATTTCCTTGCCGGCATCTACAAGAAACTGGATGAGGGGCTGGACTGTCTCATCATTTCCGACTACGGCAAAGGGGCATGCACCGAAGAAAACTGCCAGAAAATCATCGCTGCCTGTAAGGCGCACCACGTGCCGGTCATCGTGGATCCGAAAGGGACGAACTGGATGAAGTACGCCGGCGCTGACTACATCACGCCGAACCTCAAGGAGATCAATGCGGTTCTCCCCGATCCCATCCGCAATGAAGATCAGCCTGTCGAAACGGCTGCCCGCAGTGTGATGAAGAAATACCAGCTTGGGAGCCTGATCGTCACCCGTTCTGAGGCCGGTCTTTCTCTTATTTGCGAGGGAGAGATCAAGCATATCCCGACCAGGGCACAGGAGGTATTCGATGTCTCCGGCGCAGGGGATACCGTCATCGCCGTCTTCGCCATGGGTATCGCCGGTGGTATCGCACCTGTGGCCAGTGCTTACCTTGCAAATCTCGCTGCCGGTGTCGTAGTCGCCAAGCTCGGTACCTATGCCGTCAGCCGCGAAGAGCTTTTGAAAGCACTTGAAAAAGAAAAATAGAGGCAATGGGTTCCATGGACTTAGGGAAAACGTAGCGAGAAACATAGTGTTTGTCGTGTCTGTCTCATTTGGTATTGCATGATACAAGGTCCCTTAGAGAAGGGACGCGCCAAAGGCGTAGGATGGATTTAGACAGCAAGAAAGCCTATGTAGAGATTCATTATAGTCAATAGAAAGGAGCCGGCATTATACATGGTTTCCATAACTCCTTTTAACCGCATATCAGCTGTGTGAATACCGGACTTCTCATATTCTCTTTACGAACTGTGATACAATAAAAGTAAAGGAGGGCCGCGTATGGAGACACTCGAAGACCTCTATCTGGCGGGGCGCAATCCGGAGTACGATGCCAATGCGAAGAAACTGCTTGCCAGCCGAAAAATCCTGGCATGGATCTTGAAGTACTGTGTGCCGGAATTTGAGGACAGTACCATCGAAGACATCCGAGACATCTACATCCAAGGGACGCCAGAAGTGGCGAGTGTACCCGTCATGCCAGACAAGACCAATGCTCGCCCGCTTCCCCGCATTCTCGGAGAAAATACAGAAGACAAGACGCTGACCGAGGGGACCGTTACCTTTGACATTCGTTTCCGAGCCAGCACCCCGGATGGCAGCGCCCTTGGACTCATCATCAATGTAGAAGCCCAGCACAGTGCCAGCGTTTCCTATCCACTCGTTACACGCGCGCTCTACTATGTGAGCCGCCTGATTTCCTCGCAGCACGATGTGGACTTCGACAAATCACACTATGAAAAGATCAGAAAAGTTTACAGCATCTGGCTCTGCATGGATCCTCCTGGCGACGAAAGCGGTATCACGCAGTATCGCGTGCAGGAGAATCTCAAGTATGGCATGATCGGGGAAGAAGAAAAACACTACGACCTTGCGCAGGCTGTCATGGTCTATATCAGCAGCAAAAAGCGAGATCCAGGGAATCGCCTCCTGCGCCTTCTCTATGAACTTTTCAAATCCGATGACAACGCAGCAGGGAAAATGAAGACCCTGGAAAATGACTATCAGATCAAACTCAATGAATCAGAAGAAGGGATGGTGGACATCATGTGCAATCTCAGCGTAGGTATCGCGAAAGCCGGCGTAGACAAAGGATATCTTCTTGGCAGACAGGATGGGAGAAAGGAAGGTGTACGAGATGGTGTGCGGCTTGGGAAAGCGGAAAATCAGCGCGAAATCACGGTGCGCATGCTGGAAAATCATATGCCGTTGGAAATCATTGTGAGAATCACCGGGCAGTCAGAGGATGATATCAAGAGAATCGCAGAAGAAGAGTCACTTCCCTGCTAGCGGCTATAGCTAGGGAACGCCGATTAAATCTGACAACGATTTCATCAGTGTTTCCTTAAACGACCTACTCTCATGGCAAAAGGACGCGGAATACATCCGCGTCCTTTTTAGTGGAATTCTCATCGAAGCAGCTGCTGAAATGTGATAAAATAAACATATATTTTATCATTCCGATCCGCCAAAGCGCCCAAGATACGGCGAGCTGAGCCGGATCCAAGGACATCCATCATGCCAAAGACGTATAAAAATATCCTGATTATAAAAATGAGCTCCTTGGGGGACATCATCCACGCGCTCCCCTCCCTCTACGCCCTGCGCAAGGCCTATCCCGAAGCGAGGATCACCTGGGCCGTACATCCTGCCTTTGCGGGGATCCTTCCCGGCAAGCCGTGGATCGATGAAGTCTACCTCGTCGACCGGAAACGCATCAATCAGCTCTCCTACTGGAGAGAGATCCGCAAAGACCTGCATGCGCATCACTTCGACCTCGTCATCGACCTGCAGATGATCGCCAAGAGCGGACTCATCTCCTTCCTCTCCGGCGGCAAGAAAAAGATCGGCTATCATGATGCACGTGAAGGCAGCTTCTTTTTCAGCAAACCGATCTCCGGCTCCCATAAGCACGGACACATCATCGAGCAGCTCTTAGACGTCATGCGCTATCTGGACTGCCCCGCAGACAAGATCGAGTTTCCCCTTCCGGATTTGATAAAAGAAATGGAAACCGTCACTACGCTTCTCCGGACGAACGGCGTCAAAGGAAGCTACGTCCTTCTCGTCCCCGGGACACGGGGCGACCATAAGAAATGGCCCATCGAGTACTGGGGCGAGCTTGCAAGGAAACTCGCCGAGGACAAGATCACCACCGTCATCGCAGGCTCCAAGGGTGAAATGCCCATGGGCGAAGCCATCCGGAAGCTCTCTCCTTCCCCGTATACCGTGAACCTTATGGGACAGACGAACCTCTTAGAACTCGCCGCTCTTGAAAAAATGGCGGCACTTCACATTTCCAGCGACACCGGCCCCCTCCACATCGCAAACGCCGTCCACACTCCCATCATAGCCCTCTTCGGCCCGACACTTCCGGACAGAAGCGGCCCCTATGGGAATGACAACAGCCACGTCCTTCTGGCAGAGCATCCGGGGACGAAAGGATGTAAGATGTCGAGCATCCCAGTGGAGAAAGTGTATCGGATGATACGGGACATTTTGAAGAAATGAGTGCGCTGATCTTTAGAATCTGAAAAAGATGGAGCTTGCTTTGAGAATATAAACAAAAATTGTGGTTATAATCTGCGCGGTGTGATAAAATGACACATAGGGAGGAAGGACTCTATGAGCACGCTAAAAATACTTCGTATTCAATTTCATGGCATCCCTCTATACAAAGATGAGGAAGTAAAGGTCAATTTTATCGCGACGGATCGAGTGAGTGATATTGACCAGGTCTATGCGATCAAGAAGTCACTTTATACGCAGAAACTAATTGCTTTCGGTGGGATCAATGCCTCTGGCAAGACCACGGCATTGAAACTGCTGTATTTAGCATTTGCTGTAGTTTTGGGGAATATCAGCTTGAATACCCCAGGACTGATGGGAACGTCTTTTCTGGGAGAAAAAAGCCGAATGACGGTAGACTTTTTCTATAAAGAGCGTATTTATGAATTGTGCTCTGAGATACAGCAGATAAAAGGACGCCACGTTTATACAGAAGAGACGTTGAAATGGAAACCAGCCAAAACTATTCCTTCAAAGAAAAGTATTTTTGAATTTCCAGAAGAGTCTCAATATATCAGAAGAAGTACACTCTCCGCTGAAACTTTGTCGGTTCTGCACGATGATGACAGTATTGCCATTATGGAAACTCGGGATAATGATACTTTATTTACACAAGCCATTTCATTGACCAATCTGAATCTTTGCACTACCTTAGGGACATCACCTATGGTGGTGCTGAATGCATTTGATCCCAACTTGGAGACATTGGCTTCAGAAAACCATGATGGAGAGATATTCTATCGAGTCAAGTTCAAAAATCAAGATCACAGCTATCAGATACACAATCTGACAACTCTCAGTGATATGATATCCTCAGGGACAATCAAAGGCCAAAACTTGATATGTATGATACAAAATGTTTTAGAAAAAGGCGGCTATTTGCTTATTGATGAGTTGGAAAATCACATGAACAAAGCTCTGGTGCAAATGATACTGGACATTTTCAAAGATCCGCGCATCAATAAAAAAGGAGCCTGCCTGCTTTTTAGTACACATTATACGGAGATTCTTGATTTTATTGATAGGAAAGATGATATCTATATTACACGCCGCGCAAAGAATTCGACAAGACAGCTGGAAATCCTCAACTATGCAGAGGTCGTGAAACGAAATGACGTCAAGAAGAGCGAAGTTTTCATTTCCAACTATATCGGAGGTACGGCACCTTCCTATGAATACATTCAGGCATTGAAGGAGGCTTTATGTCATCTGGACGACTAAATCCTCAAGATTTAAAAAATAGCTACGTGCTTTGTATCTGTGAAGGAACTGCAGAAGAAGTAATTTTGAATCGATTGCTCGATGAGAATTGCTTGATTTTTAACCGGAATCAAGTCATTGATAAGGCACCGACACGGATCAGGCAGGCGCGTAAAATCGAAAGCTCCTTTCTGAATAGAGATTTCGCGAAAGATGTTGTCATTTTGCGTATTATTGATTCTCGAAGAGAAAAATTCAATTTGGGGAAGCTGTATAGAGAGCGATTCTCCGTGTACGATATACTGACGACGCCTGAAATAGAAATGCTCATGGTCTGGGGAGAAAATCTGTATGAGGAATTCAAAAAGTCCAGAAAGAAACCCAGTGACTTTATGGCGGCTGTTCACGCTAGAGAAGAAATCAAAAGCAGGCCATATCTGGAAAGGTACTATGCGGATGTAAATTATTTGCTGACAGCCATTGAAAACTATGCTCGAGATGCATCGCATCGTGATGAACTTGGGCTCTATCAATTGACCAAACGCGCTTACGGGATCAAATAGGGAAAAGAGCATTGCCAGTGATGGCGATGCTCTTTCCTTTTTAGGAGGCATGGATATGATCGTTATCAGATCTGATCCTGTGATTTAATCAATGTTTTCCTAAAATATTTTCATCAAAAACGCCTTATAGGTATGGTATAATAAAAGAAAAACTTTAGGGACGCAGGCGAGCTTTTTTGCTGATTTCTACCGGTGCCCGGGGTAAAAATATATCGTACAGGGAGAAAAATCCATGAAAGTCATGCTGGCAGATTTTCATAAATTCATAGGCTACAGCGGCGGCATCGAGAACGTCTTTGCTAAGATGGCGAGCGCCCTTTCTGAAAGAAACTATGACGTCGTCGCTGTCTTTGCCGACGAGAAAAGAGAAGGAGAGCCCTTCTTCACCGTGCCCGAGAGCGTAAAGCTCCTGAACCTGTACCATCTGCCGGGGGAGAAAGCAGTAAAACCGAGCGGACTTACGAAAGCGCTCCGCGAAGTCATCCGCCCCTTCTCGAGAGCGGCAGCCCGAGATCAGAATTACCGCCTGCTCTATCAGGCGAAAACGCAGCTGTCGCGGCTTCTCGAGAAGGAAAAGCCGGACGTGATCGTCTCCTTCCGTGAACCCACCGGACGGTTGCTTTTGGATGGCGTGGGGACGAAGATCCCCGTGATTTCCATGCTGCACAATGATCCGGATGAGATCTTCCGCGGCTCGCCGGCAGAGGAAAGGAAGGCTTTAGAAAAAAGCGCCGCCATTCAGGTGCTGCTCCCTTCTTTTATTTCCAAAGCGAAAAAATACCTGCACTACGACCACTTCATCGCGATACCGAATGCGGTGAACGCGCCGCACGTCACGGCAGATCATCTCGCAAAGAAGGACAAGTACACCATCACCTGCGTCGGCCGCCTCACCGGCCGCACCAAGCGTCAGCATCTCCTGATCGAAGCCTTTGCAAGGCTTTCTAAAGACCATCCGGACTGGCAGGTGAAGCTCTGGGGAGACACCTATGATAAGCCCTATGTCGCTTCGCTGAGATCCAAAATAAAGAAGTACGGTCTGGGAAAGCAGGTCTTCCTCTGCGGGACGACAAAAGAAATGGATGCCGTTTGGAAAGAGACAGACATCTTCGCCTTCCCCAGTCACCATGAAGGGTTTCCTTTGGCATTGAGTGAAGCCCTGAGCTGTGGCATCCCGGCGGTCGGCTATCGAAGCTGTCCGGCGGTGAATGAGATCATCGTATCGGGGGAGAACGGGCTCCTTTGTGAAGACGGAGCAGAACCTTTGTCAGAGGCACTGGGATGCTTAATGGACGATCGCATGCTTCGTCGGACCTATGGTGGGGCAGCAAGAAGCATGGCGGAGAAGTATCATGCGGAGAAGGTTTGGGAGCAGTGGGTTATTTTGATGAAGGATAGTTTATGAGTGATATGGATTATGGCGACAAGACTTTCATAGCAAATTTAACAGCAGGCTTACTGATATTTATTTTAAATGTTAGATTTTCCGTGGCGTATTATTCGTATTTTTGGATAGGCTTAGCTTTGTATTTGATTTATTCTGCTTGTCATTATCGTTATTATAAAGGGGCTCTGGCTAGAGTTTATCAGCAGCAGAAGCTGAATCTAAAGATCTTGGGCGGTGGCATTGTTGCTTGTTATGGAATGTTACTGTTATCCAGCGTTCTTCTTCTTGATAAGCAGAGCGCGAAAACGACGATGGATTGGTTTTTGTATGTTGCTCCTTTAGTGGTGTTTTGGATTTTGTCTGGCTTACATAATATCGATAGGGGACTCGCGACAGGATTACTTTTGGCTGTTCTTGCAAATGCTATTTTGGTTGGAATGCAAATAGTAGAAAATGGTACGGTGTGGTCATTTTGCGATGCTATCAGGGTAATAGGGACTTTTGAAAATCCAAATACCTTTGGGGCGGTATTAGCGTGGATGATACCTTTTCTTATTTATTTTTTTTACAGAGTACAGTCATTTATTGAAAAAACTTTTTGCCTTTTGGGATTTTTTCTGTCTAATATTTGCTTGTATATGACTCATTCGAGGGGGGCGGCAATTAGTCTGATTGCTGGCTTTCTATTATTAACGTTGCTATATGGTGTTTCGCATAGACTAAAACTAGGCTTTAAACGTAATTTTATTGTATTAATCTTATGCGGAATCTTATTAGTGTGGTTAGGGTTAGGATCGATTGAATCAACATATACTAGAGGAATGGGTGAACGACAATTGATGTGGTCTGCAAGTGTTCAAATGTGGGAAGATCATAAAATATTAGGTACTGGTATAGGAAGATGGACGGAAAATTACTATAGTGAACGGTATCACCCTGTAAATGGGCATGAAAAAAATCATTATTTCCCACACAATATGTTTCTTTATTTTCTCGCTGGAGCTGGTTTACTAGGAGCTATAGGGTATATATGCTTGGTACTATCCATGTTTTGGGTTTTACTTAGAAAATTGAAAGCAGATGAAAAGCTAACGGTAGCTATTCCAATGACGGCCACATTTATTGCATTTATCTTGGTGGGCATGGTAGATTCGACCTTGACGGATAAAATGGTAGCATTGCCATATTTTGCTTTAATGGGATATTCCGTAGGATCGTATGATGCTGACAGGAAGGAATCATAAGATATGAATATTATGATGGTTCATCTCCGAAATATTGGAGGCATAGCGGGTGGCTTAGAAAAAGTTCTATGTCAGTTTTCTAATGAAATGGCTCGACGTGGGCATACTGTTTCTGTGGTTATATATGATGATTCCGGTAAAGATCCATATTATTCGCTGAAATCAGGCGTACGGTTGATAAACATCTACGAACGTAGACATGAGCCGAAGAAAATGTCTCTTTTGAACAAGACCGCAAGAGAGTTGTCAAGACTCAGAGGTCATGTTGAGGCATGGTATGAACAATATAGAGATCCGTTTATTTTGCCATCTTTACAAGAGGTTTATCATGAGTGCAGACCGGATGTTATATTAAACCAGTATTATACCTCCAGTGGATTTGTATATGCATCAAATCCATCGTGCCCAATTATAAATATGCTTCATAGTGATCCTAAACGAATTTTTTGTACTGCTTCTCCACGTGAAAGAGCGGGAATGACAAATAGTTCGCTGGTACAAGTTTTACTTCCGAGCTTTTTAAAATATATTAAAAATAAGTTGCCAGAAACTCCTGCAGTTTGGGTTCCGAATGCTGTATATCCAGCGCTAACGTCAGCAAAGTTAAGGGAAAACCGGAATTGGCATACAATTATCCATGTTGGACGTTTTGATAAGGACACTAAACGTCAGCATTTGCTGGTGGCTGCATTTTCTAAGATATCGGATCAGTTCCCCTCTTGGAATGTGAATCTTTTTGGGGAGGGAGATAGCGATTATAAGGAAGAGCTGATTCATCTAATTAAGCAAAGACATTTAGAAAATAGAGTGTTCTTTTGCGGGACTACCTCTGATATAATGAATAGATATTCGACAGCTGAAATATTTGCATTTCCAAGTGCGTATGAGGGATGGGGTCTGGCGCTGACGGAAGCGATGAGTGTGGGGCTGCCTGTGGTAGCATATACATCATGTCAGGCTTGTGCGGATCTTATTCAGGATGGTAAGACTGGCTTACTGTCTGATGACGGCGTGGATTCATTTGCCGGTTGCCTGTCAAAGCTCATGGGGGATCAGAAGTTGCGTATCGCTTTAGGAGAGAACGCTAGGGAATCTATGGGAAAATTTTCTCCAGTAAAAGTATGGGATAAATGGGAAAATATTTTAACTTCGGTAGTTTCAAAAAGCTATTCATTGAGGCAGTAATATGGACAATTTGAAAGCATCAATTATTATTCCTGTATATCAGGCAGAAAAATACATCAGACGTTGTTTGGATAGCGTGGTTAATCAGACATACAAAGAGTTTGAGGTTGTTATTATTGATGACGGAAGTACCGATAGGTCTGGGGCTATTTGCGATGAGTATGCCGCCAAGGATAAGAGAATTCGTGTATTCCATCAAAAAAATAAAGGGGTCACTGCAGCTCGCTATGCGGGTATGAAAAATGCCATAGGTGAGTATCTGTTTTGGGTTGATGCAGATGACTATGCAGATATTTATTTGCTGGAAAAAGCAGTACAGGTCATTGAAAAGAAGCAGGTTGATATCGTGGCTTGGAGTACCATAACCTATGTTCATGGGAAAGAGACAGAGCGTACAATTTGGAAAGAGCAGACTTTGTCACAATGGAGAAGGGATGCAGTTCTTAGTAAATGTAGTGTTCTTTGGATGTTCTGTGCCAAGAAAAGATTGTGGGATCAGGTGAATTATCCTATGAATATGGCCCATGCCGCGGAGGATGGAGATATTGCAATGCAGCTTTTTATGCATGCACAAAAAGTGGGGGTTGTTAGTGACCCGTTATACTATTACCAAGATGATACTCCCCATTCTGTGACACACGGGAAATCTTCTTTTTGGTATTTTGATAACTATCAATTATGGAGAAATCGCCTAAAAGTATGTGAAAAGGAGTATCCAGACAGCATTGATTATTGTGCACAGAGAGCGTTATCCTGTGCGGTCAAATCATATTGTCTGGATTTAGTATTGGGGGATATGACGAAAGATAATAAAAACGAAATTATTGGGTTCTTAAAGAGAGCTAAAAATATAACAATCTCAGGTCGGCAGAAAGAAAAATTCCTGAGTTGGGCTATCCGGCATAAATATGATTGGATTTGTGAGATTTACGTACGGCATAAACTTAAAAATACAAAGTAGTTATAGGCAGGAGGGAAAATATGAGTGCAGCAATTACCGTTATTTGTCCAGTTTATGCGGCAGAAAAGTATATTAAGCGTTGCATTGAAAGCGTGCTTTCCCAAACCTTTATGGCATGGAAGTTGTTGCTTATTGATGATGGTTCGCCGGATAAGTGTGGAGATATTTGTGATGCGTATGCTAAGAATGATAACCGAATTCGTGTGATTCACCAAGATAATCGTGGCGTCAGCGCTACCAGAAATCGGGGACTAGATGAAGTAGATACAGAGTACTTTTATTTTCTGGACGCTGATGACTATTTACCGTCAGATGCCTTGGGGATTCTTTACGCCATGGCTAAAGAAGTAGAGGGGGATATTGTAGTGGGTGGTCACAGCAGAGTGGAATCGAATGGATACATCCATTGTGATTCCGATATCTGGCCAGATTTGAAAACAACAGAAGATATCCAGTTGGCTATTCTCCGAAATGTGATTCCCAATTTTTCCTGTGCTAAATTATTCAAAAAAACATTATGGGATGGTATTCGGTATCCTGTGGGGCAAGTAATGGAGGATCTTTATACTGCGCCTCATGTGTTTTATCGTGCAAAGAAGATTGCTATCACGAAAAAGTCTCTTTATTTTTATAGCCACGAAAATAAAGGAAGTATCATGAGCTGCGGTGGGGAGAAGTACATTCGCAGGAAATATGGACAATTCTTAGCATGGCGAGAACATGAAAAAATAGCAGATGTTATGTGTCCAGATTATAGTATAGAATGTGCGCAAAAAGCTTTTTATGCAGCAGTTAGGGCTTATATGCTGAACTACGGTATTTCGGAATTAAATATGGGGGAAAGGCAAGAAATACTGGAGTATCTCAGGATACATAAGGAAATGAAGCAGAAGCGTTTAATAAGATTTGGCGGGTGGCTTATAGAAAATCAAAATTTTCTTTTATCGCCGATAGGAAAATTTCAAAGATATATTGTTAACAGACAACGCAAAAAGATTTGAAAAGATAAAGGAACAGTTTGTGCCTTATGGTGATAAAATGGAAAATAGTTCATTTACGTATCATAAGTTGTGTGAGAATGGCAGTTTAATGGTCATTGTCCCTCATGAAGATGATGAGATTAATCTGGCGGGTGCTCTTATTTATGGGGCTCGTCAGGAAGGGATACCGGTAAAGTGTGTTTTTGTAACGAATGGAGATTGGGAATATCCGGCTTTTGTACGTATCAATGAGGCCTTGCGAGCATTACAAATTTTAGGCGTTAAGCAAGAAGATGTCTTTTTTCTGGGATATCCTGATGGAGGGACTACGGGGAAGAGGTCTCCTTTTTTACATAAACCAGAAGAAATTGAAAAGGAAGGCGGACATCCTGCTACGTATGGAAGCAAGAGCCATCCCGATTTTGCATATTTAAAATACGGGATGCACCATGATTGCAGCTGGGAAAATTTGCTTTCTGATCTGGAGCACATTATATTAGAATATCAGCCGTCTTTAATTGTGGCTACGGATTTTGACAGCCATCCTGATCATCGTATGTGTTATTTGGCGTTTATAGAAGTAATGAATCAAATTCTTCATAAAAACATTGTATATAGGCCAAAGGTATTTATGGGATATTGCTATATCACGGGATTTGATTCAACTGCGGATTTCTATGATAGACATCTGCTGTCTACTGTGGTGAACCGAGAAACGCTACGTAATAAAAACTACGAGACAGAAAACCCCACATATGCCTGGGAAGATCGGATTCGACTTCCTGTTTTGAGCAATTGTAAGATGTGGCTGAGGCAAAATATACTCTTTCATGCTCTTTGCGCACACCTTTCTCAAAAGGCATCTCGCAGGGCAGTGCGGCTAGTGAATGGAGATGAAGTTTTCTGGCGTCGTCGTACTGATAATTTGCTCTATGAAGGGAAAGTGACTGCTTCTTCAGGAAATTCTTTATATCTTCACGATTTTCATATGATGAATACCAAAGATATTATTTCTGATAAACCGGAAATGGAGGAGTATCTATGGATACCAGAAGCTGGAGATACGGAGAAGTGGTGCCGTTGCGACTTCGGCAAACCTTGTCATATCGAATCCGTCTTACTCTATGGGAATATAGATGGAGAAGGTAGGATTTTAAAAGGGGAGCTTTCTTTTAGCACAGGCTTTTCTTGCAAGGTAGGGCCATTGAAGCGAAATGGACAAGCAACGGAAGTTCAGTTTCAGCCGCAGGATAACGTATCATGGTTAAAATATCGTATATTAGATACGGATGGGAGGCAAGGAGGACTATCAGAATGGGAGGTATTTTCACGGAAAAAGGAGGTTCCTACTTTTATCCAAATTACAGTAGATGGAAATTTTGCCTCTGATTGGCTTGTCTTTCCGGGAGAAGAGCCTGTTATAGGTTTATATGGAGATGTAAAATTAGAGGAAATCCAATGGACAATGGATGGTCATCCCTGCCCCTTGGAGGATATTCATAAAAGATTAGTATTATTGGATAAATCGGTCAAAATTCAAGCTTCTCTATTGAAGAATCCCGATGTGTATTCAATTGTTATAGTAACTCCAGCAAATTGGGCTGAACGAATTAGATATTATAAGAATTCTTCATGGGATCGGCTGGCTGTGTGGTGGGAAAAGCAGATGGAAAAGCGACCTCATCATAAATTGAAAAAGCTAAGGAAACACTGATTAATCGGACGCCGTGATTAAATCAATGTTTCTTAAAAAGTAGAAAGTTTTTTTAGAGGAGACTATATGCTGCTGAGTCTGAAACATAAAAATATCGTCATCATCTACATGCTCTACTTTGGAGACATGGTCTCTCTTTCGCCATTTCTTGAGATCCTTCGCCGCGAAGCCGTTGGCTCTAAGATCACGCTTGTCATTGATGCCAGATTTCAAGAGGCTGTCCGATATAATCCATGCATCGATACGATCATTCCTGTGGATCGTAAAAAGATGGGGCTTTCTGCTACTTGGAAACTGGGGAAAGAAATCGGGAAGACGCATCCGGACATTCTCATGGTGCTTCACGGTACGACGCGTACTTTCCTTATGGCGAAGGCGATGAAGGCGAAGGTGTGGGTCGGGGAGACAGGAAATCCACTGGGGCGGTTTTTTATCGATGATGAAATACTGGTGGAGCGGCGTGACTGTCATGCGGCAGAAAAGTATGTCAAGGTGCTAGAGCACTTGGGCGTGTCAAACTTGGCCCACCATGGGATGCAGATGTATACCTGCCCTGCATGGGAAGAGGGGGCAAAGGCTTTTTTTGCCGCAGAGGGGGTAAAGCCTGGGGATAGACTGGCGGGATTTTCTGTGGGGAGCTCGACAGCGGAGAAGAATTGGTCTGCAGAGAAATATGGAGAAGTGGCGGATCACTTCGCAGGTCTCGGCTATCGCCCTGTCTTCTTTGGTGTCCCTGGCGAGATGCCGCTCATAGAGAAGACTTTAGCACATATGAAACGCAGAGATGAGGCCATCGTGGCGGCTGGGAAGCTCTCTATGGGGGAATTCATCGCGGCGGCGTCATGGTGCGCAGTCGCTTTTACGAATGACAGCGGACCGATGTACGTGTTCGATAGCCGCAAGGTGCCGGTGATCGCGATGTTTGGGCCGAGCAATGCGAAGCTCCATCATCCGCTGGGGGAGAAGTCCTGCGCGCTGGCGACGACGGATATGCCGCGCACGCAGGACCATGTGAATCACACGATCCGTGACAAGTCTTATACGCCGATAGATGCTATTTCTGTGAGTGAGGCCGTCTGTGCCGGCGAGTGGGCGCTCGGAATGATAAGTGATGAACGGTATGAGGGGCATCTTGCGTTTGTTGAGGGAAATCGGCATGGCGGATGATGCCGGCGAAGGATAGTCAAATGGCATAGTAAAACGCCCGAGGGGATAGGACGGGTATCCCTTCGGGCGTTTATTGTGGGTGTCAGTATATGGTCTTGCCTTTCCAATGAGGTAAGGAGTATGTTTTACAGTTTAGCCCCAAGGTACTTCAGGTACCACATCAGCATTTCGCCGTAGTTTCCATACATACGGGCGCTGCGGGCAGCCTGATGGAGGTTTTTTGTCCCTTTTGGGGGAACGAGGGGGACATCCTTCCAGGGTGTTTTTCTTTGAATGGCAGCGTATTCTTTGACGACGTCCCAGTTCTGTACCCAGTCGTGCCACGGTTTGGCATGGCCGGCGAAGTGAATGATGACTTTATCTTTGTAGTCTTCATTGACGGGCTGCTTGGCAAACAGGGAGTGGCGATCCAGATTGTAGAGGTAGTTGTATTTCTTGTCGATATAAAGGCTTTTACCGTCAAGCATTTCATTATGGATGTCCTGATCATGGTGAGAGAGGCGGTTTCCTACACGCTTGACGTTTTCTTCCGCACGGCGGACGATGTCGTCGAAGAGGTTTTCTTTCATCCAGAGACGTGTATTGATGAGCATCATGCCGGCATTGAAGTAGCGGGTGGTATGCATGCGTCTGGCATTGGCTTGTTCTCCGCGATCAGATACGACGGCGACCGCATTTCCTTGAAAATCAAGCTCAGCAAGGTATCGAAGGGAGCCGCGGCAGAGCATATCCCCATCCAGGTACAGGACGCGATAGGAAATAGGGGCGATGGTCGGTGCGACGAGAAAGCGGTAGAAGAAAGCAGCTACCCCATCAGAGAGAAGGAGTGGCTTGAAGCAGCTGTCGTCGATCAGGTGAATTTCTAGAGGGCTGTCCATGGAAGCCGCTGCTTTTTGAAGATTCGCCTTTTCTTCTTCAGGAAGATGATTGACAAAGAAATGGTAGCAGATGGGGAGGTCTTTATTGTGCTCATGCACAGTGAGGGCTACGATCCCCATATGCGGTATATAGTCGGTGGTACCTGTGAGCGCAATGTGGAAAGCATCTTTTGTAGTCGGCTTTCCGAAGTGCAGCGTTTGTGTTATGGCGTCGTCAAGTATATTTGACATATAAAAACTTCATCCTTTCATAGTTTCGACATATCATTTATACTAGTATAAATGATATAAAACATGCTAGCAAGGAGGTCTTGAATGAAACGGAATATTCAGCTCAGTAAAAAGACAATTCTCGTGACTGGTGCAGCTGGTTTTATTGGAGCAAATCTGGTAAGACAGTTGCTTTCGATGGATTTACAGGGGACGGTCATCGGTATCGATAATATGAATGACTATTACGATGTTTCCCTGAAAGAGTATCGCCTGCAGGAATTGGAGAAGGTCGCTTGGCTATCGTCCAGTCAGTGGGTATTCATCCACGGGAATATTGCGGATAAGGCACTGATGGGAGAGGTCTTTGCCAGGTACAAGCCGTCGATCGTGGTAAATCTGGCGGCGCAGGCAGGGGTGCGGTATTCGATCACGAATCCGGATGTCTATGTCGAGTCGAATCTTATCGGATTTTATAACATCTTGGAGGCATGCCGCCATTCGTATGATGATGGCGCACCGGGGGTGGAGCATCTGGTCTATGCGTCCTCGTCTTCTGTCTATGGTGGGAATACGAAGGTGCCTTTCAGCACGGATGACAAGGTGGATCACCCAGTGTCTCTCTATGCGGCGACGAAGAAGTCGAATGAGCTTCTGGCTCATTGCTATGCGAAGTTGTACAACATTCCCTGCACGGGGCTGCGCTTCTTTACTGTTTACGGCCCTGCTGGCCGTCCGGATATGGCGTACTTCGGCTTTACGAATCAACTTCTGGCAGGAAAGACGATCCAGATCTTCAATCATGGGCATTGCGAGAGAGACTTCACGTATGTGGATGATATTGTCGAAGGTGTTGTCCGTGTGATGAAGGGAGCTCCTGAAAAAAAGAACGGGGCAGACGGGCTCCCGATCCCGCCGTATGCAGTGTATAACATTGGCGGCGGTCATCCGGTGAGTCTCTTGGATTTCGTGGATATCCTGCAGCAGGAGCTGGTGCGTGCCGGTGTGCTTCCGATAGACTATGATTTTGAGTCGCATAAGAAATTGGTTCCTATGCAGCCGGGAGATGTACCAGTGACGTATGCGGATACGGAGGCGCTTTCGAGGGATTTCGGCTATTGCCCGATGACTTCGCTCAGAGATGGTCTTAGAAAGTTTGCTGAGTGGTATAAGGCATACTATGTCAAATAAGGAATCATTAGCTTTATATAGGAGATCGAGATCAATGAATATTGCGGTAGCTGGTACAGGGTATGTGGGTTTGTCTTTGGCGACGCTTCTTGCGCAGCACAATCATGTGATGGCAGTGGATATCATCCCAGAAAAGGTGGACATGGTGAATCATAGAAAGTCGCCGATCCAGGATGACTATATCGAGAAGTACTTGGCAGAGAAGGCTCTGGATCTGACGGCGACGATGGATGCGGAGGCGGCGTACAAGGACGCGGACTTCGTCATTATTGCGACGCCGACCAATTATGATTCGAGAAAGAATTTCTTTGACACCAGCTCTGTCGAAGCGGTCATTCAGCTGGTGATGCAGTACAATCCGGATGCCATCATGGTCATCAAGTCGACGATCCCCGTCGGCTATACGAAGAGCGTCCGTGAGAAGTTTGGTACGAAGAATATCATCTTTAGCCCGGAATTTTTGCGTGAAAGCAAGGCGCTCTATGATAACCTTTATCCGAGCCGCATCATCGTCGGTACTGATCCGACAGATGAGAAGCTGGTGAAGGCAGCGCATACCTTCGCGGGACTTCTCCAGGAAGGAGCGATCAAGCAGGACATCCCGACACGGTTCATGGGATTTACGGAGGCGGAAGCGGTGAAGCTTTTCGCAAATACGTATCTGGCAATGCGTGTATCGTATTTCAATGAGCTGGATACCTATGCGGAGACGAAAGGTCTCAGTACGGCAGAAATCATCGATGGTATCTGTCTGGATCCACGAATCGGTGAATTCTATAACAATCCGTCCTTCGGCTATGGCGGCTATTGTCTCCCCAAAGATACAAAGCAGCTTCTAGCTAATTATGAGAATGTGCCTGAGAATCTGATCGAGGCGATCGTGAAGTCGAATCGGACGAGAAAGGATTATATCGCTGATAAGGTGTTGGAAATCGCGGGTTACTATCACGACAACAGTGAGTATGATCCGCGCAGGGAAGAGTCAATGACGATCGGCGTGTATCGCCTGACGATGAAGTCGAATTCGGATAATTTCCGCCAGAGCAGCATCCAAGGCGTCATGAAACGCATCAAGGCGAAGGGCGCGCAGGTTATCATCTATGAACCGACGCTAGAGGATGGTACGACGTTCTTTGGCAGTCTTGTGGTGAATGACCTGGCAAGGTTCAAAGAGCAGAGCCATGGCATCATTGCAAATCGCTATGACCATTCGCTCGATGATGTAAGAAGCAAGGTCTATACGAGAGATTTATTTGAACGGGATTGAGACGAGTGTTCAAAATGATTAGTCTAAAAGGTGAAGGTCTTTCCTTGAGGGATATTTTGAAGAAAATAGTCATTCCTTCCGTGTGCTTCCCATGGGGGATAGCCGCATTTCTTATGTTTATTCTTCATTTCGGGGGAGATTTCCCTGATATCTATAGCTGCGCACAGCCGCGTCTGGGCGCGGCTTTTGCGGTCATGCTCATCGTTTCCTTTGGGCTTTTTTCCGTTTTCAGTAAAGACTACCTGAAGCGGCTCCTGCCGTGGGCGGTGATCCTGCCTCTCCTCTGGGCGGGTACTTTTACTTGGGCGTATGGATTTGCTTCGCTGCCGGAGAAAAAACATTTGGGAGATTACTACGTGCTGGGGGCGTTGCTCTTTTCTCTGCCTTATGTGTATACGATCGGGCTTACGAAATGCGGCGGCTATGTACGCGCGGCTTTGCAGGCCATGTACGGTGCTTTCAATTTTTTCATGCTGCTATTTCCGCTGATTTATATCAGTTATTATTGGCGATTCGGCGGAGAAATGGATCTCTTTGCTTTGATGGCTGTCCGCGCTACGCATTGGGAAGAGGTGAAGGAGTTCCTCAGCACCATGGGATCTCCTTTGGTACTTGGATTGGCTATTGGTGTGCTCCTGCTGCTCCTGCTGGCAGCTTATGTGCTGACGCAACAGGTGGGACGATGTGCGGAGAGCGGTAAGGGGTTATTGCGAGGAAATGGGAAGAAGTTCAAGGTCGGCCTGATCGTGATCTCCATCCTTTTCTTTGGCGGCTTTATCCGACAAATCATCCATGTATTCCCGATCAATTTATATCGCACGATGAACAGCAAGGGGAGCGAGTTTCAGCTTTTGCAGAATTTTAATACCAATCTGGATAAAAATACAGTCGGGTTAAAGCTTATAGATCCTGCGGATGGGCTGGATGAGGGGACACATATCGTTATCATCGGGGAGAGTGCGAATAGGGATCATTTGAAGGCATTCACGCCGAGCTATCCAGAAGACACGACACCTTGGCTTTCTTCTAAGGTCAATGATCCCGATTTTTCGTTGAACTACATGGCGTATTCGAATTTTCCGAATACCCTCATGTCGCTTTCGTATGCGATGACGAGTGCGAACCAGTATGGAGATATGGATCTGTCTCATGCGGTCAGTATGGTGGATGCGGCCCGGGCTGCAGGGTATCGCACGGACTGGATCTCTTTCCATAATAGAAGCTCGCTCTCGAGTGCGGGTGTGACGCTGATCGCAGAGCGCAGTGATGCGTCTTTTTGGGAGAAAAATTATGATGAATATGCCGTCGATGTCATGAAGAAGCTGCCGCCGGCGAAGCGGCGTGTGCTTTTCATTAACATCATGGGCAGTCACTATACGTATCTGGCGCGCGTGCCGGCGGATCAGAGGGGCGCGCTGGGGATCTCTGAAAATGATCCCTACTATGGCTATGATCTGACGGTCGCGTATACTGATCGGGTCATCCGGGATATTTTCGAGTATGCCAAGACACATATGAACTTAAAGTCGCTTGTCTATTTCTCTGACCATGGGGAGAATATGGAACATTTCCACTCCACTTCTCCATTTTTCTATGATATGGTACATATTCCATTTTTTGTCTACTTGTCGCCGGACTACCAGGCAGCGCATCCGTCTCTGATGCCGGTGCTGAAGAGTCATGAGAAACGGCCTTTCACCAATGATCTGGCTTTCGATACGGTCACGGGTCTGTGGCGGGCGAGGACGAATTTCTATCACGCTGCTTATGATATTTCTTCTCCGGACTATGCGATCACGATGGAGGATGCGAAGACGTTCGGGGGAAAGCGGATGGTGAAGGATGATCCGGCGCTGGCGAAATAGCGGATGCCTGAGGATCCATAGATGACACGATCCGACAATAAAAAATCCTCTCTCGGTGTGAAACCGAGGGAGGATTTTTTATTGCTACTTATTTCACTTCCTGGATGATGGTCAAGATCATCGGGCGGCGCTTGGTGCGATCGAAGAAGTATTTGCCGAGGGCGTCTCTCACTTGGGTCTTGATGGCATTCCATTCGGAGACGTTGCCGGCTTCGCAGCGGTCAAGGACGGACTCGATGCGTTCTCTGGCTTCGGTCAGGAGGGCTTCGCTGTCTCTCACGTAGACGAAGCCTCGGGAGACGATGTCGGGGCCGGCTAAGACTTGGTTGCTGCCTTTTTCGAGGGCGATGACGACGATGACGACGCCGTCCTGGGCGAGCTGCTGGCGGTCGCGGATGACGATGTTTCCTACGTCACCTACGCCGAGGCCGTCGACGAAGACGGGGCCGGCCTGGACGCGCTGCGGATTGATCTTGCCGCCGCGGCTGGTGAATTCGAAGAGGGTGCCGTTTTCGCCGATCAGGATGTTTTTCTTTTCGACGCCGAGGCTTTCTGCGAGTTCTGCGTGGCTGACGAGCATGCGGTGTTCGCCGTGGACGGGGATGAAGTATTTCGGCTTGATGAGGGAGAGCATGGTCTTCAGGTCTTCCTGAGAGCCGTGGCCGGATACGTGGACGCGGGTGGTGGTGCTGGTGACGACGTGGGCGCCGAGGCGCATCAGGCTGTCGATGGTGCGGCCGACGCTGGTCTCATTGCCCGGGATCGGGGAGGCGGAGATGATGACGGTGTCGCCTGCGTGGATCTGGACCTGGCGGTGGGAGCCGTCGGCCATGCGGGAGAGGCCGGCCATCGGTTCGCCTTGGCTGCCGGTGGTCAGGATGCAGAGGCGGTCGTCTCTGTAGTGGCCAAGCTCTTCCGGCTCGATGAAGGTGCCTTCCGGGGCTTTGAGGTAGCCGAGCTCTTGGGCGATGCCGACGACGTTCACCATGGAGCGGCCGAAGACGCAGACTTTTCTTTTGTTAGCGACTGCTGCGTCGACGGCCATCTGAATGCGGGAGACGTTCGATGCAAAGGTGGCAAGGATGATGCGGCCTTTGGCATCGGCGTAAGCGCTCATGAGGGACTTGGATACGATGGCTTCGGAAGGGGTGTAGCCGGGATTCTGTGCGTTCGTGGAGTCGGCGAGAAGGCAGAGGACGCCTCTGTGGCCGAGCTCGGCGAGCTTGTACATGTCGGTGAGTTCGCCGTCGACCGGAGAGTGGTCGAATTTGAAGTCGCCGGTATGGACGATGGTGCCGACCGGGGTGCGCAGGTAGATGCCGCAGGAGTCCGGTATGGAGTGGCAGACGTGGAAGAAGCCGAATTTGAAAAGACCTGTTTTGAATTCGTCACCAGGTTTGACGGTGTGCAGGTCGTAGTTTGTGATGTGTGCTTCTTTGAGTTTGCCTTCGATGAGGCCGCAGGTGAGGCGTGTGGCGTAGACCGGGGCGTTCACTTCGCGAAGCAGGTAGGAAAGGGACCCGATGTGATCTTCGTGTCCGTGGGTGATGAGGATGGCTTTGATCTCGTCTTTGTGTTCGATGAGGTAGGAAAAGTCCGGGATGACGATGTCGATCCCGAGCATGTCTTCTTCTGGGAATGCCATGCCTGCATCGATTACGATAATTTCGTCGCCGTAACGGAATACAGTCATGTTCTTCCCGATTTCTCCAAGGCCTCCTAATGGAATGATTTGTAATCTTGCTTTTGCCAAAATGGATAGAACCTCCTATTCAGTTGTCGGAGCCGGCAGGTGCCGGCTCTTAAAAAAATATTTTTGCATTGTATGTCAAAAATAAAAGCCGTTCATAGTCGCTTTTCCTATTATATCACATGGGGGAAGGAAATTGGGAAATGTGGTGGGAGAAAATACGAAGGGGGAGCGGGCTCGGGTTGAGGGGGAACAGGTTTTACGGGTGCCAAATGAGTGGCTAGGGATTAGGAATCTTGAGTGACTAGTGACTAGGAGCTAGGAGACTCCCGTATCGTCATTTTGAGTGAAGTGAGAAATCTTTGTCATTCGTGGCGAGGGACTCACGGGTTTCCCATATGTGCCGTCCCCTCTCCACTTTCCTCATCTGTCTTTCATACCGCCTGTGCCCTATCCGCCCCTTCGGGGCACCTTCCCCTAGAGGGGAAGGCTGACGATGCGAGGATAGCATTCGCTCAGGATGACGAAATGCGCCGCACCACCCCGTTGAACCTCTTTTGCTCAATCTATAGGCAGTACGCCCTGTGAGCTAACCCTGAACCCTGAACCTTGAACCTTTAACCCTTTTCCTTATTTTCCCCCAAATATGATAGAATGGTGATATACCAGTCTTATGAAAAGGATTTCAAAAAGGAGTAGTTATGAATCAGTTCAAAGCGGGCGACACGAATGCGGTCGTCCTGGCGGGAATGTGTACGGCACTCGCCGTGGTGCTTTCTATGGTGGGCTTCTATGTGCCGGGGATCTCTCTTCTGGCGCTGCTTTCGCTGCCGCTGCCGATCGCGTACATGGGGATCCGCGAGGGTGTGAAGTGGGCGGTGATCGCGACGTCGGGGATCATGATCCTGGACTCGGCGTTCTTCGGGATCACGACGGCGTTCTTTCTGGTGGTGATGTTCGGCTTCGCAGGGATCGCGATGGCGTACTGCTATCAGAAGCGCGCATCGGCGCTCCGCACCTTTGGGACGATCGTGGTCGTGATGTTTTTCGCGATGCTTTTGAATCTTCTGGGTACGGTGGTCATGATGGGGATGCCCTGGGATCAGGTGTATGGAAGTACGCTGGATCAGATGCAGGGGATGGCAAAGGAGATGTCGGGGCTCATGGCGTCCGGGGATCAGCTGGATCAGGTGAATCAGCAGACGGAGGAAATGATCAAAACGATCCGAAAGATGATCCCGGCGGCGATGGTGATGGCACCGATGGTGCTTGCTTGGGCGGTGATGCAGATCGAGAAGGTGGTTTTCCGCCGTCTGGGGCTGACGGATTTTCCGCAGTTTCCTCCGCTGGAACGCTGGCATTTCCCGCGCTGGGTACTGCTGCTCCTTCTTCTGTCTGTAGGGACGCAGTACATGCCGCTCACCGAGCAGGTGAAGGATCTTGCGTACAATGTGGGCGCGGTGTGCTACTTCGTGCTGTGGATCCAGGGGATCGCGACGCTCTGGTGGCTGCCGCATATCTATCCGGTGGTGAAGCGGCTGCGTCTGCTCATTGTCATCATTTCGATCTGGATCCCTCTTCTGCAGCTCTTCACGGTGTATCTTGGTGTGGCAGATATGGCGCTGAATTACAGGAAGAAGAGAGGGTATGAGTGAAATGAGGGCTCAGGGTTATCCCGTGGAGCGGCTCGCCCTTTGATTCCATTTGAAAGTTTCGCTTGAATGAGAAATTAGAAATGAGAAATGCGAAATGGTGGTGCGGCTTCGCCGAGATCGATGAAGAGGTCGCAGCTGTTCTGGCATTCGTTATCTCACATACGACGTTTCTCGCCGCTCAGGATGACGAAACGGGGCGATGCCCGAAGGTCTGTTGATCGCAGGTTTTCCTCGTATCGTCAGCCTTCCCCTCGAGGGGAAGGTGCCCCGAAGGGGCGGAGTGATGCTTCGCGTCAATTTATATAAAGAGCGAAGCCCGATTAAGAATCATTCTCGCCCCCTTCCTCTGGAAGGGGCAGACGAGCGAAGCGAGGCGGGGTTGGCATCCCCGCATGTGAAAATACCGCTTCGAGAGCCAACCTCCGCCCCTTCGGGGCACCTCCTTCCAAAGGAAGGAGGGAGAAAAGCGGAGTGCATTGACTGGTAACTAGGGCTCAAAGCTGAGGTGGCGGCTTCGCTGCATGTTAGATGACGGTATTCTCGTATCGTCCGCCTTCCTTGCGGGGAAGGCTATTAAGTTAAGCGGCAGAACGTTCTTGGCTCCCCATCGGGGGAGCTGCCCGAAGGGCTTGTGCAAGCGAACTGGATTTTTAGGAGTGAAGCGACGCGAAAATCCAGTGAGACGCCATTTCGAACGAAGTGAGATGAGGGGGCTACGTAGCGGTATTGCATGAAAGTGTTGGAATATCGATAGCATCGGACTATTCAACATAGCACGCTATACCGCTAGCATGCCCCTATTGCCTTCGGCACTTCCCCCGAAGGGGGAAGCAAGACGTTACGTAGCTAACGATTTCCTTAACTTAATAGCATTACCTAGCGGGGAAGGCGACGCGGGAAAACCATCACCAGGACCCTCAGCCCCATGAAACCTTTTCCTTGGGCCATCCATGGGCGCATCTGGAGCCCTGTTTTTTACAGAAAGCGTGAACTCTATGAATATCAGACATCTTACCATCGGCAGCGGACGGCCGAAGATCTGCGTTCCGCTGGTCTCTTCCACACTGGAGGATCTGGAAAAGGAATGTGCATCACTATCATCCTGTCCTTTGGATATGCTCGAGTGGCGTGTGGACTACCTCCTGAATCAGGAGGATTTCCATGCGACAAAAGATCTGGAAACTGCCTATGCGGTCATCCGCAGGCATTTCAAGGATGTGCCGCTTTTGACGACGGTGCGCACGAAGAGCCAGGGCGGGGCGCACAAGACCCCGGGCGGTGAGTACGTGTCGCTGCTCTCTCTCATCATCCGTTCGCACTGGGCGGATGTGCTCGATGTGGAGTATGGGCATGAAGTACTCGATACGAAGGTTTTGATCAAGCAGGCGCATAAGCAGGGGATCCCCGTCTTGATGAGCTATCACAAGTTCCAGCGGGCAATGAGCGAGACGGAGCTGATCGATACGTATGAAAATATGGCGTCCTTCAAGGCGGATATTTTGAAGATCGCGGTCATGCCACGAGTGCCTCGTGATACCGCGTCGCTCCTCTCGGCGGCAGCCCGTGTCCGGGAGGATCTTCCGGAGACGCCGGTCATCGCGATCGGTATGGGGCAGGCGGGTCAGCTCACCCGCATCGCGGGCAGCGATCTGGGCGCTCCCATCACATTCGCAGCCGGTCAAAAAGCCAGCGCACCCGGCCAGCTGACCGCAGCTGAGGCGTGCGCCGTGCTGGATGTACTGTATCAATAGTGACTGGTGACATTCGATCATTCATCTTTCATACTATGTCTGCCCTATCCGCCCCTGCGGGGCACCTTCCCCTAGAGGGGAAGGCTATAAGGCTATTAAGTTAAGGAAATCGTTAGCTACGTAATGTCTTGCTTCCCCCTTCGGGGGAAGTGCCGAAGGCAATAGGGGCATGCCAGCGGT
>ERZ1034687.261-NODE-261-length-34893-cov-13.579080_pt1 | contig 34893 bp, 32 predicted proteins | sample MGYA00520704_ERZ1034687 | MGnify/ENA primary metagenome ERZ1034687 (study PRJEB33766, sample SAMN09781762) | gut metagenome | biome: gut microbiome | host: Homo sapiens | place: Madagascar | study: EMG produced TPA metagenomics assembly of the PRJNA485056 data... | reverse complement strand
GAGGCTCGAAAGGCCTGCGAAAATAGCGCGCCGCCGGGCTTTTTTCTTTTATGCCACCCTCCCCTCCGTTGCCTATTTGGCGATAGTGTGGGATAATAGGAGAGCTTAAGTGCAAAAAGAAAAATATGGCAGCAAGTAAACAAACAAAATACGGAGATATCCAAATCTCTGAAGAAGTGATAGCTCAAGTTGCTGGAGATGCAGCGATCTCCTGTTACGGAGTTATGGGTTTAACCCAAGCGCCATCTCTTGGTGGTGTTCTTACTGAGGGCGTTAATAAACTTTTAAAAAACACCGATTATGTTAAAGGCGTTTACTGCCGTAAAGCCAAAAAAGGCTATCAAGTTGATGTCTATCTCGTAGTTGCTTATGGTGTGAAGATAACAGAAGTCGTTGGGGAAGTGCAAAAGAAAATTGCATACGACCTTAAGAATGTCTTCCCTATCGACTATTGGAAGGTAAACGTATTTGTTCAAGACATCCAAGAAATCGAGTGAAAAATATATGAAACGCATTAATGGACAAGAATTAAAACAGTTGTTTTTGTCAGGGGCCAATAACCTCTATAATCACTATCCGGAAATTGATCAGTTAAATGTATTCCCAGTTCCAGACGGTGATACTGGCATGAATATGAACTTAACTCTTACGAGTGGTTCAAAAGAAGTCAAAAACAATAATGATGAATCCGTCGAAGTGATTTCTCGTCTCTTCTCTAGAGGCCTAATGATGGGCGCTAGAGGAAATTCCGGTGTTATTACATCTCAAATCTTTAAAGGCTTCTCCGAAGCTTGCAAAGGAAAAACCACTTTATCCGTTAAAGATTTAGCAAAAGCCTTCGTTTCTGGTAAAGAAATTGCCTATAAGGCTGTTAAAGCACCAGTTGAAGGAACTATTCTTACCGTTATTCGTGAAGCAAGTACTGCTTTAAACGAAAATATTGCTAAATTCGCTACTATTGAATCCGCTTTGGATTTTCTCTTCTTAGAAGCAAAGAAGTCTCTTGAACATACCCCAGATCTTCTTCCTGTTTTAAAACAAGTTGGTGTTGTTGACTCTGGTGGAGCCGGCCTTACCGTTATCATTGAAGGTATGGCAAAGGCTGCAAAAGGAAAATTTGTCGAACGTATCGAGAATTTAGCCGAAGGCGAAGCCATTTCTAATGTTCTATCTACTCCAAATGGCAAATATGCAGGTGCAGAATTATCGGAATCCGAAGAAGGATACGGATATTGCACTCAGCTTCTCATCCGTTTAGGAAAAGCAGGAGATGGAAAGAAACCATTTAACGAGGAACGTTTCAAGAATTTCCTTTCGAACCATGGTAAATCCGTCGTCTTTGTTAGAGATGATGATTTAGTGAAAGTCCACGTGCATACATTAACACCTGGTATGATGCTTAATTTTGCCCAACAATATGGCGAATTCTTAACCATCACCATCGAAAACATGTCGGAAGAACACCATAATATCAAACATGGTAATGTTGCGACCGATATGGAAAGCAATATTGCTCGTGCGAAAGCGGAAAAAGCAAATAACACTCCATTAAAAGAATATGCCTTAATTGCCGTTTCTTCCGGTTCTGGATTAGACGAAATGTTTAAAGAACTCGGCGTTGATGTGATTGTTTCTGGTGGGCAAACAATGAACCCATCCACCCAAGATTTCTTGGACGCAGTTGAAAAAGCCCATGCAAAAAACGTCTACATCTTCCCAAATAACTCCAACATTGTATTAGCTGCCAATCAAGCTTGTGACGTTTTAGCAGAAAATGAGAATGTTCATTGCTATGTCATTCCATCGAAGAGCATTCCTCAAGGATTAAGCGCCTTGATGCAATTCTCTGCTGATAGTGATGCTGAAACGAACTTTGAAACAATGAAGTCCGCTTTGAAAAACGTCTCTTCCGGATCTGTTACCTATGCCATTAAGGATACGGATATCGAAGGGGTTCATATCACAAAAGACTATTACATGGCCATGCGTGATGATAAAAAAGTCGTCGCTTGCGTTCCAGATAAGCTTGTTGCTTTAAGGGAACTCGTCAAATCGCTTATTAAGCCTGAAGTGGTGGTTATGACCGTCATCGCAGGAGAAGATATCAAAGAAGATGATGTTCCTTCCATCCAAGAAGAACTTCAAAACCTCTATCCTGATGTGGAAATCAACGTCTTCTCTGGCAAGCAACCTGTTTATTCCTTCCTCATTGGTGCGGAATAATTAATCAATGTTACTTAAGCGTTTCTCGTAAAGGGAGACGCTTTTTATTTCGAAAATAACGGACTTAAAGATAGTATTAGCAAACGTTTAAAATATATATATAAAATATCGAATAATACTTGCAAACATCTAATTTACAAAACAGCATTCAAAATGAATTAGTTGTAACTTACTTTAGCAGGACTATAATTATGGCGACGAAAAGAGGACTATATAAATGTCAGGTTTATTGTTGATTGCCGCTTTAAGTCTTGCGACAGTGCAAGTTAAAGGAACTTCTGGCGAAGACGTAACCATATTTAATTCTTTTAACTATAAAACTTTTGGCGAAGACGAGGACACAATCTTTAATGGCGAATTTCGCATAGAAGAGCAAAAAGAAGATATTGAGTCTTTTAATACAACTCTAGATTCCGCAAAGAAAATCAATTTTCCAGAGGCGCAAAATGATTGGAAACATCCCATGACAAAAATTACGGGCTCCGTTGGCACTGGAAGAATCCCGGACGATTATTATTATTTTGTTATTCCGGATAGAGCTTACTTCAAATGTTGTTACGATCCAACGAAATTGCCTCTCGAGATTTCAATCTTAGATGAAAATCATAATCATATGTTTGACGTCAAGGATTATTTTGATGAGGAAGATCCGTCTTCTAACGCTTTTATGAAAAGAGGCGCGTACTATTTGAAAATCCACAACCCCAATAATGTTTCGGTTACTTATGGAATTTATTTAGGCATTAGGTTGGATACTGAATTAATGGCTGAGAACATGCGAACCTTGGTTTTGAACGATGAATTTTTGACAAAGCACCAAGCCGTAGTTTGGCAATCGGATTATTTGCCTAAAGATTCTCAGCCAATTGATGGGTCCTTGCTCGAAGAAAATCATACGAATGGGTTACTTACTTCATTTAAACTTCCAAGGATCGTTTCTTGTGGGAGGGATTATAAAGAAGTTTATAGAGTTGTATATCTTTGGGGGAAAGACTCTTTAAACGCTCTTCTTAAAGATATTGATAATTTGCTTGTTACTTTAGACAAAATAAAAAAAGAAAACGCTAGAATAACAAATTTAACAACCAGTCTATCCATGATCTCTTCAGGTTTGAGCATGGTTAGTTTCTTTTGCTCCAATAAACTTCTAGATACGGTGAGTTTAGGGCTTGGTCTCGTTTCAAACATCATTGGAAACAATATAGATTGGGATTATTCCGACCTTTATTATCATTTAGGGATGATTCAGGGAGCGATAGGAAATTCAGATGAAAATGACGGCCTAGTTTTAAAACTGGTCCAAGAGGCCTCTTTAGAAAAGAAAAAAACAGGTAGCAAAAAACATTTCATTACAAAATATCGTTTAAAAATTGAAGAAAAGGTTAGATCTGATAATGGAGAACTTTTAAAAGACGACGCCATAATTGCAAGAAAATCAAAGCATCATGAAGAAATACGAATTGTGGCCAATAAAGTATCAGATTCTGGCACAAGTGGTTGTTTTAAAATATATGACAACGTTAACGATGTTGACCATTTGATTTGGGAGAATTACTGATATGAAAAAGATGCTTTGTCTAATTCCTTTGATTTTTTGCTTGCTCTCTTGCCAAAAACAAATGAGCGATCTTGAGGTTCTTATAAACAACTCTTGTCTTCCTATAGGCGCTAAATTGGAAGACTTAAAAAATGAATTAGAGTTTGAGGAAAAGAGACAAAACAATTTCAATGTTTATTCTATTAAAGCTCAGAAACTCTATGAAGGGGAAAAGACTTACATTTATTTTGACGATAAAGGAAATTGCGTAGGCCTTCTTACAAGAAATCCTTTCTATGGGTTCAATATTTTTGGCGTTGGGATTTATGACCAATTTTATGACCCCTGGTGTCCCCAAAAAGACGAGGATCACGGTTGGCATCAATTAGCTAAAATATATGGCTATTATGAGAGAGTTTTAGATGATGCCAAAAATAGAGAAGGAGAGGCTTGGTATGGGGCTTTCAACCACGATAAAACGATTGAACTAAAATTTTCTGTTGATTTTTCTGGCGAAGAATATGATGAGTCCATGGGATGTGTCCGAGCGTTAGAAGTTATCGTTAGTGAGCAATAAATAAAAACACATATGATAAAATATTTATAATGGCTATTTCAAAATCAAAAGCATTTAATGAAGCGTTACGCTCAATCGGAATCGTTGAACCGATTGATGTTTTAAAGCATCTTCCTAGAAAATATGATGATTTCACGTACTCCCTTCCTAAATCTTCCTATGAGGATAAAGAAAGGGTGGTTTTGTTAGGAAAAATAGTTGGAAACATGCCAAAATGTTTCCGTTTTGCAAAACGAAGCGTTTATCGTTTTTCTTTTGAAACTACGAATGGCTATGTTTTTGAAGTTGAAGCGTGGAACCAAGCCTATCTTTCCCGCTATCTTAATTTGAATGACGTTTTCACCTTAGTCGGATATTTTGATAAGAGAAGAAACAAAATCACTCTATCTAAGATTCTTAAAGGGGAGATAGAGAGAAACGTTTCTTTGAGACCTATTTATTCTTTGCCTAGCAATATTGCAAATCATACCTATCAGGCGTTAGTAAAAAGGACTCTTCTCTCTTATAAAGGCAAATTAGAGGATGAAGTTCCTTCTTCTTTAATGAAGAAATATCGTCTTTCTTCAGCCTGGGATTCTTTTAAAGACGTTCATTTTCCAAACTCAAAGGGCGAAATCCACCAAGGGATGCGTTATTTTAAATATCAAGAAGCACTTTCTTTCTCTTTGAGAAATCAACTTGTTCGTGGGGAGAATAAAGCTCTAGCAAAAGATATTCGAAGGAAAATTCCTGAGAACATGATGGAACGTTTCATAAATTCTTTGCCATATTCACCTACAAACGATCAAATGAAAGCCTTTCAAGAATGCTTGGCCGATATGAATTCGAGTCAAGTTATGTACCGCCTTCTTCAAGGGGACGTCGGAACGGGTAAAACGTTAGTGGCCGCTTTATGTGCGTATGCGAATCATTTACGAAGTGAACAAACCGCAATCATGGCTCCAACGGATTCTTTAGCAAGGCAACATTACGACAATCTTAAAAAGATATTCGAAGGGACCAACATGAACATTGCTTTGTTAGTCGGCTCTCTTTCTCTAAGCGAAAAACGTGCAATAGCAGATGATTTAAAGGACGGAACCATTGATTTGGTTGTTGGTACGCATGCTCTATTTTCCTCGAAAGTGGAATACGCATATTTAGGCCTTGTCATTATTGACGAACAACATAAATTTGGCGTCAACCAACGCACCCTCCTAGTCGATAAGGGTGAACACGCAGACCTATTGATGATGAGTGCAACGCCAATTCCAAGAACCTTGACCTTAACCGTATATGGAGATTTAGATGTTTCCACCCTTAGTGAATTTCCAGCCAAAAAAAGAGATGTGAAATCTCAAATTCTTTCCCCAAATGATCCAAAAATTCAAACGATTATTCAAAACGCTATTTCCAGCAAACATCGTGTTTACATTGTTGTCCCACAAATCGAAGGCGGAGAAAAAGAGAATACATCCGTTTTAGAAATTGCTGAAGAATACAAAAAACTTTATCCAAATAAAGTAACGATGATGCACGGAAAAATGAGTGAAGAGGATAAGGAAGTCGCTCAAATTGCTTTTCGAACCGGTTTATGTCCTATTTTAGTTGCAACTTCCTTAATTGAGGTAGGCATTGACGTAAAAGAAGCCAATACCATGGTCGTTTACGCTCCAACGCATTTCTCTTTATCCTCTCTTCACCAGCTCCGAGGAAGAATTGGAAGAGATGGAACGCCCTCTCTTTTTGTTATGGCCTATAAAAAAGGCGAAGAGCCCGATGGTGAGGAAAAACTGAACATTCTCTTAAAAACCGATGATGGATTTAAGATTGCGGAAGAAGATCTTCGTCTTCGCGGACCAGGTGAAATTTTGGGCGTAAAACAATCAGGTCTCCCTTCTTTTAATGCTTTGAACGTGATTGACGACTTCAAAATATTCGAGTGCGCAAGGGATGACGCAACCTGGATTCTTATGCATAAAAATGATCCGGAAAACAAAGAAATCATTGAGCGGATTCAAAATGAAAAGAGAACTTCTTTATCCTAGTAAAAAGAAGAGTCTCTAGTTATACTAGAGAAGATATGACGAAGGAAAAACGTATGAAAAAGATAGTAGTAGATATGATGGGATCAGACTTAGGAAGCGCGATTACGGTGGAAGCTGTAAAAGAATTCCATAAAAAACATCCTGATTATGAATTAATTTGTGTTGGCAAAAAGGAAGAACTTTCTTCTCTTGATTTTGCAAGGATAATTGATGCAAGAGACGTCGTTCCTATGACTGCTGGAGCCTTAGATGTCCTTAGAAGAAAGGATTCTTCGATGGTTGTCGCTTTGAAAACAGCCGCGGAAGAAAAAGCGGATGGCGTCGTCTCTGCTGGCGCAACAGGTGGTTTCCTTTCTGCTGCCACTTTAATCTTAAAGAAAATCCCAGGCGTTCTTAGACCCGCTTTAATTACCGCTTTCCCTAATCTTGCTAACAATGGCGAGACCTTTGTCACGATTTTAGATGTTGGCGCCTCCAATGAAAACACACCAGAAGAAATGGCCCAATTTGGCTATATGGGTGTCACCTTTTCTGAATCCGTATATGGAATTAAGAACCCTGTTGTAAAAACATTAGCCAACGGAATCGAAGAAGGAAAGGGCTCTCCAGAAGGAAAAGCCGCTTATAAATTGCTTTCAGAAGATAAAAGAATTAATTTCCAAGGCAATATTGAAGCAAGCCAGGTTCTTATGGGTGCTGCGGATGTTGTTGTTACGGATGGGTATTCCGGAAATGTCCTTTTAAAATCGACAGAAGGAACGGCTAAAGGAATCGGCAAACTTTTGAAAGCCGGCTTTAAAAAGAATCTTGGGACAAAGCTTGGATATCTCTTATCCAAGAGCGTTATCGGAAATATGAAGAGACTCATGGATCCAAAGAAAGTTGGAGGAGCCATGTTAATCGGCATCAATGGCGTTGCTGTGAAAGCCCATGGTAATTCCAATGCAGAAGCCTTCCTTTCCGCTATGGAAGTGGAATACCGTATGATCGAGGCTCAAATCGTTCAAAAGATTTCATCCTCTTTTGAGAAAGAAGAAACAAAATGAGCAAACCCGTTAGTGAACTTTTAAAGAAAATGGGCATCGTAGCTCACGATGAAACGCTTTATGTTGAAGCTTTGACGCACTCTTCTCATAATGGCGCTTGCATGAATGCAAAGCATTTTGATTATGAGAGACTGGAATTTTTAGGAGATTCCATCATTGGTTTTGTCGTAGGGCAACTTTGTTATCGTCTCCATCCTGAGATGAGGCAAGGTGATCTTTCTGTTCTCCGCTCACAATTTATCCGCACGGAATTTGAAGCGGAATTAGGATTAAGCCTTGATCTTGGTGATTATGTTCAGGTTGGCCCTTCCTACACAAGTGATCCAAAACAATCTCTCTCCTTAATGGAAGACGTTTTTGAGTCTTTCACAGGCGCTCTTTATTTAGACCAAGGATTTGAGAAAGTGAATGCTTTTTTGATTTCTCTTTATTATGAAAAAATCAAAAACGGCAAGATTGAAGTGGCGGAGAATCCTAAGAGCGAACTTCAAGAACTTCTTCAAGCAGATTACAAACAAGCCGTTACCTATCGTCTTATTAGCGAAAAAGAAGAGAATAATGTTCATTATTTTGTAATGGGTGCTTATTTCGATAATTATTTGTTAGGTGAAGGCGAAGGCAAAACCAAAAAAGAGGCTCAGGCAAACGCTGCTCGTGACGCTTTAACGAAAAAAGCCTTTATAGGTTTAAAATAAGGGGGATTTATGGGTTTATTCGCATATTTGAAGAACAAATTCTCTAAGAAAAAAGAGCAGCCTTCTTCTCAATCTCAGACTTTGAAATATCAAAAAGGCTTGGCGAAATCCCGCGCCGCTTTTGCTGATCGTTTAGAAGAACTTTCCAAACGTTATGATAAAGTGAACGCCGATTATTTCGATGAATTGGAACAAATTCTTATTGAGGCGGATGTAGGCGTCGAATTAACTTTAAAGCTTTTAGACAACCTTCTTAGCAAATCTCAAAAAGAAGGAATAACCGACCCAAAGAAAATCAACGAAGAACTCATTGATATGATGTTCGTTGATTATCTCGAAAGTGGGGATTCCATCGTTAACGATATTCAATTCCATGATGGCGAAACGACTGTTTTGCTTGTTATTGGCGTCAATGGTGTTGGCAAGACAACAACTATCGCCAAATTAGCGAAACGTTATCTTGATCAAGGAAAGAAAGTCATGCTTGCAGCCGCTGATACCTTCCGTGCTGGAGCAGTGGAACAACTTAAAATTTGGGCAAAAAGATTAAATTGTCCGATTATTGCCAAAGAGGAAAACTCTGATCCTGCATCCGTTTGCTTTGATGCGGCTAAATACGCTAAAGAACATCACATTGATTTATTAATCGTCGATACAGCGGGAAGACTCCAAAATAAGAAAAACCTCATGGATGAACTCGCTAAGATGAAGCGCGTTCTTTCTCGTGAAATCCCTAACGCACCTCATGAAACCTTCCTTGTTATTGATGCGACCACTGGACAAAATGGCGTTACTCAGGCCACCTCCTTTAAGGAAGTAGTGGATTTAACAGGCATTGTTATCACAAAAATGGATGGAACATCCAAAGGTGGCATCATTCTTTCTATCCGTTCTCAACTAGGCGTGCCTGTTCGTTTTATTGGCTTAGGAGAGCAAATGGATGATTTAGAAGAGTTTGATTTGGATGAATATCTGCACGCTCTTCTTGTTGGAGATAAAAAAGATGAATGATGATGTTTTGCTAAAAAGAGAGGAGGCCCTCCTTCTTTTTGATGAATACAAGAATCTTTTGACTTCTTCTCAGCAAAATATTTTTTCTGATTATTATCTTTATGATCTTTCTCTTTCAGAAATCGCTGAAAACCATCATATTTCTAAAGCAGCCGCATCCGATTCTCTTCATAAATCGCTGACGAAATTACAAGAATACGAAGAAAAGCTGCATGAAGTTTCTTTTAAAAAGAAGGTTCTTGAAGCAATTCAGAAAAACGACTTTACATCCATTCGGGAGGAATTAAAAAATGGCATTTGAATCATTAACCGAAAAATTTAGCAACATCTTTAAGAAAATGCGTCGCGAAAGCACTTTGACCGAAGCGAATATGGATGCCGCTTTAAAAGAGATCCGTATCGCTCTTTTAGAGGCGGACGTTAATTACAAAGTTGTCAAAGCCTTCACGAATGATGTTAAAGAAAAAGCCCTTGGTCAAGAAGTCCTTAAGAAAGTAAACCCATCTCAGCAATTAATTAAGATCTGTCACGATGAATTGGAAGAGCTTCTTGGGGCAGAAAACACGGAAATTGGTTATAACAAGAACGGTTTAACGACTATTATGCTCGTTGGTCTTCAAGGAAGTGGTAAAACTACATCTGCTTCAAAATTGGCTTATTTAATGAAAAATAAGCTTCAGAAAAAAGTCCTTTTGGCAGGATTAGACGTTTATCGTCCTGCCGCTATTGAACAACTTGGGACATTGGCAAAATCCATTCAGGTTGATTTCTTTGAATTAGGCACGGACGTGAACCCTGTCGAAGTGGCTAAAAAAGCAAAAGAAACTGCAATCCGTGAGGGATATGACGTACTTATCCTTGATACAGCCGGTCGTCTTCAAATTGACGAAAAGCTGATGGATGAGCTTAAAAATATCAATTCGGAGATTCATCCGGAAGAGATTCTCCTTCTTGTTGATGCCATGGCTGGACAAGATGCGGTTAACGTTGCTAACGCCTTTAATGCTAAACTCCGTCTTTCTGGCGTTATCATGTCTAAACTTGATGGTGATGCAAAGGGCGGTGCTGCTTTATCCATTAAATACATCACAGGGCTTCCTATTAAATTTGCTGGCGTTGGTGAAAAAGTCTCTGATCTTGATATTTTTCACCCATCGAGAATGGCCGACCGTATTCTTGGTATGGGAGATGTGGTCTCTTTGGTCGAAAAGGCCAAGGAAGTTATGGATGAGAAGGAAGCGGCTAGAGATGCGAAAAAGCTTCTTGCTGGCGAATTTACGTTAGATGATATGCTTAAACAGATGAAAACTGTTCAACGCATGGGCTCGATTTCCGCTATTGCAAAATTAATTCCTGGCATGCCATCTTTAAGCCAAGAGCAACAAGATGCGGCAGAAAAAAGAATGAAAGACTTTGAAGTCATCATCAATTCCATGACGCCTTATGAAAGAAAGCATCCAGATTGCTTGAAATTCTCCCACAAGAATCGCATTGCTAAAGGGTGCGGCAAAACAAACGCGGATGTAAACCGCGTTATCAAGCAATGGGAGAAATCCAAAGAAATGATGAAACAAATGAAGCAATACCAGAAATCAGGCAAAATGCCTCCAATGGGTGGCTTCCGTTAATCTTCTTTCTTTTTGATAAATTTATGGCCTTTTTCTAAGGCTTCTTGTTCCCATTTAGGGGTTTCAGAGCTCTTTGCTTCGGCTAAGAGCTTTTTATCTTGTTTGCTAAGTTCTAATTTATCGAACAAATCCGGACGATATTTCTTTGTCAAAAGAAGAGACTCTTTACGATGATATTTACGAATTGCCTCATGATTTCCAGAGTAGAGGATATCAGGGACTTTTTGTCCTTCGTAATCATATGGTTCCGTATATTGGGGATATTCTAAAGCGTTGTCGTTAAAAGATTCGTCTTTCAACGATTCGTTATTGATTGCTCCGTCTAATAAGCGGATAACGGAATCGGCAACCGCCATCGCAGGAACCTCTCCTCCAGTGAGGATGTAATCGCCAATAGAAAGTAGTTCATCGACATAGGGGTTCACTCTTTCGTCGATTCCTTCATAATGACCACATAAAAGAATCAAGTGATCCATCTTGGAAAATTCTTGAGCTTTCTTTTGATTATAAGTGGTTCCTCTTGGAGAAAATAAAACCGTGTGGGACGTGGGTGTTTTTTTATCTTTTAAGGCATCGATGATGGGCTGACATTTCATGATTAATCCGGCTCCTCCACCAATCGGAGGGGTATCGGTTCTCCCATATTTGTCCTTCGTATAATCACGGATTTGCACGCATTCGACTTCGACAACGCCTTTTGCAATCGCTCTTTTGATGATGGAATTGCCTAAAAAGCCTTCAAAGAAGGAAGGAAATAATGTCAAAATCGTAATTTTCATAATAATCCAGGGATGACGTGTATCAATATTTCTTTTTTCGCTGTGTCAATGGAAACCACGAATGTATCCATTACAAAAGGAACGTAACATGTTTTGCCATTTTCTTCTTTGATCTTTAAATTGCTAGAAGAAGCGCAACTAAGGACGTCAATGACCTCGCCTATCTTTTCGTTTGTTTCTTGATTGATGACGTTAGATCCAATCAAATCAGAGAGATGATAGAAGCCTTCAGGAAGAGTTGCTTCTTCTTCAGGGATTTCAATCTCATATCCCGCAAAGTCTTCAACTAAATTGATATCCTCCATTCCTTTAAAGGAGATGAAATAGTAGTCTCCAGAATCACGGAAGGAGGCGAGTTCTACTTCCAATTCTTCACCGTTTTTTGGGTTTTTCAAAAAGAGTTTTCTCCCAATTTGAAAACGATCTGAAGCAAAAGAGGTGAGACTTTTACAACGTAATACGCCTACAAGGCCAAATGGTTTAATAATTTTTCCGATGCAAATTGTTTTCATAATGAAAGAAATGACGCTGATATTACTCAGCGTCATTCTCCTTTTCTTTTTCTTTGTCTTCTTCGCTGAAACTTTCAAATTTCAAATGGATACGAACATTGGAATTGTCAGCCTTTCCTGCGATGCCGACGGCTTCGCGTAAAGCGTTAGCAACAACTCCTCTTTTTCCGATCAAACGAGCAGTGTCATCATCTTCAGCAACGATTAACAAAGACACGTCCTTTTCATTTGAGCCTGGAAGCTCACGAATCATGATGGAGTCACGATGCTCAACAAGTGGATCGATTAGGCCGTGAACGACCTTCTCGTAATCGATCATTATTTTTGCTCCTTGTTAGCTTTTTTGACTTTGCTTTCTGCGAATTTGGTCATGATTCCTTTTCTAGAGAACATGGCACGAACACTGTCAGAAGGAGCAGCGCCATTACTGAGCCACTTTAAGGCTAATTCTTCGTTGATATCGGCTTTCTCTTCACCAAGGGCTGGATCATAGGTTCCGATTTGTTCGATGTAGCGGCCATCTCTTGGAGAGCGGGAATCAGCAACAACGATACGATAGAATGGGTCTTTGTGACGACCAATACGGGTTAATCTAATTTTAACGGACATAGTAAATTCTCCTTTTCCGGTGATTATGATAATGAAAATATATATTGCCGTCAAGCAAAAATACTTAACCCTTTATTTCCCCTTGTAAAAACGATCTTTTGTCTTTAGAATATTTCACGCGTATGTGAGTACGCTACGCAAGCTCCGCCATCCTTGTCACTTGGATGAGAACTTGAAGAGAACGTAATTCAAACATTAAGGAGAACAAGCATGAACTTAAATTTAGTCGAAGAAGTTACGGCTTCTCAACTTCGTGATGACATCCCAGATTTCAAAGCTGGTGATACCGTCAGAGTTTCCGTCCGTATTATCGAAAACAAAAAAGAACGTATTCAAAACTACGAAGGCGTTGTTATCCAACGTCGTGGTCATGGCGTGAGCGAGACCTTCATCGTTAGAAAGATGTCTAGTGGCATTGGCGTGGAAAGAATCTTCCCAACCCATTCCCCATCTATCGCTAAAATCGAAGTCGTCAAACACGGTCGTGTCAGAAGAGCTAGAATCCACTATATGCGTGGTCTTGCTGGCAAAGCCGCTCGTATTAAAGAAGCTACAAAATAAGCAATTTGTTGCAATCTATCAAGTGACATTAAGGCTCCAGAAATGGAGCCTTTTCTCTTTGCTTGATTTGCTCCTACCGATATAATTTTTCCTGTATGGCAGAATTCGTAGACGTAAATAAAGGAGACATATTGCCTCCTCTTAATCAAAAGAGGCAGAAAAAGCATTCTCTTCGGAAGTTTTCTCGTTTGTTTTTTCAAATCTTTTTCAGTCTTCTTTTTGCCGTAGTTTTTGCGATTTTTGGGCAAACTATATACGATTTCAATCGCTACAGCGCTTTTTATGTAAATGGTGAATCAATGTATCCAACGTTGAATAGAAATGCGGAAGTCTATGAAAAAGGCAATAAGCTTACAACAAAAACCTATCTTCTCGGGAATTTCTCTTCTCCAAATCATAAGTATCTTTGCGATTATGGACTAATGGATGAAAAGGAAGGCTTCCTTTCCTCTGTCGAGCGCTTTTCCATTGTGGTCACATATTTTGATCAAGATATGGAAAAGAGGGGAGACATGTATCTTCCTAAGAGCGGAAGTGAACTCAAAATCAAACGTGTTTTAGCTCTCCCGGGCGAAGAAATCTATTTTGATAATGAAGGGGAGCTTTATATAAAAGGAAAAAGAGACTCCACTTTTCAATTTATTGAACAGCCTTTTTTCAACATTGATTCTTGGAATGAGGAGTCAAAAGATTTTCTTTCCGTGGTAAAAAAAGAAACGAACATGGCTTCTAGCTACGCCTACGACGATAAACATCCTTATCGTTTAAACGATGACGAATACTTTCTTGTGGGCGATAATCGCCTTGAAGGATGTAGCAATGACTCTCGTGCTGTTGGCCCAATCTCTTCCTATTCTATTGTAGGAAGGGTTGTTACCATCATTGGGAAATGCTGGTATGAGATAGGGCAAAACGGCAAGAGTAAGGAGACGATTGACTTTAAGAGCCTTATAATGCCATGGAGGTTGGAATTATTATGAAAGAACTTCAGCAGCAAAAGAATGTCCATTATTTCCCTGGCCATATGGCAAAAGCTCTTAACGCTATCGGCCCAATGGTCAAGGGGAGCGATTTAATCGTGGAGATTGCAGACGCAAGAGCCCCTTTAAGCACACGTAATCCTTTGCTCGAAAAATTCTTAGAGAACAAACCTCATTTACTCTTACTTTCTAAATTTGATAAAGCAGACCCGAACGTTACGAAAGAATGGATTGCTTATTATAAAGGAAAAGGGCTTATTTGCTTTTCTAGTGATCTTAAGCACGCAAAGGTCTTGGATATACTTCAAAAGATGAGTGCTCCGCTTGTTCAAAAGAAAAGAGAAAAAGAAGCCAAAATCGGCATGAAAAAACAACCTTTACGTCTTTTGATTCTTGGCATTCCAAATGTTGGGAAATCCACTTTTATCAATAACCTCGCTGGCAAAAAAGCGGCTAAGGTTGCAAATCGTCCTGGTGTCACAAGAGCGGAGCAATGGATTAAAGTGTCTAATGATTTCGTTTTACTTGACACTCCAGGGATTCTTCCAATGAATTACCCAAACAAAGAAGAAGCGATTCGTCTAGCCTTATTAGGTTCTATCAAAGAAGACGTTTTGCCTTTGGATGACTTGGCTTCTAAACTTTTTGACTATTTAAAAGAGAATTATCCTTCCTCCTTAAAGGAACGTTATAGTTTAGAAGATATCTCCCTCTTAGAAGAAAAGGACGTTCTCGAAAGAATTGCTAAAGAGCGTGGCTATCTTTTGCAAGGTGGCTTAGCGGATACTTCGAAAGCGTGCCTTAGTCTTATTAAAGATTTTCAAGAAGGGTATCTTGGAAACCTTACCTTGGAAAAACCTTTATGCTAATTAAAGAAAGAGAATTCTATAGCCCTTTAGTTCACGCTATCGTGGGCATTGATGAAGCAGGAAGAGGCCCTTTAGCGGGTCCTGTTTTTGCTGCTGCCGTTTTATTTGACCCATCTTATCAAAACGAGGAAATTAATGATTCTAAGAAATTGACGGAAAAAAGAAGAGAGGAACTTTTCCTAGAAATAAAGAAGAACGCCATCGCTTATGGGATTGCTTCCGTTAGTGCAGATGAAATTGATGAAATAAATATTTATGAGGCCACCAAGAAATGTATGCTTGCCGCTCTTTCGAAGATTCAAGTGCCTTACGATATGATTATTACCGATGCGATGAAATTAAAAACAGAAAAGCCTCTTTTAGCGATGGTAAAAGGCGATGCGCAATGCTTAAACGTGGCGGCCGCTTCCATTCTTGCTAAGGTTTCTCGTGACCATTATATGGAAGAACTGGACAAGAAATATCCTCAATATGGTTTTGCTAAACACAAAGGATACGGTACGAAACTCCATATGGAAGCTTTAAAGAAATATGGGCCTATTGAACACATCCATCGTAAGAGCTATGCGCCCATTAAAGCTTTTTATACTGAACAAATAAAACTTTTTTAGGCATTTTTCTAAAAACCCCGTCTTCTTATAAGTGAAGGGGGTTGGGAAAAATGTTCACAACACATGAAATTCTCCTTTGCTTATCTTTAAAATACAAAGGAAACTGGTATGAGATTTATCAAGCCATCCGTAACAAAAAACGCATCACTGAGGAAGAGGGAAGAGATCTTTTAGCTTCCTATAAAAGCGATGCTAAAGTCGTCGTCATAACCGATCCGGATTATCCGGAGGCGCTAAAAAAGATTTATCGTCCGCCTTTTGTTCTTTTTTATTACGGAGATTTTTCTTCCATCAAAAACCAAAAACACTGCGTTTCCTATATTGGAAGCAGGGACTCTTCCGCCTATGGAGAAAAGATGGCAAAAGAAATCTCCTCAGGGTTAGCTAAAAAGGGATATGTCATCGTTTCTGGGATGGCAAAAGGAATTGACGGAGTGGCCACCAAAGCTGCCTTAGACGCTGGAGGAAGGGCTGTAGGAATCCTTGGCTCTGGAATTGATGTCTGCTATCCAAATTCAAATGAGGATATTTATAAAAGGTTAAAGACAGAAGGACTCTTACTTTCAGAGTATCCAGAGGAGGTGCCGCCAAATAAAGAGAACTTCCCCGCGAGAAATCGTCTTATTGCTGGATTAAGTGAAGTGGTGGTTGTTGGTGAAGCGGATCGCCATTCTGGCACATTAATAACTGTTAACTATGCTTTGGAGGGAGGAAAAGAGGTTGCTTGTCTTCCTTATCCAGCCGATCAAGATAGTGCTTGTAACCTTTTAATCAAAGATGGTGCAACACTTATCACCTCAGCGGAAGACGTCTTGGAAATGCTATAAAAATTTTTTCCATCACTTATAAATAATCTTATTTATATAGGTAAAAGGTGTTTTTTATTCCTTTGACAAACGTTTTTATCGTCTCTAATATGTTGTGCCGTGAATAAGGAGGAAATCTTATGAAACTTGTAATCGTCGAATCTCCAAATAAATGCTCAACCATTTCTCAATATCTTGGTAAGGGCTATAAAGTCATTGCTTCAAAAGGCCATATCCGCGATCTTTCAACAAAAGGCAAAGGCGGTTTAGGGATCGATGTCGAACATGATTTCACTCCAGATTTCATTATTCCTAAAGGCAAACTTCCAACCGTTAAGATGCTTAAAAGCGAAGCGGCAAAAGCCGACGAAGTTATTCTTGCAAGCGACCCTGATCGTGAAGGAGAGGCTATCTCTTGGCATTTAGCTAGTGTATTAGGCTTAGATATAGCCAAAACAAAACGTCTCGTTTTCCACGAAATCACGAAACCTGTCATTGAAGCTGCCATTGAGAGTCCTTCCCATATCAATATGGATCTTGTCTATTCGCAAGAAACAAGAAGGATGTATGACCGTATCATTGGTTTTAAGCTTTCCTCTCTTTTAAAACAAAAGATGGGTGCTATTTCGGCCGGACGCGTCCAATCCGCTACCCTTCGTCTTGTTGTTGATAATGACGATGAAATTAAAGCCTTTGTGCCTCAAGAATATTGGACTATCGATGTCACCCTTGATTTAGGAAACGGAAAAACGATCGTTGTGAGCCTCGATAAAATCGATGGAAAGAATGTGGAAATCCATAGCAAAGAGGAAGCGGACGCTATCCTTGCCCGTATTGGAAAGGAAATGAAAATCGTTTCTCTTACTTCAACGAAAAGGAAAACGTTCCCAAAATTCCCATTCTCTACTTCCACGATGCAACAAGAGGCTTATAACCGCTATAAATTCTCAACAAGTATTACGCAAAGTATTGCGCAAAAACTCTATGAAGGTTTGGAGATTGATGGCGAGCACGTTGGCTTAATCACTTATTTAAGAACCGACTCTACACGTTTATCCAAAGAATTTATTTTCGGAGACGCAAAACCATTCATCGAGAAAGAGTTCGGAAAAGAATATATTGGCAACCTTAGCAATCATTCCGATTCGGAAAAGAGCAAAAATATTCAAGACGCCCATGAAGGTATTCGTCCAACTTCTACTTTAAGAACTCCTGATATGGTTGCAAAATACGTCACGAGAGAAGAAGCAAAACTTTATCGTTTGATTTATGATCGCACAATTGCCTCTTTAATGGCTCCAAAAGAAGAAGAGGTTACAACCGCTCTTTGGGAAAGCAATGGCCTTACCTTCAAGGCAACAGGGAACCGTACTCTTTTCAAAGGATACACTGCGATTTATGGCGAATTCGAAGATGAGGAAAGCAAGAAATTGCCAGAACTCGATCAAAGCAAAGATTATTCCGTTTTAAAAGTGGATCCAGAACAAAAATTCACCAAAGGCCCTGCACGCTTTACAGAAGCAAAACTTGTTCGTTCGATGGAAGAAAAAGGCATTGGCCGTCCATCGACTTACGCTTCTACCATTAAGACGCTTCTGACTAGAAAATACATCACCACCAAAGCAGGTGTTATCACGCCTACCGAAGAAGGCATTCGCACTACAAAAGTCTTAGAGAAATATTTCCCTGAAATTGTTTCCACAAGCTATACCGCCAATATGGAAACGACCCTCGATAAGATCGAAGAGGGAAGTGAAACTCGTTTAAAGGCTATGAATGATTTCTATTATCCGTTCATGGAAAAATTCGAAGAAGTGCGTAATGCCATGTGGAAAGACGCAGACGAACCAACAGGGAAGAATTGCCCTGTTTGTGGCGCTCCTCTTGTCTACAAGAAGAGCAAATATGGTCGTTTCATTGGCTGTTCTAATTATCCAACATGCAAATATGTTGAAAAAGAACCAGCTAAAGAAACAGGGGAAATGTGCCCAGTATGCGGAAAACCTCTTGTTATTCGTAAGAATCGCAGAGGCCAAGAATTCATCGCTTGTTCGGACTATCCAAATTGCACCTATATCAAAGAAGATGAAAATGCGACTAAGAAGCCCGCTAATAAAAAGACCTATACCGAAGAGGACTATGTCAAAGAGTGCCCATCTTGTCATAAAGGGCATCTTGTTATCAAACATGGTAAGAGAGTGGATTTCTTAGGCTGCACGAATTTCCCTAAGTGCCGTTATATTGAATGGCTTCCAAAAGAGAATAAAGACAAAGATAAAAAAGAATGAAAAACTTCGTTAACGTTATTGGCGCTGGCCTTGCCGGAAGTGAGGCTGCTCTCTATCTTTTAAACAAAGGGGTTGAAGTCCATCTTTATGAACGTCGTCCGGAATATGATGATCATGCTCATGTAACTCCTCTTTTTGGGGAACTTGTCTGTTCTAATTCTTTAAAATCTAAGCAATTAACAAACTGTTGCGGTCTTTTGAAGGAAGAAATGAGCAAAATGTCTTCCATTATGATGGAGGCTTCCTCCCATAGTGAGGTTCCAGGTGGAAACGCCTTGGCTGTTGATCGTGAGCTTTTTGCGAAATACATAACGGAAAAACTTCAGTCTTACCCTAATTTAAAAATCATTCACGAGGAGGTTTCTTCTCTTCCGGAAGATGAGATTACGATTCTGGCAACAGGTCCATTAACGAGCGGAGCCTTGCTAGAAGAATTGGGGGAAATTGTTGGAAAAAAGAATCTTTCCTTCTTTGATGCCTCAGCGCCGATTGTCGCGAAAGACTCCATTGATTTTAGCAAAGCTTATTTCAAATCGCGTTTTGAACAAGGCGACTCCTCGTACATTAATTGTCCTTTCACAAAAGAAGAGTATTATCGCTTTGTAAATGAACTTCTTCATGCTGAAAAAGCCTTGCTTCATGAGTTCGATACTCATTATTTCGAAGGCTGCCTTCCTGTTGAAGTTATTGCCTCAAGAGGAATGGAGACCCTACGTCATGGGCCATTAAAACCTTTCGGCCTTTGGACGGAAGAGCATCCTCATCCTTATGCTGTCTGTCAATTAAGACAAGATAGCAAATTGGGCGATTATTATAATCTCGTTGGTTTTCAGACCAATTTAACATACCTAGAGCAAAAACGTGTGTTTTCTATGATTCCTGGATTAGAGAATGCTCGTTTTGTCCGTTACGGTTTAATGCATCGTAATAGCTATATAGACGCTCCAGCTGCTTTGAAGGAAGACTTAAGCTTAAAAAACAAAGAAAACATTTTCATTGCTGGACAATTATCTGGTGTCGAAGGATATGTCGAATCCGCAGCAATGGGGATAATTGCTGGAATAAACGCTTATAGAAAGCTAAAAGGCTTGCCATTCATTCCTCTTTCTCGTGATAGCGTTACTGGCGCTTTGATTGATTATATTTGCCATGCAAATGAAAAGAGTTTTGCTCCGATGAACGCTTCTTGGGTTCTCTTCCCAACCTCTAAGAAAGATCGTCGTCAAGAGACTATCGATAAAGCTTTAGAGACGATACAATCTTATTGGAAGAGCGTGAATGAATGAACCGTGTTGAAAGAGAATTTTTAGATTCCTTGATTGCCAAACGCTATTCGGAACATACCTTGTCCTCTTATCAAAGCGATTTGGATTTCTTTTTCGACTATCTTAATCAAGAGGGCGTTTTAATGGATAAGGTGGACCGCCTTATCATTCGTGATTTTGAATCCTCTCAACTAGAAAAAGGAGTAGGGGCGAGATCCCTTCAAAGAAGGATGTCCGCTTGCAGGCAATTCTACGCTTTCATGCAAAGGAAGGGCTATATTTTAAACAATCCCTTCCGAATGGCAAAGGCACCAAAGAAGCCTGTTCGTTATCCTGAAACTTTAACGACAGAACAAGTAACATCTCTTCTTAACGAAAACGCTAAAAGAAAAGATTATTTCGCTTTGCGTGATCAAGCCATTTTGGAACTTATGTACGCTTCGGGGATGCGCGCTTCAGAAGTGGTCTCTTTTAAAACAAGAGACATCGATTTTCGTTCGAGAATGGTAAGAATCTTCGGCAAAGGAGACAAAGAAAGACTTGTTCCCCTTTCTAAAACCGCTGTTCTTGTCATGCAAGAATACATGAAAAAACAACGTCCTGAGCTTTTAGGGAAACATAAGAGTTCCAAACCAGCTGATGCTTTTTTCTTAAACGAAAGGGGAGAGAATCTTACTGTTAGGGGCTTGGAGTATATACTTCGCCAAATAGAGAATAAAACCGGCTACTACTATGGTTTGCATCCACATATACTCAGACACACTTTTGCAACAACCTTGTTGGATAATGGCGCAGATTTGCGTTTAATCCAAGAATTGCTTGGACACTCTTCTTTAAACACGACTCAGGTTTATACACATGTCTCAACCAAGAGCATGAAGGAACAATATAAAAACTATTTTCCAAGGCAAGGGAAAGAAGAGGATGAATAAAGCTTTTATCGAAGAAAACTGCCACTTTGTATTGCTTCTCATAAGGTGTATAATCTCTATCGGCCTTTCTTAATCGAAAGCGCTTATACGCACCTCGCGGATCGAACGCCGTGTTCCTTGACGGGCGAAATAGCTTAAAAATCGTCATGGTGGTCAGTTCCTTGAAACGGGGGAGGCTAAAACAAATGGAGGTCACTAAAATGAGTGACGAAGAAACAAAATTAGAAGCCGCTCCAGTAGAAGCGGCCGCAGCTGACGCTGCAACCCCAGAAGATGCCATGGCAGCCATCATCAGAGATCCAAATGCTCCGATCATGACCATGAGAAAACTTCTTGAAGCTGGTGTTCATTTCGGACATCAAACCAGAAGATGGAACCCAAAGATGGGCAAATTCATCTATGGCGCAAGAAATGGTATCTACCTCATTGATATGGGCAAAACCGTTGATCAAGTTAACGTTGCCTATGCTAAACTCAAGAGCATTGTTGACGAAGGTGGCAAAGTCCTCTTTGTCGGCACCAAAGAAAGCGCCAAACAAATCGTTGTTGATGAAGCAACTCGTTCTGGCTCCTTCTACATTGCCAATCGTTGGTTAGGCGGAACTCTTACCAACTTCCGTACCATTCTTGGCCGCACCAAGAGATTAAAGGAACTTCAAGAAATGGAAGCAAATGGTGATTTCGAAAAACTTCCTAAGAAAGAAGTTGCTCTCTTAAAGAAAGACTTAGAAAAACTTTCCCGTAACTTGGAAGGTATCAAAGAGATGAGACGTTTACCACAAGCTGTCATCGTTGATGATCCAACTGTGGAGCATAACGCCATCGAAGAAGCTCGTAAACTTCGTATCCCAACCTTCGCTATCTGCGACACCTCCGATGATCCAGATATCGTGAATTTCCCAATCCCATCCAACAACGATGCCCCAATCGCTTTAAAACTTTTACTTGGCGTTTTAGCTGATGCTATCGTTGAATCCAAGGGTGGAATCACTGAATTTGCTTATGTCAAAGATCAAGCTGAAGAAGCTACCATGAAAGATGCTGTCCGTGCTGCTGATATTGCTAACGAACAACGTAAAGCCGCTATCCGTGCTCAAAAACAAGCTCGTGAAGAACGCTTCAAAAAGATGCAAGCTGAGCGTAATGCCCGCTTCGCAGAGAGAAAAGCCGCTGCTCAAGGCGATAAAGAAGCCCCAAAAGCGGAAGAAAAAGCTGCTGATCAATCCAAAGCAGCCTAATGAAAGGAAAACATTATGGCAGATCAAAACACCATTGCTGCAATCAAAACGCTTCGTGACCGTACTGGCGCAGGCATGATGGATTGCAAAAAAGCCTTAGAAGCCACTGGATATGATATCGAAAAATCCATTGACTACCTCCGTGAAAAAGGCATTGCCAAACAAGCCAAACGTGCTGGACGTACTGCTGCTGAAGGCTTAGCCCTTGTAAAAGCAGAAGGCAACAAAGCCGCTTTGATCGAAGTTAATTGCGAGACCGACTTTGTCTCTGCTTCTGATAAATTCCAAGAATATGCTCAATTCGTTTTGAACTATGTCTTAGAGAATGAACCAGCCAGCATTGAAGCCGCCCGTGAAGGAACTCTTACCATGCATGATACAGTTGCTCTTGCCACTGGTGAGAAGACGGAGTTCCGTCGCATGGCTCTTCTTACCAAAGAAGATGGCCAAGGATTCGGAACCTATATCCATCAAAAAGGCCGTATCGCTGTTTGTGTTCTCTTAGCAAAAGAAGATGAAGAGTTTGCTCATCATCTTGCTATGCATATTGCTGATTCTGGCGCTATCTACGTCAATCTCGAAGATGTTCCAGCAAGCGAAAGAGAAAGAGAACTTGGCATCGCTAAAGCCGAAGTTGCTGCCGATGAGAAGCTTCTTAACAAACCTCAACAAGTAAAAGATCAAATCGCTGAAAAGAAAGTTGACAAGGCTTTATCCCAATATTGCTTACTCAAACAAAAATTCTTGCTCGATCCATCTAAGACTGTTGAACAAGTCTTGGCCGAAAAAGGCAATAAAGTCATCTCCTTTGTCCGTTATCAAGTTGGCGAAGGACTTGCTGCTTAATCTATTGATTGAAGAGGATGTCCAATGGGCATCCTTTTTTCATACCAAAATAAGCGGAGTTTTGTATAATATTCATTATGGAAGAAAAAACTATTTATAAACGAATTGTCTTAAAAGTCTCTGGCGAGGCTTTAGAAAACGAAAACGATCGTTCCATCTATGACGAGAAGAAGCTAAAGGATATCGCAAGCGTAATCAAAAACGCTCGTGACCTTGGTGTTCAAATTGGCGTTGTTGTTGGAGCGGGAAACATTTGGCGTGGACGTCTTGCCGATAAGGTTGGCATTGAGCGCTCTACCGCCGATTATATGGGGATGCTTGGCACTATTATGAATGCTTTGGCTCTTCAAAGCGCTTTAGAAAGCCAGAATGTTCCAACGCGAGTGATGTCGGCTATTAACGTTCCGCAAGTTTGCGAACCATACATTCGTAGAAAAGCCCTTGCTCATCTTGATGATGGCATGGTTATCATCTTTGCCGGAGGCACAGGGAATCCGTACTTCACGACAGATTCTTGCGCAACTTTAAGAGCTCTTGAAATTAACGCCGACTCTATCATTATGGGTAAGAATGGCGTTGAAGGGGTCTATGATTCCGATCCAAGGAAGAATCCAAATGCCAAATTATTGACAAAACTCACTTATGGTGAAGTGATGAGCAAAAAGCTTGCTGTCATGGATTTGACGGCGGTAGCGATGTTAGCGGATTCCGAAGTAAAGATTCATGTCTTCAATATGAATGATCCAAATAGTCTTATTGAAGTTTTAAAAGGAAAAGAAATTGGTTCCACAATAGCAAAGGAGTAAAAATATATGGACGCATTAGTGAACGAAGCCAAAGGACAGATGGAGAAAACCATCGACGCTTTCAAAGGTAGATTAAACAAATTAAGAACGGGTCGTGCAAACCCTCAAATGCTTGATGGCATTAAATGCGATTATTATGGAGATAAGATGGATATCACATCTCTTTGCTCCATTTCTATGCCAGAACCAAGACAATTATTGATTAAGCCTTATTCTCGCGAAGACCTTAAGAGTATTGCTTCCGCGATTGCGGCCGCCAATCTTGGCATCAATCCTCAAGTGGAAGCCAGCGATATCCGTATTATTGTTCCACCTCTTACAGAAGACGTGAGAAAGCAAATCGCTAAGGAAGCAAAAGGCATTGCCGATGAAACCAAGGTGAATATTCGTAATATTCGTCGCGATTACATGGATCTTTTAAAAGCGGACGACACCATGAGCGATGATTATAAAGACCGCGTTGAAGAAGATATCCAAAAAGTCGTTACAGAATCCAATAAGAAAGTGGATGACATCCTTGCTGAAAAGCAAAAAGAAGTCATGACCATCTGATATCTGATTTCCAATAAAGCAAAAGAGGAAGCCAAACGGCTTCCTCTTTTATTCTTGAATTTGAATTCCTCCGTCCGAGCAAATAATTTCGGTAATGGAAGAGCCTTTCATCCATGACGAGTCTTTTGGAAGGTTTGCCCATGCTGTTAATTTTCCTTCATAATGAATTTTCGTCAAAGAAGAGCATGATGCAAAAAGACTGCTAGGCAAGCTTATTAAAGAAGAAGGGAGATAGATTTCCTTCAAGGAAGAGCAACCGCTAAAAGCTCCTTCGCCTAGTGTTTTTAAAGAAGTGGATAAAAGATTGATTTTTAATAAGGAGGTATTGTTTTTAAATGTTTCAGCTCCAATAGAAACGAGATTCTTCGAAAAAGAAATCTCTTTTAATGAAATGGCATTTTCAAACGCACGATTTTGGAGGATTTGATTTCCTTCTCCTGAATCAAAACGGACTTCTTCTAACTTTGGCATATTGGCAAAAGAAGATGCGCCGATTGTGGTGTAAAGAGATGGGAAATAAATGCCTTTTAAGGAATTTACACTAGAAGAAACAAGATTCTCATGCACGCTTTCCTTTTCTGTTGCTGCGATAGAAAAATAATTTCCGTTCTCGTCTTTTACGCTAGAAGGGAAAACAAGGTACGTATCATTTTCTTCCAGAGAAATATCTTTGATGAGATAATCATCGTTACTCTTTTGGATAGAAAAAACGTTATTGCTTGTTCTAAACAACTTTTTCTCATCGTACACGCCTGGTTTTTGACTATCCCATGAAAAAGAGGGGATGGTTGGCTTACTTGGTGAGATTTGATCTGAAAAATGCCCTAATACAGGAAAAAGAATGGATCCTAGCAAAATGAGGGAACCAATCGTCGAAATGAGGATTGTGTATTTCTTTTCTTTTGGAGACATTTTCTCCTTTGTGACGTTTTCGTTTTTCTTTGTTTCTTCCATACTGGGAACATTGTAACAAAAAATGTTGGAAAAATTCTTTTTTTCGATAGAAAAAGAAGTTTTATCTTTCTATCCTTCGAAGCGTTTTTATCTATCTCCTTTTAGGCTATAATTTCCTTTGTGAAAAAAGATTTTATTCTCGAAAAGAAATTGGACCACATCGCCTTCATTATGGATGGCAATGGACGCTGGGCAAAAGCAAAAGGCCTTCCTCGCTATTTGGGGCACAAAGAAGCCTGTAATCGCCTTATTGAAATCTTTGACACGTGTATGGAATTCCATATTCGTTATATGTCTTTCTATGCTTTTTCGACAGAGAATTGGAACCGCCCTCAAGATGAAATCGATCATTTGATGGATTATCTTGAAGAATTCTTTAAGAAGGAAATTGACTATTTGAATAAAAAAGGCACCAGAATTCTCGTTTCTGGGGATCTAGGACGTATTAGAGAAAGCACAAGAAGGGTTTGCCTTGACGCTATAAAACGAACGGAAAACAATGATTCTTTCTTTCTGAATATTTGTTTAAATTATGGAGGAAGGGATGAAATCGTCCGAGCAAGTAAAAAAATCGCCCTCCTTTATAAAGAAGGCAAGATTTCCTTGGATGATATTAATGAAAAGAGTTTCCATGACTATTTATGGAATCCTCTTCTTCCGGATGTGGATTTGATGATTCGCACGTCTGGAGAAATGAGGCTCTCTAATTATTTGCTCTATGAAAACGCTTATGCGGAGTTTATATTTACTCCTGTAAAGTGGCCTGATTTTCATCGTGAAGAATTGATTTCTTGTTTAGAAGAATATCAAAACAGGAATCGTCGATTTGGAGGTTTAAAAAATGAATAACAAGAAATTGGATATTGAAATGAATACTCCACCAGCCGGGTTTAAGGCTTCGTTACGTTCCCGCATTCTTGTCGGCGTTGTTTTAGCTGTTATTTTTATCCCCGCTTTCATTTTAGGAAGCTGGACTTGCTTGTTTGTCTTTATGGCGGCCTTAGCTTTAATCTTAATTGAGATATGTTTAGCTCCTCAAAAGAAATATGGGTGGTGGGTATGGCTTATCACTTTTTTGATTACTTTCTCTTATGTTTATTGGTTTATTTTGAAAGACAATCTTATTGGATATAATAAAGATCCAGCCAATTATCATTTCTCTTTGGAGAACTATTTCTCTTCTTTATGCATCTCCATTATTGGAATTGCTGCATCGCTACTAGGCTATTTTACAATTGCCATGTTCGATAAGAATTTTACGATGCAAGATGTCACATATTTCTTTTTAATGACTCTTCTTGTTGGCTTAGGCATTCAAGGATTCTATTTTATCCGTTATTATCCATTTAACGCTTTCCTGCAAACAAGCAGTTCTTTGGATTTCCCTAATGATCCTCTTTTCTCTTTCTGGCAATCAGCGGAACTCGAAATCTATGTTCTCATTGGTGTTTTATCAAATGATATCTTCGCTTATTTTGGTGGAATTTTCTTCGGCAAACACAAAATGGTCGAGAGAATTTCTCCAAAGAAAACATGGGAAGGATTTGTTTGGGGTGTTCTTTTCTCCGCTCTTCTTTCTTTAGGCTTTGGCCTAGGGGTTGCTTTTGCTGGACTTCCTATGCTTCCTTTCTTGGATGTTTCGCATTGGTACTGGATTGTGGGCCTATCCCTTTTTATCCCATTGTTTGCCAACTTAGGGGACCTCTCCTTCTCTTTGATAAAAAGAAACTTCAATATCAAAGACTATGGCAACATTCTCCGCGGGCATGGGGGAGTGCTCGATCGTGCAGACTCTTCTATCTTTGCGATGATTGGTGTTTCTGTCACGGTGATCTTTATCGCTCATGGGTTTAACTTTTTAGCATGAAGAAAGTCTTATTGCTCGGTGCCTCAGGAAATATTGGCACCCAAGTTCTTGATATTTTAGAAAAGGACCCTCTTTCCTTCTCTTTAGTGGGGATTAGCGTAGGAAAAAGGATTGAAAAAATCGAAGGAATCCTAAAACGTTTCCCTTCTGTTTCTTTCCTTTGCCTTGAAAGAAGGGAAGATGTTCCTTCTTTTAAAGAGAAATATCCCAATCTTACCTTCTTTGCTGGAGAGGATGGCTTACTTGATCTTATTCGTGAATCAAACGCGGATATGGTCGTTAACGCTCTCGTTGGCTTTGTGGGCTTAATGCCTTCTATCGAAACGTTAGAAGAAAACAAAATCCTTTGTTTAGCCAATAAAGAGTCCTTGGTTACAGGAGGTGAGAAGATTAACCGCCTTTTAGCCCATGGCAAAGGAAAACTCTATCCGATTGATTCCGAACATGTCGCTTTGGCAAAATGTCTTTCTAAAGTGAACCGTAATGACGTTGATAAATTAATTATTACCGCTTCGGGAGGCTCTTTCCGAAAAAAGAAAAGAAACGAACTCGAAAACGTTACGCCAGAAGACGCTTTAAAACATCCTACCTGGTCAATGGGGAAGAAAATCACCATTGATTCAGCAACGATGTTTAATAAAGGCTTTGAAGTGATAGAGGCCTATTATCTATTCCGCTTTCCTCTTTCGAAAATTGAAATCTTAATGCACGATGAAAGCTATGTTCATTCCGCTTTACTTATGAAAGATGGAACCTATTATGCGGATGTTTGTGCGCCTGACATGCATGGACCTATTGAATACGCGCTATATGAGGGAAAGAACAAATTTGAAGTCTATCACGAAAAGAAACTGTCTGATTTTGGTAGATACACCTTCCATAAATTCGATCCTGAAAGATATCCTGCTGTGAGCATTTGCTTAAATGCTTTAAAAGAAGGGGGCATTATGCCTACTATCTTAAATGCAGCAAATGAGGAGGCTGTTTATCTCTTCCTCGCTGGGAAAATTCCGTTCTTAAGCATTGAAAAGATTGTGGAAAAAGCCTTAGAACATTTCCCTAATTTAACCCATCCAACCTTAAGAGAAATTCGCTCTGCCGATTTCTATACCCGACTTTATATCAAACGCAAATACGAAGGAGAATAGAATGCAAATCATCGTTACCATACTAATACTTATTTTGATGCTCGGCATACTTGTTGGCATGCATGAGCTTGGCCATTTAGCGGTTGCCAAGGCTTTTAACGTTTATTGTTTGGAATATTCTATCGGCTTTGGGCCAAAGATTTTTTCCCGTACAAGAAAAGGAGGAGAAACGGCATTCTCTATTCGTGCCCTCCCTTTAGGCGGATACGTGTCGATGTATGGGGAAGGAGTGGAACTTCCTGAAGGAAAAATAGTTCCTCCAGAAAGATCTTTAGAGGGAGCCAAAGCATGGAAGAGAGCCTTTATCATGGTTGCAGGCGTTGCCGTTAATTTCTTTTTGGCTTTTCTTTTTACGATGATTTATGCGGTTGCTTTCCCTTCCTATTACACAGGCTCTTATGTGGATACCGGATTAACGAATAATCTAACCTATGTGGATTCCTCCGATAAAGAGAGTGCAACGGCAAAAGAGTACTGTTTTTGGATCGAAGGAAGCGTTAATGGTGAACTCCTCGATTCGAATACGAACAAACTTTTGGCTTTGGATGTTGTAACGGACGATAAAAACAATCAATATGGCTATCTTCTTGATAGCAACGCAAGTGTCGGCGATAAGAACTATTGCGCAGTATTCGCTTTTGAATCAGTCGTGAATTCTAACGATTTGCTTTCTTGCGTTACTTTTTATGAGCAAAAAACCGGTTTCTTCCCGAATGGCATTCAAGAAGAATTGGGCGTGACCTCTTATCCGGATAAAGAGCATCCATACATTTTAAAAGAAGGGGAAGAAGCGACTCTTCATCTTACTTTCTTGACTTCTAAATCCTACGACGTCGCTCCTACGAGGGAAGAATTCCAAGCTTCGAAGAATAATGTTAAAACCCTTGTTATTCAAGGAGGAGAAAAATACACGAGCAATGATCGCTTAAAGATAAACGCCTATGAATATTGGGCTCCTTTTGGCAAAAGACTCCTCAATGGATGCGTTTATTTCAAAAATTTCTTTGTGATGATTGGAGAAGGGCTTGCCTCCATTTTCTCATTTAATTTTTCTAACATGGGATCTGTTGTTGCTATGGGCAGTGTTCTTTCGACCTCTTCTGCTCAAATTGGCTGGGGAAGAACCTTTTTTCTTTATGGTGGTTTCCTCTCACTTAATTTAGGCGTTTTGAATTTATTGCCATTTCCAGGGTTAGATGGATGGCAACTTCTTGTGACTTTTGTGGAGTCTATTTTCCATAAAAAGATTAACGATAAAGTCAAAAATATCGTTTCCTTTATTGGAGTCGCTTTATTATTGCTGCTCGGTATTGTGATTATTATCAAGGACATTGTGGGGCTATTCATCTGATATGAAAAATGTGAAAATGCAACGTTTCCTTGCTTCTATCGGCATCGAAAACTCAGAACGTTATGATATGGATTTTGTTGCGGTCAAAAGAATTATTGGCAGTGGTTCTATCCACATGATTATTCGTAAAGAAACTCCATGGGACAATGACCTTTTAGAGGAATTTAAAGAACATCTTGCTTTTATTGATTATGAATACACCCTTTCTTTTGAATATGCCTCCGCTCCTTCTTTTGAAGATGTAGATTCTCTATTTCAAAATTGGTTCTTTACTTCCTATCATACTTTGCCTTTTTTCCAACTGATGCCAGGGGAAGGAAAAACGATTTTCGCGGTAGCTCCAGAAGAGCAAGGCGCTTCCTTTCAGGCTATCGTTGATGATTTCTCCTCTTATTTGAAATTCCTTTGTTATCCTTTCAAATTAGAAATAACAAAAGAGGCTATTCCATCTGAGATTGAAAATAAAGTTGAGAAGAAAGAAGAGACAAAAGACGTTCAAGAGATTAAGGAAACCCCTCTTCCTGAAGAAAATAACGAACCCGTGTATGAGAATTCGTCTAGTTCCGATGAGGGAGATGAGGACAATGATGATTATGAACCGCCAGAGCCTGATGCTAACGATGGGGATGAACAAGAACGTTTAGAAGATCTTCGTAAAGCAGAGCAAGAATATCTTGATTCCATCAAAGCGGAAAATGAAGCTCGTGAGCATAAGAAAATATACGTTAAAGGGGACTATGTTAAATTAGATTCCATTAAGGACGTGTATTCAACGAACGCGTCGAATGTAGAAATCGAGGGCGAAATTTTTGGCATCGATGAGAAAAACCCAATTCGCAAAACAAGAAAAGGCGCTTTGATGATGTCTGCCGCTGTTGGAGATTGGGAATTTGGCGCGGCCGTCAACATTCGTCTGATGGAATCCCGTTTTGGCTTAAAAGCGGAGGACATCACTCAGTTTAGCGCGAAATCTATTGGCACCCGCGTTCGTGTAAAAGGTGCAATCGATAAAGATTTCCGCACCGGACAAAAACAGATTTACGTTCACTATATCGAAAAACTCCCTCCTCTTCCTTTGAGAGATGATTTTGAAGAAACCCAACGTGTCGAACTCCATCTCCATAGTAAGTTTTCCGCTATGGATGGTCTTGGCGATATTGCTAGCTATCTCCGTTTGGCAATTCATTGGAAAATGCCTGCTTTAGCGATTACCGATCATGGTGTTATTCAATGTTTCCCTGCCGCTGAAAAGGCAATGGACGACATTAATAAAGACCGTAAAAAGAAAGGCTTAGAACCAGCCGATATTAAAATCATCCATGGTTGTGAGCTCTATATGTTTGATAGACCTCAGCCTGTCTTTAATGCAAAGAGCGATAAACCGATTGCCGATCAAACTTACTGCGTATTCGACTTTGAAACCACAGGTGTCTCCCACACTTATGATCGACCAATAGAATTTGGTGCCGTTATTGTGGGGCCTGATGGGATGGCAATTAAACGTATTGACCGTTTTATTGACCCTGAGATTGCTATCACTCCAGGGGCTATGGCAATTAACCATATCACCCCGGAAATGTTAAAAGGCGCGCCAAAGATGCAAGAGGCAATCAAAGAAATCTCTGAATTCATTGGAGATTCCGTGCTTGTCGCTCATAATGCTCCATTCGATGTGAGCTTTTTGAACATGATGAGAGCTTCCGCGGGAATGCCACCGATCACCAATTTGGTGGTGGATACTTTGCCTATGGCAATGTTCCTTTTCCCTGAAGCGGGTTATTTAAACGAAAAAGCGTTAGCGAATCGTCTAGAGATACATGATGATTCTGGCGTTTTCCACCGTGCGGACTACGATGCCGAACAACTTTCTAAGATTTGGCTTTCGATGATTCCTTTACTTCAAAAGAAATACAAAAATCCGAATATTTCTTTTAATGATTTAAATAGCTTACCGATTGATAACCAATTATTCTATCGTCATCCTAAGACCTATCACACCTGCGTCTTAGTAAAAAACGAACAAGGGTTAAAAGACTTATATCGTATCATTTCTGAATCCGAAACGACTTATTTGTCTCCTCAATCAGGTTTAAACCCTCCAACCCCTCTATGTCCTAGAGAATTTTTGCAAGAAAACCGTTCGAATCTTCTTTTAGGCAGTGCTTGTTTTAATGGTCGCGTCTTTGAAATGGCCATGAACGGCACTCAAAAAGAATTAGAAGAAGAAATGAAATTCTATGACTATATCGAAATCCAGCCGAAAGAAAACTATTCTTGGCTTATCGGTATGGAAGAAATTAGCGAAGAACGTTTGATGGATATTCTCAAACGTATTGTTCAGACTGCTAAAAAACTTGGAAAGATGGTTGTTGCAACAGGCGATTGCCATTATGTGAATCCTGCAGAAAAAATCACTCGTGATGTTTATATTTCTGCAAAGGGCCTTGGTGGTTCAACCCATCCTTTGATGAGAAGAAGAAACAATCATCCTCCATTCCCTAACCCTGATCAACATTTCCGCGGCACCAAAGAGATGCTTGATTCTTTCCGTAGTTGGCTATCAGAAGAGGAATGTCAGGAGTATGTTATTCAAAATAGCAGAGCTATCGCGGATATGTGCGCTCCAATGAAGGTGCTTAAGAGCAAACTTTATACTCCAGATGCCAACCTCCCTAATTCCGATGTGAAACTTAGAGAGATTTGCTATAACAATCTCCGTAAGACGTATGGTGATAACCCTGATCCGAAAGTCAAAGCTCGTTTGGATAGAGAGCTAGACGGTATTATTAACCACGGATATGCGGTTACTTATTACATTGCTCACTTGCTTGTTAAGCATGCGATTGAAGACGATCAAAATCCTGAACATATGGGATTCTTTATTGGTTCTAGAGGCTCGGTTGGCTCTTCTTTTGCTGCGACCATGGCAGGAATTACCGAAGTAAACCCTCTTCCGCCTCATTATTTATGCCCTAAATGCAAGTATTTCGAATGGGCTAACGATATGCCAGAATTTAAAACGTTACGTTCTGGTTTCGATTTACCTAAAAAGAAATGCCCTGAATGCGGGTGTGATATGTTACGTAATGGCCAATCAATTCCTTTTGAAACCTTCTTAGGCTTTAAAGCGGATAAGGTTCCTGATATCGATCTCAATTTCCCTGCCGATTATCAACCTAAAGGACATTTATATACTCGTGAAATTCTTTCTACACCAGAAGAAAACGCGGCTTATGCAAAAGGTGAATTCGTTCACTCTCCACACGTTATTCGTGCAGGCACGATTGCAGCCGCTAAAGAAAAGAACGCTTTCGGCTACGTGAAAGGCTATTTTGAGCGTGTCTTAAATAAAGAAGTGGACAATACCACAAAAGCGTATTGTTCTTTCCTTGCTAACAAATGTATCGAAGTAAAACGTACTACCGGTCAGCATCCAGGCGGCATTGTCGTTATTCCTGCGGATATGGATATCTTTGACTTCACTCCATTCCAACATCCAGCTGATGATCCAAATGCGGAGTGGTTAACAACCCACTACGAATTTGCGTCGATGCACGATTCCGTTTTGAAACTGGACGAATTAGGTCACGTCGATCCAGTTGCTTTAAGAATGCAGTGCTATTTAACCGGAATTAATATTTCTGAAGCGGCTGAAGCCATTCCTCTTGACGATAAGAAGGTCCTTTCTTTGTTTGGATCTCCAAAAGCGTTGAAACTACATAAGAATCCGCTTGATTTTAAAACGGGCGCTATCGCCTTACCTGAATTTGGCACCAGCTTTGTCCAAGGACTTCTTGAAGAAGCAAAGCCGACCACCTTCAATGACTTGCTAATTATTTCTGGCTTGAGCCATGGTACAGACGTATGGAATAACAATGCTGAAGATATCATTGTCAAACAGGGCAGAACTCTTAACGATGTTGTCGGATGTCGTGATGATATTATGAACTACTTAATCTCCATGGGCATGGACCCATCCATGTCTTTCCATATCATGGAAGATGTTCGACATGGTAAGGGAACAGGCGGAAATCCTGAATATGAGATTGAGATGAAAAAACATAACGTTCCAGATTGGTACCAAGAATCCCTTAAAAAGATTAAATACCTTTTCCCTCGTGCACACGCGGCTGCTTATGTTATCGGGGCTGTTCGTGTTGCTTGGTTCAAGCTTTATCATCCGCTTGAATTCTATGCGACGTATTTCACTTGCCGTTGTGATAAATTCGACATCAAAGTCATGTCTGGTTCCTTAGAAAAAATCGTGAATCGAATTCATGAAATTCAAGGCAATCCTGAAGCGTCTGATGTTGATCAGGAAGAACTTATTGCTGATACAGCAGCTTGTGAGATGGTTGATAGGGGATATAAGATTGAAAACATTTCTTTAATGGAATCGGAAGCCTCTACGTGGAAGGTTTGCAAAGAAAGAAACTCCGTCATCCCACCGTTTAAAGCCATCTCGGGCTTCCCTGTATTAGCCGCGGAAGGAATCGTTGCCGCTAGAAAAGAAGGCGGAGAGTTCCTTTCTCAACAAGACCTGATGGACCGTGTTAAATCCACCTTAAATGTTGAAGAAAGCAAAAAGGAGGGGAAAGACGTTTATTACTCGATCGGCGACTCTGCTTTACAAGCCCTTGATGAGCTTGGAGCGCTTAAGGGTTTAAGCAAGACGAACCAGATGTCTCTCTTTGATTTTTGAGTTATAATAACGCTCGCGTTGCTCGAGCGCATTTCGGGACGTAGCACAGCTTGGTAGTGCGTCTGGTTCGGGACCAGAAGGTCGTGGGTTCGAATCCCATCGTTCCGACCATATAAGAACTATAGGCTTGATACAAAGAAATTTAGTTATTTCTGGACTATCAAGCCTTTTTTGGCTTTAGGGTGGGTTCAAATCCCCTAATTTTTATTTTGGGTCGTTTTTGAAGTGATTTTATATCCGAAAATGCTCTTAAATCGCTTTGTGACTAGAAAACGATATGAGGGTAGTAGAAAACGAAATGAATTATTTGGGAAAAATTCTTTTCAGTCATAATGGCTGATTTTTTGTGTTTGTTGAAACAAAAATATAGTTCTTATGGTATAATGATAACTGTTTTATTGAAGTCTGTTTATATTTATGTGTTATGTTATTCTATTGAAAAAAATAGTTTTTTGTAAAATCAACATTTTTTA